>Ga0307978_1002825_pt1 | contig 12028 bp, 6 predicted proteins | sample OrgLakmetage1056_FD_203151 | JGI IMG/M metagenome (GOLD analysis project Ga0307978, IMG submission 203151) | Saline water microbial communities from Organic Lake, Antarctica - #1056 | ecosystem: Environmental > Aquatic > Non-marine Saline and Alkaline > Saline | place: Antarctica: Organic Lake...
CGCAGGCTTTCGAGAGTCGGGCATTGTGCCAGGTCGCACCAAAGTCATGCTTCACGTGCGCACAACGGCGACCTGCCTGGAAGTGCCCCTCATTCTGAACGGTGCGCGCAGTGTACGCGACTATAAGCGAAAGTTGGGCAGCGTGAGGAATAAATACCACTTCTGAATCTTGCTTCTTACTGCAAAAGAACTAAATGGACCATTGCTGCGGGAACTCGATGAAGCGGAGAGATTGCGCTTGAAGGATTGAGTACTGTATGTACCAATCTTGGATCATGCTTCTACATTTTTCTCTCGTTGATTAGCTTTGCTGTTTGCTGTCTGCTCTTGTGATTTTCAGGCACCGTTCTCGTGACACCTTCGTATCTGTCGGTTCTTACCGACATTGCCAATGGCCGTTTTGCTCTCAATGCGGAGCGCTTGCAACGCCTGGAAGACAGCATCCGAACAGCCCTGGCTGCTTTGCCGACTCCTTCACCAGAAGAAGCAGCCTGTAATACTTCTGCAATGGGCCAACCTGGCGCTGGATGGACCGCTACCGCTGGCTCCTCGTCAACTCTGGCGCCTACTCGCGCAATTGCCACAACAACAACAGCAGCAGCAGCAGCAGCAGCATCAGTCGAAGCTGCTGCTGCGGCTGCTAGAGAAACTACCCTTGCAGCGCGTGCCGCCGTTGCGGCGACGAGGGGCAAAGCATCATCATCGTCTTTAGTGACGGGTGCCCCTCCGCCAGGCAGCAAAGCAGCGGGACGCTTAGCCAAATCTGCTCGAGTTGCCGCAGCCAAAGCATCCGCAAAAGCTTTGAAACGAGCAGTCAAGATGAATTACAGTAATGGCACTGTTGACACCACCAGAAATACTGATGGCAGTAGCAGTAGTACTAGAAGTTTAAATAGCATTACCACCAGGAGCAGCAAAAAGCACCAGCCTTCAGCCCTCAATCCAGATCCCGGCTTATCATCGGCCTCTCAGCTGGCAGGGAATGCAACAGGGCCAGTGTGGGCAGCCAGTGTAGCATTGCTCAATGGCAGCTCAAGGAACGAAGTGGGCTCTATAGCTCCAAATAACAACAGCAGCAGTAGCAGCATCAAGAGTGAAATTGACCCTTGTCAATGGAAAGTCCTTTCGTTCGGTGGCTTTGGGCCCTGCCAAGGCGGTGGAAGCGTGCGCCGGCTCTCTGCCAGTAAGACTCTTCATGGCACCACGCACGATTACAGAGTAGCAGCGGGTGCACCCATGAATGTGAAGGTGGCTGCCGCTGCTGCTGCCAATGTTACCACTGGTGCCGAGCCGTGCCCTCGTGAAAGTGCTGCGCTTGCTATGCTTTATGCGCCTGGCACTGGCAGCAGCGACATCGGTCCCTTGCGAGGCCCTGTAGCTGTGCTATTCGGTGGCCGGGAATCCCCGAGCAAGCCTCTTGGCGACGCATGGTACTGGACCGAGGAGACCCCATTCTCCGACAGCACCACCAGCAGCAGCACCAGCAGCCTATGTCGAAGCAATGGCTCGTGGCGAGCACTTCAGCGGCCTTCGTCTCCATCTTTCAGCAGTAGTAGCCCTCATCACTTTGGAATCGAAGTAGCTGGAGAATGGCCATGCCCTCGCTGGGGGCATACCCTTACATCCCTTGGGCCCGGCGTGCTATTGCTATTCGGAGGGTGCGACCACCTTGGTACCGTAGGTGTCAACAGCAATGATAGTGGGAGCGAGGGCGATGCTGATGATGGCCGCGGTGTTGCGTACCTCCTGATTGCAAACAGTAAAGACAGCGTTCACGATACTGGCAAGAGGATTGCATGGCGGTGGCAGCGACTCAGTCTTACAGCAGGGGCAATAGCAGCGGCAACAGGGAGTGCCAACCTCGCACGTTTTGACCACTCAGCCACTCTCGTGCCCATTTCCGCAGCTTCATTTACTGCCGATAAGGTATTTAGTGTGGCTTCGCAATTTAACAGCACTGTGGTAGTGTACGGCGGTTGGCATGATGCAGCAGTAGATGTTCAGCCCTCAGCGTCAGTTGTAGTGCTGGATCTCACGATTGACTTCGATGATGCAAAACAATTACTTAAGGCGAATACCTGTCGAATTCGGCGCCCGCTGGGCGTGGCTCATCCGTCGCTTCCTTTACTGACATCGAGAGAGGGGCATTCGAACATCCTACGGCGCGCGAATCATTCGGCAGTGGGGTTGGCGACGCATTTAGTCGTGTTTGGCGGTGCTGGAGACAGCGTTTCTGGCGATGATTCGCTTGCCGCCTTCGCGCTGCCTTGGACTGCACTTTTGAGCCAAGGCGGCGACCATAATAACAGCAGCGACGGAGGTGTTGGTGTTGGTGTTGGTGTTGGCAATGATGAATCGGAGGCTAGCTCAAAAGATGGCAACGGCAGTACCTCCATAGTGGTTGCTGAGGCCATTCAGTGGGCTGACGGAAGTTCTGGTGGTGGTGGCGGTGGGTTTCTAGAAGCGTTTGTCAAAGGTGCTGCTGTGGCCTTGCCACCTGCGCCGCCAGCGCCCTGGTCTACTCTTATGTCACCCGGGTCTTTGTCAGTTTCAAATGAAGGCCATGACGACGCAGCAAATGCTGCAAGCAGTAGCAGCAGCAGCAACAACAACAACCACAGCGGCAGCCGTGGTAGTGCTGGGAATGATGTCGTGAGCGCAGCAGCTTGGGCAGTGGGCACGCCTCCTTGCAGTGCGCGAGGAGAGCAGCGCGCGCTCTTGCTTGGAGGTGGGTTGCCGTTGTTAGGGTTTGGGCCACACTTTTGTGCGCACACCACAACAGCTGCGGTCGTCACTCTTCGCTTTGCTTCCAAAGATGACAATAGTTCTCACGCAGTTGGACATACTACTACGACTACTACTACTACTACTACTACTACTAATACTGCTAATACTGTTAGCAGCAGCAACAACAGTAGCCCTCATGCCATCGCAGACTCTTCGTCTGATCGCATGGTGCACACAGCATGGTTCGAACCAATTTCTTTTGGACATAGCGATAGTGACGGGGCAGCAACTCCCACTCTCAAGTCAGAGGAAAGCAGGGAAACGGCAGAACCCGCAGCAGGCGTCAGTTGGGCTGCAGAAGTTCGGGCGCGGAGCCGGCGAAAGCACGGTGCAGCAGCAGCAGTGGCACTGTCGGCTCAGTCGGGGCAGTCAGGGCAACCAGCATCTTTAGTGTCTACTTCATCGCAAGCATCCACGAAAGTGCCTGCAACCTCTCAAGGCACCAATTCTAGAGCTTTCGATACTTTTGTGGCTAAGGTAAGCACGGCAGAGCGTAGAACCGGGCATAATAACAACCAGATGGCAGATACGTCATCATGCGAAGTGGTAGCTGCTCCTGCGAATGCCACGAAAAAGCTCAAAGCTGCCCTTGAAGCCTGTGGCTACCTCGACAAGGGCTGGCGAATTGCGCCGGCTGCTGGTGCTATTCCAGAGACGCTCGCTGCGGCGAAAATGTCCCTGGCAAAAGACTCGAATGAGGAATTTACACTTGATTATACGGGGTGGCTGGCGCTGCCCTTGACGACAGACGGAACTGCTGCAGTCGACGCAGCCCTCGCAGCCATATCTGATGCGGCTACTGCTGCAGTAGACTGCGAGGAGACCGTTGCACAGGCTGCGGCTGTATCCTCAGGTGCATCTCGTGTGCTCACTACCGCCCTCGTAGGTGCCATGCGTAGTGTTGTTATCACTTCAACAACGGTTGCCATTCCACCTGATGGGTCTGCTCCTGGTAGTGACAGTACAGGGAAGGCCAAACTCGGCGCAGAATCACCGCTGCGGTGGCCGTTGTTGCCGCGGGGCCGAGCAGTCGATGGTGGGCTTCCACTCAACAAAGCGAAGCTATCGGGGCAGCGCAGTAAACTGGAATGTGCCGTTGTAGCCCTTTTGTTAGAGGCACACCACCAGAATCTCCTTCACACCGCCAACAGCAGCAGCCAGATGATGAGCCAAGGCCGCAGTACGAATGCCTCGGGTGACAAGAAGATTGTCGAAGCTGCTTTGCGAACGGCAGTGCTGTCTTCTTCATTGTTTGCAGGCAGCAACAACCTTGAGCGTGTTGGCGACACCGCAATTTTGTTGCCCGAGGCGTGCCTGCCCCCCTCGGAGCTCGCGCAATGGCCGTGGTCTTTACTGAACGCTCCTTCTTCGCACGATGCCCATAGCTCCGAGAAAAAGAGCTGCAATAGCAGTGCTGTCAGGAACGCTGGAGACTCAGAACCGTCAGATGCTGGAACTGTGGCTGTGGCGGCGCTGTGGAAGTGCATCGCAGTTTCTCACAATGTTCGGTTGATCGCAAGAGCTGCGCGCATCGACGACGGCCCGAAACGTGCCAGCCGCGTGCGACTGCTATATGCTGCTCCGTTAATACTGTCTCCGCCACTACCATTGTCGTCTTCGTCATTGTCGTCGTCGAATGCGCACTCGGAGCCAAGCAAGAATGAAGACGGTGTTCAGGCACCACCTCTGCCTTCTTGGCATGGAGGAGTGGACCAAGAAGGCCGGTCCTTGTCTGCAGGCCCTTACAGCGCGGGGTGGTGCAGCGTACGCGAGCACGGCATTGCGTTCAGCTTCGACCTCACGCGCGTCATGTTTTGCAGCGGCAACGTCACCGAGCGGAAACGCATGGCGGCGCCACCGACCTCGCTTGCGCTTCATGCTAGAGTAGGAGGAGCTTTGGGGCCAGTGGTTACAACTGCCATCATTGCTGCCACTGCTGCTGTGGCTGCACCTGCCACTGGCCCTGCCACTGGCCCTAGCTCTGCTTCAACCACTGCTAGTGCTGTTGGTAGACCCAAAAAAAATGGACACTCCGGCCCTTGGGATGCACTTTTGCCGGTGCCGCCACAATCTGCTTCACAGGCATGCGACTCACAACAGGCCAATTGTGCAGCAGAAGGGGGCGAAGTCATTGTCGATTTGTACGCTGGAATCGGGTACTACACGCTGCCGTTCCTGGTGCACTTCGGCCATAAGGTGAGAAGTTTGGAACAACAAACGAACCATTCACTTGCGTGTACGGATGCGTATATTCTTTTTGTTTTCGTGCATGAGAGATGCCATCTTTGCTTCGTGTACTTCACGTCTTTCAATCTTCATCCTATTATTTTTTGCAGGTGAAGCACTTGCATGCTTGCGAATGGAACCCGGACTCGATCGTAGCGTTACGCTTCAACATTGCTGCCCACCACGTGACAGACAAATGCACCGTGTACCCAGGAGACAACCGCCTCACAGTACACTGTCGTGCTGCACCAACCACCACAACGCAAACGGCGCCTTCGGGTGAAAGGCATACTGCTACCAGCAGTAATGACGGTATTCGTTCTGACGGTACTAGGGAGTGTAACAACTGCAGCAGTGGCAGCAGCATTAGCAGTGGTAATTCCTTGGGCCTTCGCGGGTGCGCCGACCGCGTCAATTTGGGCTTGATTCCTTCCTCGTCACAAGGGTGGCCGCTGGCGTGCGCGGCGCTCAAGCCGCGCGGAGGCTGGCTGCACGTGCACGACAACGTCCACGAAGATGCGGTGGTGTCGTGGGCTTTGGAGCTGGCTGCGACCATGGTCCGGTTGGGGGCGTCCGAAGGCGAAGGCCGAGAGAAGTGGGCGGTGGCGGTAGCGCACGTGGAGAAAGTGAAAAGTTATGCCCCGCGAGTCATGCACGTGGTTGCTGATCTCTTCGTGTACCAGCGCGACGACAATAGCGACAAAGAAGGCAGCAGTGCATAGTGTAGGTCTCCTTTAATGAGCACGTTGACTCGCCTCTTTGATTATTTTGCAAATACAAGGAGTTGTATGGCGATTTGTAGATTACAGTAGCAACCAACACCACTACTAGGGCTAGGGCCAATCAGGGCCGAGCGAGAAGCCTGAAGCCTCCAAGACTCCATATTTTTCCCTTTCACTTATTTTTTTATATTTTAGAGCCTTACTGTCATCAGAATTGAAGACTTAGATGGCATTAAGCCGGCCTATTGGGTTCTGGAGTTCTAGTGCACAAGGGCATAAAGCGAAAGCCAGCCCATACCAGTTCCCACATTGCCGCAGAGAAGTGGACTAGGACTAGGCGATAGGAGCTGGCGGGTGGCGGATGGGCCAGACTGAATAAACAAAAAAAACAGTACACGGACGTGAAGTCACAGAGCAGCGCACGGGCGTGAAGAGTGAATGCACATAGGCTAAGGGCAGATGCCCAAGGGAAGCTGTAAGAAAAGATTTATGTCGCTACCAATGACTCATGCCGTGCGACGGGGGTACTCTGGGGTCGATCGAGCGAGGCGGCTCAGGAATGAGTCGACGATTACAAGTCGGGGGCGACGGCGGATATGGCTGGGGGTGCCCTTGCGGCTGCACGTGGTGGTGTTGCAGGTGCGGCGGGTACTGTTGCCGGGCGAGGTGGCTTGGGCTGGCTGGAACATGGTGGTCATGGTAATGTTGTGCAGGCAGATCGCGCCGCGCAACATGATGAGGACTGGGTGCAGCGTGGTGCGGTGGTTGCAGCACGCGAGGCGATGGGCTTCCTTGGCCGTGGTAGTACAGGTGTGGTGATGCAGCGGCCGCATCGGGTGGCATCGTAGGATTGGGAGCAGGAACGACGCCGCGCATGCCACTGGTGCGGTTGTACGGCACTGGTGGTGCACCACCTCTTGTTGGAGTGGAAGCCTGAGCAGGTCTAGCAGCAGCAGTGCGATGCACGTAATGTGGAGAGTAGTCGTAGTGTGGTTGTCGTGATTGTTGAGGCTCTCCCTGCGGCCCGCGGTAGTATGTTGGCTCTGGCGGCAGCACACCACCACCTCCTACTGCTGCTACAGCTGCTGCTGGATTACTGAACCCAGGAGGTGCATACTCCATTCCGCGCCTGGCAGCGTCTGGATGCATGAGATGCCCACTTGACGCTGGATGCAACGGCGGTGGGCGCGGTGGATAATGCATCCTCTGTGAACCTGGCTGCGGCGGTAGCTGCTGTGATGGCAACTGTTGACGATGTTGCGGCACCTGATGTTCCTGACTTCGAGACATTTGCTGCTGACGCTGCAAGTGCTCACGCTCTATATAATATGGATAATTCGCTGGTGGGAGCATTCTTTGTTGGGTTGCTGCTTCTGCATGATGATGACTTCTGGGAGAAGGAGCGTGGTGCATGCTTTGGCGAGGCGAAGGGGCCGAATTCCGATAGTGCTGAGGAGGAGAAGAAGGAGCGGCTCCCTGTGGGTACACGGGTTGTTGAGCATGTCTGGGAGAAGCGCCCCGCACGCTCACTGGTGAATTGCTTTTGGCGCCTCGAGGAGATTCGCTTTGCTCGCGCTTTTTGCGAAGTTTCTGGCGGCGACGCTCGCGTTCTAACCTGTTGTTTCAGGAATGCTTACATCAGCTGAGGAAGCAAACTTACATTATCTGTAAGAAATCGCCCTCAAGTAGTCCAAATGAAGAACAAGTGAAGACAATACTTCAATGCACACGTACCTCCGGTTTTCGTCGACTGCGCGTGCTTGTTCTTCGGCATTGGAGTTGTATTCCGTAGGCGGCGCCGGGGACGCCAGGTACTGCGACAAGCCTACTTCCGTGGCAACGCGAAGCGATCGCGAGGGAGTGGAATTTGCCGTGGTGGGGGCTGTGACCTCACTTTCACCTGTAGACGAGATCGACGCAGCATCCCAGGGATTTGGAGCGCGATCGTCGTAGTATTGAGATGGGTCGTCATGTTCTACAGTGCCCTCGTCGTACTGAGAACCACCAGCGCCGTAGTAATCAAAAGAGTTCGTTGGAAAATGTTCTGCGAGCGTTCCCCAATGTGATTCTTCGGTGACATGATTGTAAATGTATGCATACCTGTGCAAATTCAAAGAGAGTAGACTAGAAGGTCAAGCCTGCAGTAAAGATATAATACAGCCCCTTGACACGTAATCAACGTACCCATCATCCCAGTACTCAGTCCATGGATTTTCGTGTTGGTCATAATGGTCGGCCGTTGATAAGTTGGCCATGGAGCTCTGAAGCATATCGGCTGCATCCTTATCATAATCCTCATGCTTGTGATCGTCCATACCAGTCACTGTTCCGTTACCGTCATCCTTAGCAGCGGCAATGATACCATTTTTCAAGTCGATCGATTCAGAACTATTGTGTGGACTTATGTCATTTGGCATCGCAGTGGAAACGTTATCATTGACTCCCATCCTTTCCGAGGACTTGAGGGCTTTGGGAGAAAACAGGGCCACGCCATCTGGAGTGGATGCGATGTTGTGCAATTGTGGAGGGTCGCCGACCAAGGCTTCGTCATTGAGCTCGGCGCCTGGGCTTGAATCTCTGTATGCAACTGCAACCCCATTCGGCGAGGTGGACGAAGGGCGAATGAATGGACGTCCCGGATCGAGGAAGTCGTCGTCATGAAGATGGCCGCTAGGCAGTTCGTCAATGCCAGGACTAGAACCAAAGAGCATGGGAGGAGGAGGAGCCAAGATTGGTGACGCAGGCACATCGGTAATTGTGTTTTCATTAATGGCTGAGCGCGCAGCTGGAGAGAGTTGCGGTAATGCTCGAGAACGATGTCCTTGAGGTGTGCGCTCGCCCTTGCTCGTAACTTGGTTTGGTGGCGATTGAGACCTTGTTTGGGTAGTAGATTGAAGTTGTGGACTTTCGTGCGCCAGAACAGGAGATTCAGCTTTTACTTGGACTTCAATAGGGCTATTCTTTGGGGATGTGGATGTTCTGCCATTCGAACTCGTGTCTGATACCCGCGGGGACGATGTTCGCGGCGATGGCGTTGCGTCAGGTTCTGCTCCTGATTCATGCTCTAAGCTTCGCATCATCGCACCTTCCATGAAGGCTTCTAAGACAGCGCCTTGCCGAGCTTCGCTTGTGGCAGCAGAAACCTCTTCACGAGGGCGACCTGCCTCCGCCCCATACTCATGAAGCACTGCCACACATTCTGCAGCAGATTGCGCGTGAACGCCGTCGGACGATGTATTGTCGTTCGCCTGAAAAGAAGCAATGTCTAAAGGTGTCCTCCCTTTACGGTCAGGTAAGGAAGGGTCAGCAGCAGTCTGCAAGAGTGCACGCAAAGCACGCGGCATGCTTCTCCCTGAAGCCAAATGAACTGCAGTGGCCCCATAAACGTCTGTTGTGTCGAGCGCGTCGGAGCCGCCTAAAGCATCACATAGGAGCAGCACTGTCTTTTCAATGGCCGTTTCCTCGTCCTCTGATACTGCTGGTAATGCCGCGAGAGCTGATACATAGTCATAACTGGCAAAACCAAGCGTTCGCGGTGGCGGTGCTTTCGTAAGGAGAGAGTCTGGGAGTAGTGCGTAATGCAGCGGAGTCCGGTCTAGAGTGTCTAAAGCACAAACGTCATTACCCGCCGCAATCATTTTCTCAAGCTCCTCTAACTGGTTCCGAGCTTTGTCTGAACGAGCCATTTGGTGAAGCATGGTAGCATTGCAATCTTGCCATATGCGTAGCTCCCAGGGCAAGGTGAGCGGGTGATTACCATGAGGTACATTCTTACTTCCCGATGTTGTTCTAAGATCAACTGGAGGCGTGGGTGGAGGTGGCGGCGGAGCGGCGCCGTGCTCTGAAACAAAACTCGACAGGGCTTTCAGCCAACGGTCTCGCAAGCTTGGGGAAGGTGCCCGAAGAAGGAAAGACGCGCCGAGGTTCCATAAAAACACGCGCAAGTAGCAACCTGGCGCCGCACGCTCTGACATATTCTGACCAGTAGGAGGAGGCTGCCGGTCAAACGCTGCTATTTTCTGTACGACGGTGAAACGGAGCGCACATCCGGGCGGTGCCACGTCGTCTGGGTTGCTCGACCAGGTCAGCACCGGAATGCTTTGCTCGTCGTACACCACGCGAAACCACGCTGCTTGTTCTGGGGGTGGCAAGTGCGGCACCGTGCGAAACGTAACGCTTTCTTCGGCCTCAAAGTCGTCGGCGTCGCTCCACCACCGCCAGAGCCAGCCGCCTTGGCCCATCGCGCTGCGAGGCGTCAACGCGCTGCGCCTCGGGGACTGCACGGGTGATGTGAGCTGTGCGGTCACCACGGGCGGAGGCGGCGGTGGCGGGCCGGGCGGAGGCCGCGGGCGGTGCTTTTTCATAGACGGCGTTTCAGAGACATTGCCATCCACTGACTCGGCGGCTTCAGCAGCTTCAGCAGGCAAAGGAGCAATAGAAGGACTTGGTTCAGGTGCCTGCTCTTGGTTACCATTTTGCTTTGCTTGGTCAGCGCGGAGCTGTTCTTGTTCCCTTCGCAGCTCCTCCCTGCCTACCCGATTCAAAAATTGTTCCCACTTGGCCGCTTCCCCTGAGCTCTTCTTTTTCTTGGTGTTTCCCAAGGAGCTGCCACTGCTTTGGTAATCTCGACCAGGCTCGCCATCATTCGCAGAAGCATTGGAAGCGGCAGCTGCAGCCGCTGCGGCAGCGTTGTACCGTTTCTGAACGCCGTCGGGTACAGGTAAGTTGGAAGGCACTGTGGTTGCTTCAAGGCTAGACGATTGGGACGACGGCACATAGGGTACAAAGCGCCCTCCTCTGCTGGTGCTCGACGGGTCCCGATAATCAACCATAGGAGGTTGCAGGTGGCCATAAGGGTAAGGTCCGCCATCAGAATGTTGTGGCCCACATGTCCCACTGCCGCCATCAGTTCTGTGACCAGTGTGTGGTGCATTTGGTAACGACATATCTTGCCGTCGGTTCATCGGTTGCCATCCACCGGACAAAGTATTGTCATCGTCGTCGTCAATACCTCTCGTCAAATCAGCAGAAGGGCGCCCATGAGGCTGTCCTGACTGTTGCGGCTGGTGCTGGTGCTGGTGCTGGTGCTGGCACTGGCGGTGTGACGGGTGCTGACGGTGAGATGCGCGTAAGTCTAGCTTCAAGTGAGTGGCCCCGGCTACCGGTGCGGGCACGTTCGCCCACAAGTAAAGCTGCGGCACCGTGCTGGGCCCTTGGCTCAAGAGATGCTTCAACGAAGCGCGAGCCGACACCATGACCGGCTCAAAGAAGTCGCTACTTTCCTGAGAGTGGTCGTAAATGCCTCGCTTCTGGTACCGCGCTTCTTCTACGACGAGGAGCAGCACGAAGACGTAAAATTCGTGGAAAGTGTCTTCTTGTCGCGCGAGCCGCCAGTATGGGAGCTGAGCGTCGACGTCATCGAAGAGCTTACAGAGCTCTGCAAAAATCATAATTCAGAAAAATGAATACTCGAGTACTCTGCAGTGATTTTAAAGTCGTTTTTCAAAAATGATTTCAATTTGACGATTGCGACATTTTGTGTTTGAGTTTGGGAAGCTACAAATTTTTTAATTTACCGTATGTGATTTGAATCCCGATGCGCGCCAGAGGAAGGTACTCATCAGGCGACCTCCGCTGCGCCTAATGCGAAAGAAGAATTCAAATTCATCATAAATTTTGGCAATTCGTGTTTTACTGTCATAAGTCTATCGTGCCACACGGCGCGTAGGTTGGAATAGTCTTGAGATAAAACGTGTACATCTGCGCAAGCAATTGCACACACACCTGATTGGCTATATGCACGAAGGTGCTAGGAAACGTCTCCAGAGCAAACACGAGCTGTTCTAGTGCCAAGCATCCGCCACCGCGCAAGTCAGCGCGCGGATCTAGGTGCTGAAAGCCGAGCTTTGCCCAATGCAGGCTGGAAGGTGCGTAAGGCACCTCGGGAGGTATAGCAGCAGCCCATAGCCTCTTTAGCAATTGTTTCGAGGTCTTTGAGCTGTTGTCTTCGAGAAGGGCACGGACTCGATGTAATGTAGCAACTTCAAACTCAGTCGCAGATCGTGTCGGGGCAGCATTCCCCATTTGAAAGTGCTCGTTGGTTGTAGAGACCCTACTTATCGTTTCCGTGATTTCAAAGCTTTCAAGCTTTCGTTTTTTTCACGTACAACTTATCCGGCGCCGCAGGCGCCGGTACCGTAAGGTTTAGGCGTCGTAGGCGCCGATATAGTCCCCCTGTACGCGAGGACGAATAGTTTCGGAAATGGGGCCCCGTGGAATAGGCGGTTTTCTCG
>Ga0307978_1002826_pt1 | contig 12027 bp, 10 predicted proteins | sample OrgLakmetage1056_FD_203151 | JGI IMG/M metagenome (GOLD analysis project Ga0307978, IMG submission 203151) | Saline water microbial communities from Organic Lake, Antarctica - #1056 | ecosystem: Environmental > Aquatic > Non-marine Saline and Alkaline > Saline | place: Antarctica: Organic Lake...
TCATCAAGATTTCCCAGGTTCGTTCCCTGGTTCCCTAATGTTTAGACCGGAATCCGCACATCCGGAATACTGTACTGTATCGATCCGGACCACAGACGAGCCGACTCGCTCGCTTGGCTCTCCTCACTATAACTCCTGCTCATCATCGTAGGCCAAAATAATTAACAAGCAAAGACCGTGGAATAACAAGGAACAGACGAAATGACTTCCCGTGAAACATTGTAACAATACACTATACAGTTTGGTATCACAGCACAGAGCACAGTATATCTATTCATTTCCATTATCAATTCACTGTCACCATGGCGGACCTATATCTGCCTACTAGTAGACGCGGCTTCCGCGATCGCCACGCTCCCTCACCAGGCTACGAGGACGTAGTAGGAGAAGTGGACCTGGTCGCGAGCGCCCAAGACATTATCGTTCGAGGTAAACCCGTGTTTGATGCTCTGTTACACTTTTGTTGCCAGCAAAACGATATCGTGTGGTTTCCTGGCCGAGACGTTTACGTCGTGACCTCGGACTCGGCCCGCGATGGTAATGCTCGCAACCAGCTCAGCGGTGTCTTGGTGACGTTCGAAGACGTTCTACGGGTTCACTTTAGACGAGACGACACCTCCGTGTTCTCCTTAATCCTCCGCGCTCGATCTGTGGACGAATCCACCAAAATGGCCTGCGATCTCTTGTTGCAGCTACTGGCGGTCGCGCAAGGCAAGGAACTATCCTTATTATTCGCGGACGAAAGCGACGATAGCGATGCTCCCTTTTCCAACGTTGCCTTGTCGAGATTGGTGGTCATGAACCAATCGCTGGAAACCTTGGAACTTTGCAAGTTTAGTGTCGACCGAGACTTTTGCCACGCCCTGGGCTTTGTCATTCGCCCCGACCTGCAGACTCGATTCCGCGATTGCAACATGACGGAATCAGGATCACGGGCTGTGGCAGAAGCCATACATAGCCATCAAGGTCCCACTTGGCTCCTAAACTGCGACATGGACCACAGTCTGCTGGCGGAAGCCTTGAGGGGAAACACGAGCTTGACTCATTTTGAATCGCAGCCGGGACGCGGCGTCTTTCGCGACGATGACGAATGGCGGCTATTTGCTCGTGCCCTTTCACAAGCTTGCAACCTGTTGATTGTGAGTTTCGAGGGCTTGTTTGTCAACGACGAAAATTTGGAATTCTTGTGCCAACATATCGCCAGGCATCCAACGCTCGAGTGTCTCAATCTCGTTGCCACTACCAGAGACGAGGGCGATCGTTGGTTCGACGACATATTGACCGAGCGCAAGATCAGGAGAGCAACCGCCGTCTTGGAAATGCTTCGCTTTAATACCGTGCTTCGACGCATTGAGCTCTGTCCGTACGAATTCGACTCTGGGATTTTGGACCATGAAATTCGGCCACGCTTGGAAATGAACGACTTTCGTCCGCGCGTTCGTTCCTTGGCGGGGATCCAAGATGATGCCAGCGACTGCGACTTATTGCTAGGATCCACCTTGGACGAAGTCAACGGAACACCAACTCTCATGCTCATGCTGCTCAGGAGCAATCCCAATCTCGTTGATCGGCTGAGACGATGACGCCTTTAAAAAGTAGGGGCTCGCTATACTGCATCTTCGAGCGTAGCTTTATGCATAGCTTATTGTCAATACTCTGTTCGCTCTTACCTGTTAAAAATTCAGCTTACGAGAGAACACAAACGCATGCCCTCGTAACCATTAAATGAAATGCATCGGTCGATCTCTCTTCTCGTATATACTATCAATACTTCGCACCAACATTGCCTTGCGAAAGATCGAGCTCAACAGCGCATAATTCGACGATCGAAATTCGCTCTCGTTCACAGATTAAGAAATGTCGATCACTCATTCTCTCCGTGACAACGATCAAGAAACTCCACCTGCATGCCGCTTTGCTCGGGTGCGCTTCGGCTGCGTGCATCGCCGAATCTTAGCGTTGACAAAGAATACGGATTGCCTTGGCTCGGAGTGAACACATGGCACCGGGATCGAATCATAGCATTCATACATTCCTCGAAGGTATCTGCTTAATAAATCGTCTATAATGAACAATAAGTGGCTCTCTCTAAGTGGGGGGGGGGGTATGCCTCATTGCCATACGTATCTTATTAGGCTGCATCGTGCACGTAGCTGTGCGCCGACGTATCGTGCAATGAAGATTGCATACTAGCCTTGTTCCGTTCAAAAAATGACAGATACTTGCGATGATTGGCGTCTCCTTCGTATTCTCCCTTGCGTCCATCCAGAGTCATTCGCCATTTGCGGTCCACCTCGTACAAATCCAATCCGGTTGTTTCCGGAATGGTCCAAAAGGTAACGGCACACGCGGCAAACGAAGCGTATCCCGACAAGAGAAACATGTCCAAGTCGCCGACGTAATTGAACATGATGGCTGCAAACAGAGCTCCGACTTTACCTGAAGCGGCGGCGATACCGTGACAAGTTGTTCGCATCTCGGTTGGAAAAATCTCGGCTGGAATCAAAAACGTGGTGGCGTTGGGTCCCAACTGTCCGAAAAAGGAGCTCCCCAAGTACATGGTCATCAAGACACCGTTCGACAAGTTGTCGTACAAGAATCCCACGCCGACAAAAAGACCTCCCGTCAATAAGAAACCCCATTGTTGGAGTCCCCGGCGTCCGACTGAGGGATGATCAATGATTGCTGCGGCGCCCAAGTAACCCGCGAGCGCCACGGCTGAATTGAGCGTGGCTGCAATCGAAAATTCCAACAAAGTTGTTGATTCTCCCGATAAGGTCAAAAGAAACGAGCTTTGAAAGAGCTTGTTGCCATAAAAAGCCACGTCCCAGAACATCCACGAGAGCGAGACTCCTACCAATCGAACGCCGTAGTTTCGCAAGAGTAAACTCCAAACGTCGGATCGCAAATCATCGGCCGGATCGGTGGACGGCACTTGCTTCAGATTAAGAATACCATCATCTTCATCGTCGTCATTCTGATTTGCGACGGATGGTGCCGACAAGGATGATACCTCGCTTATCGTGGATAGATTATCATCAATACCAGGATACTGGTTGTATTGATGTTGATGTTGGTGGTGATGGTCTGGCACTCGGTCAGCGGCAGCCATGGCGTTGCGCGCGAGCTGGTTCCTCCGTTGTTTGTCGTCTTGCCAGACTTGTGATTCTTGCAAATAGTGCCATCTCGAATGTAGGACATATATCAGCACAGCAGCACCAATGGCGTACGAAATGCGCCACACGACCAGTAAGGACGCCACGTTGTAATCGTCCGTGCCGACCTGGCCCGTTATTAGCAACAAGACAGTCATGACGAGGGAGTTGCAAAAAATACCGGCACCCTGCATGGTAAAAACAAGTTGTATCTGTCGACCGCGATCCGATTGGACTCCTGCAGCAGCGGGGAGAGAATTGTCGTCGTCGTGTTCGTCAATGACCAACAAGCCGTCACTTTCTTCTTGCTGTAGTTCCAACTTCATTTTGCGTTGCATTTCTCCCATTGCTTTTTCCGAGGCCGAGCTCGCTGCCAAGGGATATTCACCTCCCACGCCGACTCCAAATATAAATAGTGCCACCGACATCCATTTAAACATGGCGGAAGGAGTGCTGGTAAGCAAGCACGATATTAATAAAAGTGCAACGGCTCCGGAGGCCATAATGGCGGCCGTGAGAATGCTTCCGGCCCGTCGTCCCATGATATTTGCGGCCAATCCAATACCAATCATTCCAGTTATAATTCCAGCAACTACCGAATAGCTTAGCGAGTTGAGTAAAGCGTCGCTGCAGATACCCGTCAAGTCGCCTTGGAGACAATCCGGAAAGACAACTTGCCAGACGGGCTGGAGCGTGCCAATGCTAAAAACGATATATGACTCTCCAAAGATACCGAGACCGGGCCAGACTGAATCGTTCATCCATTGTGCGCAGCAGTTGTCATTTTTTATTGAGACAGAAGACGACAAGAGAGGCGCCGAACGACTCGATGATGATGATGATGCGGTAGGCGGTCCTTGTTGTTGCTGTTGTTGTAAAAAATCTTTAGTGTGCAAGGGAAACGGCTTTTCGCTCGCTGTCATCATCGTTATGGCTTCGTATCGATATGCCTATACGGATGGGAGACCTATAAGAGCGCTATATTCTTCTCTTGCGTGTTGAGACGTTCACCATGGTCGTTGCTTTTCGTTGTGGACATCTTTCGGGTCGTTCCGTCGTTCCTCGTCTCCCCACTCTACACATTTGTATGGTGAATTTCAGTAAAACTTTTAAACAGACTCGCAGAATACATTGCCAAAGCGCTCCGTTCAGGTCAGCGGGCAGCGTTTTGAATTACTCCGCCCTCTTTCGTCCTCTCGAAATCAAGAACGAACAATTGCTAGACTATAGGCTAATCTAGACGACTACTAGTCGTAGACAACCAAGAGTACCAGTATGGTACGTACGGGGCAAGTAAGGAAAGAAACCCAGGAATCGCTCGGCATTTCAAGTGCTTCTGTCGAGCGCAACTAACTTGCTGCTTCAATCGTTGGAAATGACGCCAATAGAGGCTAGAGAGATGTGGCTGCCTACTAGCTAGAGGACAGCCGCTACTGTAGTCTAGTACTACTCTACCCATACGCTTTGCGATTCGTCGAAGCAGCATCAATAAAGCTATATAATAGGTACAGCCTAAAATCGTTCGGAAAGATCCGTTCCATCTCAATCTTGCTATTCTCAATATGACTGACTCGATTACGTAAAAAGCCGAGGCCGCGTATTCGATTGCCGTTCATGTCTGCTCTCGTCAACTTCTACATCACATTGCGTCACTACTAGGTCAGCTGGTGACGCTAGACATGGCTTGTGCCCACCGCAAGGTGGAGCTAGAATGTAAAGAACTGGTTGCTGGACGCTCGACGTACACGTAAAGGAACCAGGCGTAAAGAGACGTTCCTGAACGCTGTTTAGAGCGCCCAAGTTGGGAATAATGAATTGCCGGACTGCGGACAAACTTCTAAAATCGTTCCTTTCAATCTCCTTGCGAACTTGGGTAAAGGTCGAGCCTAGCGACAGTCCAGCAAGGAAACCAAATCGCGTTCCCATTGCTGTATTGGTAAAATCTTGAGGCCCGCTGCACAGCTTGACGACAAAATGAGTGTCGCCTTTGCTAGTGGCAATGCTTGGTAAGGCGCAACTGGCTTGGGTGCACCGACAAGCAATGGCGGCGCCTTTGACACTGATGTATTCAGTTCGAAGGGAGGCTGAGACGGCTCTAGTTCACACGTGGAAGCTAGGACAATCGACAGAACGCTAGGATTCAACCCTGTACCAAGACTAGGCGACCCGGACTCGAGCGGTGCCGATATCCGCGTCGCGGCCGCAATACCTGGTGATGTCTACACCTCCACGACAAGGGAGTCAGGGGCTCTATATCGTGTACCTCTTGCCGCAATTGAAGGCGATGCCTCTGTCTCCGCTTTCTTTTATCGGAAATCTTCTTCAATGCGTTGAGGACTCGAGTTGTGACCAAGTTATCCGAGCTATCGAGGATAAAAGAGATGTCCTGTTCCATACACATGAAAAAGCGGTGGCCTGCAACCAACAATTGTTTTATGATTTCGTCTTCCACATTTTCGCCTCCTTCAAAGTAAAGATGGACATTGGCTTTGATGATGGAATTAAAGGTGGCCAGATGTTTCTGTAGAGTGGCCGGATTTTTCTGTAGAGCCTTGCAAACCTTGTCGCAAACCACATCCTTAGACCCAGACTCTTTCACGATTAGGTCTTGAAAAAGAGAAGCAATCCATTTGAATACATGACTGTTTCCACGGCACATCTTCGGGGTCAGAGCAGTGCTCGATTCCCTTTCACGGATCCAGAAGTTGCCGCCCTCCTCCAAGTCTTCTAAAACGCGTTGGACAACGATAGAACGCTCGCTCTGTGTCCGTCGCTAGATAGAACGACACAAATCTTTGGCAAACAATTGCACCGAGCAGTTGCCTGGGAACACTGGGCTCGCCCAAGGTAGCAACCTTGTAATTTTTTGGCCTGTGAACGTGTCGCAGTGGTTGTAAGTGCCGCCTTGGGCGCACCCTCAAACGATGGTGACGCTTGTAGTTCCAAGGGAGCTCGAGATGGCTCTATTTAATACATAAAGCCGGGAAAACCGATGGGAGACTAGGATCCAACTCAGTGCCAAGCTTCGGCGCGGACTTGAGCGGTGCCGATATCTGCATCGCGGCTGCAGTACCTGGTAGAGGTTTTATCTCTTGTCCCCCTTGACGCTGCTCAAGATACGGCTGTCCCCGGATCTGTCGATGACATTCTAGCTTCAATGCTTTCTGAACCCGAGTTGTGACAAAGTGATCGGAGCTATCGAGTATATAGAAGGTATCCGGTTCCTTGAACAGGAGGAAGCGGTGGCTTGCATCCAGCACCTCCTTTATAACTTCGTTGATAAACACGATTCCACGCCGTTCGCGGTGTCGAGGGATGTTGGCTACGATGATGGCACGATAGGACTCCAGATCGTTACACCGCTCAATTCACTGACACACCACATCCTTGGGCCCCATCTCTTTCACGTGTAGTTCTTGGAAAAGAGATTCAAGCCATTCGATTACATGCGTGTTCCCACAGCACATCTTTGGGGACAAGGCGGCGTTAGAGGTCTTTTCGCGTATCCAGCAGTGGCAGTCACCAAGGCCTCCAAAACGTCTTGGACAACAAGAGGACGCTCCAGTTTCGTAGCTCGACGGTACAAACGAATCGTTTGCGAACAAGAAAACGTCCGAATCCAGGAATTATTGTCTCGGCAACTTGGTGGGGTGCCGAGGCCTTGTCATTATTATCGGGCGACTCTTGTCATTATTATCGGCCGACTCAACGGTTCTTTCTTTACCGGCGTCGCCAACGGGCCGCTGTTTCAGGTAAAGCCGATATGATTAAATATTCAAAGCATTTCGGACTCGGGTTCTAACTTCAAAAGCGAGGCCATCGAGGACAAATTAGATGCCCTGTTCCATGGACAATAGAAAGCGTTGGCCTGTGTCCAGCAATTCCTCTAGAATGATTTCGTCACGAAGCAGGTCTCCACCTCCATCGCGGTACTGCTGGATATTGACTTTCACGAGGGAAGCAAAGGCGGCCGGGGTGTTCGTATGTCCAGACAACCCACATACCACATCATTGGGCCCAGGGTCTCTGACAAACGACTTTTGGAATAGAGTGCGGATCCATCGAACGACACCCGCATTATCTCGGCAAATCTTCGGGGACAGTTCGGTGCGTGATTCCCTTTCGTGGATCCAGCAGTTGCCGTTCACCCCCAAGACCTCCAGAACGCCTTGGACCAAAACAGAACGATTCTGAAGTGCGATGGTAATCACCGAATCTTTCGCGAATAATAACGCGCAAGGGTCCAGGAACCGGTGATAATCATGCGGTGAGATGCACTACACGCACTTTCGTTTGTCAGAGTATTTGCAGTTGGACAATCAGGCAAGGCTGGTACACTTGGCGAAGCTGTCGGTTTCGAGGGAGCTTGAGATGACTCTGGTTGAGGCGTCGAAGACGAGATATTCAAGGAAACGCTAGGAACCAACTCAGTGCCATGGTCTGGCATGTCGGAATCGAGCGATGCTACTGTCTCCGTTGTTGCAGCAGTATGGGACTTATTTGGTACCTATTTGGTAGGGGAAGCCAGGGGTAGTAACATGTGTACCTCTTGCTGTGTCGCCAGATCTAGGCTCTGCTGAGAAGAAGCACTTTTCAGCCCATTCCAGACTCCAGTAATGACTTCAAGATCGTCGCTGTAGAGGATAAGGTATGTATCCTGCTGCATGTACAAGAGGAAAATATGTCCTGTGTCCAACAATTCTGTAATGACTTCTTTCCATGGACAAGTTGAATCGACGAGACGCGTCGGCTCCAAAGTAGTGTCTCGCAGGAACCCCGACACCCTTGTCGGCCCCAGCAGCGATGGCACCCGTCTGCAAGAGCGAGTCGATCCACGGCAATATACCTGTCACGCAATCGCTACCGTGTGTGACCCCGTCGCAGGGTTTCTCGGACCTTGAACAATATAGCATAGCATCCCTGTGCTGTCAACTCGTCCAACATTTGATACAGCATGCGGTGACGCTCCGCGAACGGTATTTGAATGTGACGAATCACGTGCCGCCCCAGAATCTCCTCGAACAAAGTGGGAAGAGGAGACTCGCCCAAGGCAACAAAGGTAATGGCAGCAGTAGCAGTAGCAGCAGAAGCAGCAATGGGATCAACGTTCAGGCTCTGGTGGCTATCGTTCGGTGGCGACGTTCCCATTGGCAACATGGTGCGAGCGGGTGCTGGCCATGCATCCCCAGTAGTAAGCTTGTTGATGCTGTTGCATGGGAACCGTCGGTCGTGCCGGTCTGCCCCAATAGCCTTGCTGCGCCATGATGGGTTCAAGTCACGCTATAGTAAAAGTGAGTGGTGAGCTTGCCGTGTGCCTGCTTGTGAGGAGAAGCAGCAGCAGCAGCAGCAGCTGCCCATTTGATCATGATTGCTGCATGGCCGCATTATGCATTATGCTTGTGTGGGCCCATGGTCGACGCCAAAAAGTGAGCGCCAGAAAGAGAATTGGCGCCAAATTGTCCTAAGTAAAAAGTGAAACCATTTCCGTTGAGATTTCCAAGTACGTTTTTCATTTCTCGCAAATATTTTCTCGACATGTTTTCGTTCTCGTCGGCACTTTCCCATTCACATCCCTTCATAAAATTATCATAGAGTATCATCCACTTTGGTATCTTGAGCATTAGAGATATCATTAATCGTACAGTACTTCTGCTACGACGCTACTCAAGTAAGAGTATGATACAGTCTCTTCGGTCGCTCGCGATTGTCGCACTAATGGCTGGAACGACCGCACTATCCGTTCACGCGTTTCAGCCAACCTGGTCCCTCCAAACTCGACGAGGTCTAGCGACGTCAACGACTGTGTCACCGCTCACCGTTGCGCTGCAGCGACAGACTCCCAGTAGTAGTCGTTGGAGTGCTGCCACCCGTACTAGCATTAGTACTCCATCGAAGCAATCACATTCATCCACGTCGCTCATGGCGTACTCGGCACTGGCCGCAGTGGGCGGCCTCGACAAGGCCGTGGCCATTGCCTCCTTGTCGGCCACGACAAAGTTGCTCAGTAGTATCGGCTTGGGCGGACTCGCCGCCAAGAAAGAAGGCGTATTGGATGCGGCGGCCGTTTCAGCCTTGTCGAGACTCACCTATTGGGTCTTTCAACCGGCCTTTTTACTTTGCAGCGTCTCCAAGACATTGTGCAACGCTGCCACGGGGGGAGGCGGCTTGCCGGGACGATTTCTCGCCGTAATGCCCGCGGCGGCCGTCTTGCAAATTGGATTGGGCGCCATTGCGGGCATGTTTATTACCAAGACGGCGGGATTGCAGGATGCCGAAGCGCGGGACGTGCGAATGTGTACCACCTTTGCCAATTCCGGCCCGCTACCGTTGATTTTTGCCGACGCTCTGTTTGCGGGCAGCACACTGCAGGCGGAAGTGGCCGCCTGCGTGTCATTTTACTTGCTGATTTGGAGTCCGCTATTTTGGAGCTTTGGACGAGTCATTCTGGGCACTTATGATGACGAGGATGCGGACGCGGCAGCATCCATCACGGGAGTGGGCAAGATTGTCAAGGAAGCCAAAAAAATATTATCGCCGCCCGTGATTGGGTCAATTTTGGGTGTGATTGTGGGCAGTGTGCCATTCTTGCAAAAGGCATTTTTTGGAGGATTCGCGACCCCGCTGTTTGGTGCTCTTCAAACGCTCGGCACGGCATACTTGCCTGCCGCTATTCTCGTCTTGGCGGGCAGTTTGGTGGGCAGCAAAAAAGCTCCGGTTAGCAGCGACGAGGCTACCGTCAATGGGACTGCTCAAGTCTCGACGGCCCCTTCAGTAAAGGCTGTCGTTTCCATTTTCATTTCGCGATTCTTAATGGCACCGCTCCTTTCCCTTGGACTGTTGAAATCGTTCGTTTACTTTGGTCTCCTTGGACCGGTTGGCACTCGCGCACGGGCCGTTGTGAGTTTTGTCTTGCTCATGGAAGGATGCATGCCGCCGGCACAAAACTCAGTGATCATGCTGCAACTCGAGGGTCTCAAGGAACGAGCCAGTGTCATGGCCAAGCTACTGACGCTCATGTACTCGTTGGCCGTGATTCCAGTGACCATTCTGTTGAGTACCTGTCTCGCATCGTCGGGAATCATGCTCTTTAAATAGCCAGCAAAACGTCAATAGTGACCCCACGGTAAGCTAGAGCATAGTTATTGGTAGCGCCGTGGTGTAATGTCTCTATAGACTGCTAGTCGTAGTCTACTAGTCTACGTAAGTAGAGACGTTGCATAGCCCAAGACCCAACGAGAGAAGGTTCGAGATTGATACGATTGATAAATTATGAATACTAGACCTACAGACTCTCCTTCACTTTCAGTTCTTGCAAAAAGGTCCGTAGCTTGTCCATGGCCGTCTCCAGCTCTTGCATACTCGTCGCATAACTGATACGCACAGTTCCAGGTGCACCAAAGCTGCTCCCCGGCACCAACGCCAGTTGCTTGCTTTTCAAGAGATCCAAACAAATAGCCGTGTCGTCGCCATGGACGGAAAGATCCGGCAACACGTAAAAGGCCCCCGCAGGAGGGACCGCCACCTTGACGTTTGGCATGGTGGCCAACTGCTCCAATACGTAATCACGCTTGGTGCGCATGATTTCGACATTTCCTTGCAATTCCTCGTCCGTGACCAGCGTCAATGCCGCCACCCCAGCCGCTTGCGAGAGACTGCTCGCACAGGACGTGAATTGTCCCTGAATGGTGGTGACTGCCTTGGCCAAGTGCGCTGGCGCCGCCAAGTATCCCAACCTCAATCCCGTCATGGCGTAGGCCTTGCTAAAGCCATTGACCGTGAGCGTGCGATGAAACATGCCCGGCTGGGCCGCCACGGAGGGACACGCAGTGCTGGTATAAACGAGGCGCTCGTAAATTTCGTCCGCCAAGACGGCCACTTGCGGGAAATCTTGCAGCACTGCACACAGTTCTCGCAAGTGCTCTAGACTGTAGACTCCGCCCGTGGGATTGGATGGATTGCAGAGAATGACGAGTTTGGCGGCAGGGTGGGCCACCAGAGCGTCGCGCAGTTCGTTTGCCGTGAGCAAGTAGCCCGTTTCGGCCTTGGTTGGGACGATGACGGGTGCAGCTCCAGCGAGACTGACCATTTCGGGATAACTCGGCCAGTAGGGTGCCGGCACAATGACTTGATCGCCCGCGCCCGCTACTGCCAGTATTCCCTGATAAACGCACTGCTTGGCACCATTGCCCACGACAATTTCCGTCTGTGGATTGTACACCACGCCCTTGCGTCTCTTTAGGTCGGCGGCAATGGCTTGACGAAGTTCAGCCGTACCCGTGACGGCCGTGTAGCGTGTATCGCCCGCGTTAACGGCGTCGACGACGGCGTCGCGAATAACTTGCGACGGCAGAAAGTCTGGTTCGCCCACGCAGAGCGACGTTACCGCAATCCCCTCGGCTTGCATTTGCTTGACGAGGGAAAATATTTCCACCGTCTTGCTGGGTTGAATTCTTTGAATGAGCGGGTTAACGGCAATGGCACTATCACTGGAGGGATCCTTGGAGGCATCCTTGGAGGCATCTTTGGTACTGTCGGCAGCAGCCACGCGCCGACGAATCAAGCTAGACGAGGTGCGTCTGGTGGAACTACTGCTACTGCTGCTGCTGCTGCTACTGCTGCTAATGAAGTCACGGGACTTGGAATGCAGAGGCAGGGATGCTACTGGGAGTGTGAACGAATGAACGACGGCAAGAGTCGCGAGGACGACGGCCACAAGGGGCCCAATGGAGGACGCTCTGGAACGTGAGATCTTCATGGTCGAACGACGAACGACGAACGACGAAACGCTATCCGAAAAAGTGAGCGGTCGCGCCAACGATCTTTCTGTTGTCACGTACGATAGACAGACTATTTGATTTGGAAGATGACGCAT
>Ga0307978_1002830_pt1 | contig 12022 bp, 17 predicted proteins | sample OrgLakmetage1056_FD_203151 | JGI IMG/M metagenome (GOLD analysis project Ga0307978, IMG submission 203151) | Saline water microbial communities from Organic Lake, Antarctica - #1056 | ecosystem: Environmental > Aquatic > Non-marine Saline and Alkaline > Saline | place: Antarctica: Organic Lake...
ACAGAGAGATGCAAAAATTGAGTATTCATGCATAGTGCAAAAACTATATCGATTAAAGAAATTGAGCAAATTTATTTCTTCGAACTAACCTGCTTTTGTGGCAAGTTTCGACTCGTAGTCCTAATAAACAACGATGCGATCGTGACGCATTTTGAGAACAAAAAATGAACATCAAGAGACAAATGCAGAGATATCTGAGGATCACATTAAGTCACCATTTCAGCTTCAAGCTGGCGCAGTTGGCTTTCATCTTTGACAGCTTGCGTAATGTACTGGTCCATTATCGGAGTAGGCTTCTGCTGGAGACCTCGGAGCAAGGAGCAAGTAGACGACCGACTTCAGACGAAGCAAAAGAATTTCAAACGATTTCGAAAACAAAAACAAAATTCTCAAAATAATCTCTAATATAATGACCCGCTTGTGTTTTTGGCAGCGCTTTTTTCTTCTTTCTTCTTTCGGCAGCTCATCTCATCATCAAGGTAAGGTACAATGGGCTCCAGTTGGTGATGGTTTGGTTCGCGTATCTCCAGGGCATGCATAACTTTAGATTAGTTCTCCTGTTAGCTGTTTCAATAACAGCATCGTATGAAGGCACGTTACTCTTGCGAGATCATGGCAATACCGCGAATGCGCCTCCTGTGACAGCCTCTGTGTCCGGTAACGGCGCTGAGATCGAAACAACAGCATGGCAAACTCGGCGGCGGCGTGCCGAGGCTAGGCAGTGGCAGTTGCCTGTGCGGCCCCACAATAGTGTCGAAAATTCGGCTGCTCGCTTGCTCATCAATGAGTCTACCACTGCAGGCTGGCTTAACACACACGCAGCATGGGTGACGCCAGCAGCTTGCGTTACCACCTCCTTTACACGAGGCGACGCGCAGCGCGGCCACGATGCCAACATGCTATTTGGAACCGGGCGTGACTTCAGTGGTGGCAACGGCGCAAACGAAATTGCGGGCGTGGTGCATCCAGTTTGCGTGCCTAGCGCCGACGGGAAGCAAGATCAGCTCAATGGTGTAAGCGTAGGCGTTGATCTCCATGGGAGGTTAGTTTACTACAGATCTGGAGTAGATGAGGCTTCTTGCCATACGAGCACTCGGCTAGTACTCATCACTGCCTTTCATTTTCTAGCTTCAACTTTATTGGCCGCGGTTTACTAATCAAGTTTAAAACTATTTCATGCGCCCAATACTCTTTCGCTGTTCGCGTGGCACTCTTCTTGTTCTGGTTTCACACTTCCAGGCAATGTGGGCCCGCTCGCTGCGTGCCTACAACCGCAGCTTCCGCCGCCGAGGGTTTGTACTGCGCTCACAGCATTCCAACGGAACCTGACCTTCCCGGGCCGCACTACGTGGCTGGCGTGCTGCCAAATCGCGAACCAAGTTCCACGAGTGACCAATCCGATGATGGCCAATCTACTGCCAATGAACACTCTAGTAGTGCGGTGTTCGGCGCGCACGCACCTCTAGGGGCTAGCACCGTGTGCGACGTGTCGTGGCTTCAGGACATTGAGGAGGACAATGGCATGGATGGTAGCAACTTTGTCGATTTTGACAATCGCTCCAAGAGCACCGCTCGAGTAGCATCGCTGCGCAACCCTATGAATGGCTTTACCTACACGCGAGCGCCGCTGCTGCTCAAGGGGACCATCACAGGCCTCCGGCACAACCCAGTCACTGATTCTCAATACATGGACGCTCCAGAGTCTCGGCCAGGCTGTGACCGTGCCAGCGAGCCCTTTCCCATCGAAAACGCTCTCGTTGAAGTAAGTGATCAAAATCACCGAGCTTCAGGCTACTTCTATTTCATGCGAATCTCACTACTTGCATGCTGCACCTGTATATCTTTTATTCTTTACTTGAACTGATTTGACCTGGCCACTCTACTGTTCTACTCCTACCCTTGACTAGGTGTGGCAAGCAGACGCATTTGGCCGTTTCGACCGCGGTCCTCCAACTCTACTGGCACAAGCGCACTTGAAGGCAGGCACCTTACCTCGAGATCGCAGCGGGTATAGTACCAGTAGTAGTGCAGAAGATGAAGACAAAGGAAGGAGTAGCTTGACGCCTACCGAAAAGGCGCTCCGAGCAACCGCTTATAGTCGCACGGCTTCTTCCTACGCCGCCGCCGATGCGAGTGCGCGAGCTGCAGCCCGTCGGAGTACACCAGGCAAACTGCATCGCGCGCCGGGTACTTGCCGCGGCGCGCACCGCACCAAAGGGGGTGGGGGATACGCCTTTGTGACGGAGGTGCCGGGCAGTTTTGGGCCGCCTCAGCATCTGCACGTGCGCGTATCGGCTCCGGGCTTTGTGACCTTGACAACCACGGTAAAGGTTGCTGTTTGCCACGTTGCGGTTGTATTCCGTATACATATGACAATTATAGGAGACACTACCATACCTCTTTCCTTGTCTTCTCGATAATATTCCATGTACTCTTCTCTCCATTCTTTCTTTTCAACCTTTGTTTTTAGGTCTACATTGCAGATGATCCATTTTTGGCGTACCTAGCGCCGCAGAATCTCCCTGCGCTTCGCTTAGATTCTCGAGTGTCGACTCTGAAGGGTTCCAGCTGGACGAAAGACGTGCGCTACGAAGTGTTTAACACTTCTTTTGCCAATGGTGCGGCATCAAAAGGGAGTTTTAATGGAAGGGGATATTTGAGGGAGGTTGAGATTGCATTGAGAGGGGCAAGAAAATCGGCAGGGTATTTTAGGTCTGAGGAAGATGGCAGATGATATAGGAGAGGGAGCTTTCTTTTACTGAGTAGATCCCCTCTGGATAAGCTGGCCCTCTTCCTCCCCGCTTCTTTACTTTTCAGGCACCAACGCAACTTCAGGGATTGCCAGAAATTCCTCTGTTGATCGTGTGTTAAAGAAAACCGCAACCATAGCAGCTACTCCACCTCAAGGCAGCGCTGTTGCTGCCACTACAGTCACCGCTGCCGCCCCTTACACCCTCAACTTCAACGTCACGCTAATCGCCGAAGGGCCGTCGGCCTATTCATCTTCGGCAGAAGATCTCAGCGGGACCTGGGTAGACGAAGCAAGCGGCGGTCGAGTCTTGATGGAGACAGATGGACGAATTGTGCACATGACAGAGGTTCGATGGAAACCTTCAAAAGTTATCCCCCCAAAAAAGAAGAAAAAAATCTTTGATGTCTTGAGATGTAGACTTTCCGTTCTTTCACGCCATAAATATACTCAACTCAAGAACTTGCTTTGTATCTAATTCTGGTTGTTGGCACAGGTGCCGTCTCCGCGAGTGTGGGGAGCGGCTACTGGGATATTAGTGGGCGATACTATCACTCACGTCGATTTCCGTGACTACCACCTCAACCCATATGCATATCCCTCGAAAAGTGGTTCAAACAACGCTGAGGCTACAGGAGGCGAATTCGCATCTGTGGATAACGGCGAGCTCTTCAGCAGCAGTCCAGCCATGTCGCGTTTCGGTGGCGTTCTTGAAAGCTCCTTTGGTGCTCTCGAGCGCTCACAAGCTTCTCAAGGGGCTTCCTCTATCGATGGCTTATCAGCAGCTACGGTGCTGGCGGGGAAAGAAGTGAGCGGCGAGTCTGGGTCTCTGTCACTGTCGTGGCTGGGTGGTCTTGGCGTCTGGCACAAGGAAGTGAAACCCCACAAGTATCGCTTCTTGCGGCTCACTGTAACGGCGACAACGCGGCAAGACAACACGCGCCGAGACACCAAGAACCGCGAGGGGCAAATGCGAGAAACGACGAATGCAGCGGGCGCCTTTGTGCATTTGAATGAAGTGGTAAGGCTTGAATGAAGAGCGAGGCTCCAATTGAAGTTACTCTCAACGAACGTCAAAACATTATTATTATTTTTGTGTCTGAGTTTAAATGCAATCTCTGTTCCAGTTCGCTACTTATATACGCTATGCTATCCTACTGTAGGTGTTTTACGAAGGAACGGCTGGCAAACGCGATCGTGTGCCTCTTTTACCGCTCAGAGACCATGGCACGAACCGTCACTCTCCCGGAGGCAGCAGCAGCGTTTCGGTGCGTTGCTCGTCGGAAGATGCGTTCGCCAACAACGAGTGCTGGCGGGCCCTCGACCAAGACGCGCGGAGCTTTTGGCGCTCGCAGGTGAAAAGAGAAAGAATTGCGCTGCAGTACCCAGGAAAAAAATAGGAAATGGAAGCAAATTGCTCGTGTGACTTTTACAAAAACTTGTTTCCTTTTTGTGATATTCGTCCGCATCACCCTAAGTTCTCTTCCTTATTCACATGCTTACCAGTCTTGTCATCTCGATTCCTTCCTTTGTCTCTTCATCATCATGCCACAGGATGCTGGCCGCGCCCCTGCCTCATCACCAGGAGCAGCCTCCGGCGCTGCAGGCACCACCGCCGGTTTATTGCACCATCAGTGGCTGGAAGTAGACTTCGGCGCACACACTCCAGAAAGATGGGTACTTCCTACCGCCCTGCTTTTGGTGTGCGACAACCAAAATGCCCCCCTGTATGACATGGAAAGCACACCAGTGAATGGAAGCAGCAGCACCAACATAAATGAGCACTACAGCCACGGTGAGTTGAAGTAAAAGGAACGGAATTTAGGTTTGACAGAGGAGGCCCGATTCCTGACGTTTGCTGCTTGAATTATGTACCCCTTAGTCTAGAAGCTTCATTTCCCCCCGCTCCCTCTTCCTCCTCCTCTGAAGTCCTTGACTGGGCTTGCTATTGCTGATTGCTGATTGTTGTGCCCTTTTACTCACAGGTGCTCGAGCCGCTACCCTGCGTAATTGCCCAAGGGCTTTTGTGCTGGAAGGTTCTATTGACGGCGAAGAATGGGATGTGCTCCACAGCCGAGGTGCGAAATTGCGCAACAATTCGAATCGTCTACTTGTTGTACTGGTGTTCTTCTCAAGGAAGAAGATACTTTTAATCTTATCACCTTCTTTCCATACTACTGGCTGTTTTACTTGACTATCGTTGTCCTTTCGAATCGTTTCCTGCGCTTTTCGATTCGCCGTGACCACAAAGGCGGCTTTGGTGATTGGTTGGATGACTCAACCTATGATGGAGCTACTTTGCCCCTTGGAATTCCTGACTGGTCCCTTCCAAACGAGGAGGAAGTCGTTAATGACATTGGCAACAACAGCAGCAACAGCACTACTAGTAGTGCCTACAATAGCTACAAGGACGACGGAATGATGAAACGACGGCAGCTCTTGGGACTGCCATCATTGTCGAGCGATAATGCCGACAGCCTCAGTTCTAATATGGTACGCGGCGCTGCTCTCTTTGACTTCGGCCCTCACAGCCACTACCACCAAGGGGGTCAAGGCGAGGGTTGGTTGGGAGCGCATTCGGGGCGGCCCGACGGCAGCCGGTGCGGATCGTGTGACGTGGTACAGGGAGCTTGGGTGTCGGGGCTTGATGCTACTACTAGTAGCAGTGGAGAGAAGAAGAGCTCATGCTTGTATGATGGCTTGGATCCGACCTGCGCCTCGAGCTACTGCGGCCTGGACGGGTAAGAAAGAGATGGTGCGCACAGCCTGTATTTACCATGTCCTATTTTTTTCAAATCGAAATCCTTGTACCATTCCTCGCCTACCGTGTATTCTTGCTCGGTGAACACCTTCCTTTTCTACTGCAATGTTAGGTTGTGCGCGCCTCGCTCCGACAAGAAATGCCCTCTCGGTTTTTACTTAAACCACGCCCTCGCTACGGAGCCTTCGTCTCGACTAAATGATGATGTTGACAGCAGCTCCTCGTCGGTGTTCAACGGCTCTTATCCGGTCGATGTGTCAGCGACAATGCAGGGAGGCAGCGACACGCCTCGCTCTTTCACCTCTCGAGGCAGTGAGCAAGTCTTGGTGTGGCACTGTGAAGCCTGCCCCAGTGGGCGCTTTGGCAACGTCCCATGGCTCAACAACGACACGTGCTCAGGGCCCTGCAGAGAAGGTAAGCTTGACGTTGGGGACAAGGAGAGGGTTGCGTGCGTATGCATGCATGTGCGGCTGCAGTAAAGAATCGCATGCTCATTCTGGCTCTTTTTTTTTCGTTCTATTTACTTAGTCCGCGAACCACGTCCTTAACTTATACGTTTTCTCACTCTTCTTCCAATGTAACCTGGCTCTGGGGCTGCTTTTCCCCTATAGGCTACTACTGCCCTCCTGGGTCTACACACGTGGACCAGCACCGCTGCGGAGGCGTGCATGTGTTTTGCCCTCAAGGCAGTCATGAACCGATCCCTGTGAGCGCCGGCTACTACACGGTGAGCGCTTCGCGTGTTTCCATAGACCCGCGAGAATTGAGGCTGGGCGAGGGCATTGGCCGTGGTGCTCGAGCTCCTGGGGGCGGTGGGAGCAGCCGCACCGGTGCTGAAGTGGCGGCACATGTAGAGTGGAGCGAGACCAGAGGCAGCCAGGAGCTCTGCGCGCCGGGGACGTATTGTGTAGGAGGCGTAGCACAAGTGTGCCCTCAGGTATGCGTTGAGCGTGTGCATAGTATACTGTACTTACTTCTTTCGCCAGCATGCCCAACAATAGCCAGCTTTGATCTGCGTCAGAACACGCTCGAGTGAAAAGTTCTATGCAGCGGCTCTTTACTCTCATTGATCTTCGCATGCCGTTGACTCATTCACCGCTCACTTTTTTCAACTTGTTTCCATTCAATTCTTTCCTCGATTCTTTTCAGGGCACCTACGGCGCCAAGTCAGGTTTAGACTCGCCCGCCTGCACGGGGCGTTGCTTTGCCGGCACTTATTGCCCGCCGGGCACCGCGCATTACCCAATCCCCTGCCCCGTAGGCTACTACTGCCCCGATGGCATGCAGCGCTGGCCGTGCCCCGCTGGCAATGCTGGCAACAGCACCGGTCTAGTGAGCGCCTTTTGCTCGGGTCGGTGTCCTCCGGGATCCTACTGCCCGCCGGGAACCGCGGTACCCCTGCAATGTCCCGGCGGGACGTACGGTGACATCAGCGGCTTGCCGTCGAGCCGTTGCAGTGGTCCTTGCCCCGAAGGCTTTTACTGCCCCCAGGGGACGATCTTGCCGAGGCAGCTGCCGTGTGGGGGCGCTCATGTGTATTGTCCCTTAGGAAGTGCTTTCTCACAGCCGGTCGATCCGGGGGCTTATTCTCTGGGCGGGCGTGACGCGACTCAGCAGCCGAGGCAACAAGTGTGCGAGCCAGGTTACTTCTGCGCCGGCGGTCTGCGGTACGCGTGCCGCAACGGCACTTATGGCGCTCGACCGGGTCTTGCGGCGGATCCAACTTCCCTAGGCCTAGGAGGTTACAGCAGCAGTGGAAGTACCGCATTTACGGGTGGCAGTGCGGGCTTTGCGACTAGGGGAGAGGGAGAGGAAGGTAGCGCTGGCCCTGCCTTTTGGTGTGATGGCTTCTGTGCGCGAGGGCACTGGTGCCCTGAAGCATCGATTAGCCCTCACCAGGTATTGTTGGAATACGCTAATTGTACAAGAAAGTTGTTTCAGAGGAGCGTTTTTTTTTTTTAATTTATTCAAGTTCGCGGAAGGAGAGACAACTTCAGGATGAAATGCCGCAATGAGTCAATATTTTCATATTTGTCATTATTATTTTTGTTGTTCAGTGCTTGTCTCTCTGCGTGTGAATTCTCACTTTAATAGGTGCCTTGCCCAGCGGGCACTTACGGAGCTCGCGAAGGTCTCGGCACAACTCATTGCTCGGGCCTCTGTGCCCCAGGCCATTATTGCCCACCTGGGTCCATCAGCGCTACCGAGGTATGAGTGTGGGTTGACGTCGAATTGCTCATACTGTTATTATCTTTACGAATGGTGGACAGATGATGACATTCATTGAGCAGTTCTTTGATTCTGGCCTAGCACACATTGACATCGCCATCCTGTGATGTAATTGTCAGGTGCAATGCCCAGCGGGGCAGTTCGGCAACGCAAGTGGTCTGACGTCAGCGGCCTGCTCCCATGCTTGCGCTTCTGCTGCCCACACGCAAGGCTCTTACTCCAGCCTCAATGATCGTGTGACTGGTAATCCATACTCTGCGGCTAGAGACGGCTTGCGTGCTTTGAGTGCTTTCCCAGATCGAGATCCGGTATACAGCGGCAGTAGCGGTACTGATGGCATGCAATTAGCAGAAAGCTCCAATTGGTGTCAAGCTTCAGTATGTGCTGCGGGCTATTATTGTCCAAACGGATCGATCACCGCCAAACAGCGTGAATGTGGGGGTCCACACTTGTATTGCCCCGAAGGCAGCGGGAAGCCTCTGGCCGTGCCTCGGGGATTTTACAGCACGGGCGGCGCAGACAGCCTTGGCGGCAGTGGCCACGGCGCCACTCGCACGAATGTAGTGCGCTGTGAACCGGGTTCCTTCTGTCAAGGTGGTGTGAGGCGCAAGTGCCCAGCTGGTCGTTTCGGTGCTTCAAGCGGCCTAGCGAGTCCGGCCTGTGACGGGAAATGCGCTGCCGGCCACTATTGCCCTGCGGGCAGTACTTCACCTTTGCAAGTGCAGTGCCCCGCGGGCCGCTATGGTGCTCCTTCTGCAGACAGCCAAGCCAATAACTCCGCTTACATGGCCACCAACAACGAAGACGACAACTATGGCAGCGGCAGCACTAGTAGCACTAGCACTAGCAGTGGAGGTGCGCCTGGTTTGAAGTCCTTAGCATGCTCCGGGCGTTGCGCAGCTGGTTATTGGTGCCCTCCCGGTAGCACAAGCCCTTACCAAAACAAGTGCGGCAGCGACCGCGTCTACTGCCCCACTGGCAGCGGTCAGCCTGTCCCAGCCAAGCCTGGTTTCTTCACCATCGGAGGTGCTAATGCAACGGTGCGCACGGCGCAACGCCCTTGCGAGCCGGGCAGTTTCTGCCAGGGTGGCGTGAAGTTTGACTGCCCCCCGGGAACCTTCGGGAGCGCGACTGCTCCAATCAGCAAACGCACTATCGCATCTTGCAGTGGCCTCTGTGCCAAGGGCCACTGGTGTCCTGCTGGCAGCACGAGCCCCACCGCCATGGCCTGCCCGTTTGGGCGCTACGGCGCTACTACAGGCTTGGGCACTTCCAAGTGTTCGGGTGTGTGCTTGCGCGCTTACGAGTGCCGCGAAGGCTCCGTGGACCAGCATGGCAGTCGAGTTGTTGGGGGCGCGTCCTGATGTGCGGTTTATTCATTCCATTCGAGTGTCTCTCTGTCTGACTTTTGATGTGTATTCAAAAGTCATAAAGCTCAGACACCGAGGAAGCGCAGGATATGAGATGGAAATGGAAAGAAAATATTGATAGATGGAGATGGAGGGTATATCTAGTATATCAGTGAGATTAGGGGCTACTCCGAATTCTTGCCACCGGAAGAATTCCATGGGGGTTACAAGAAAATTGCTTCTGGGCTGCCTTTTTTTTGCGTTGCGTGCTAGCATATGCATTTGCGATTTGCGAATGGGACAAGACTACACAAGACAAAGACAACGGTAAACGGTGACACGTTGACCACGAGTTTTTTCCATTTGAGAATAATTGCATATTTAAATCAAACACGTTACATATTCCATACTCTGTTTTATCCAGCGACGCTGCGAGACGTGAGGCACGGCAGGAAAGGCTCTATCTCTCTATCTACAAGGACTACAAGGCAAGCTCAGCTCTTAGCTCTCAGCTAGCTAGCCGCAGAGTGTCGTTAGCGCCAGCTATCAATAGCGTCCCGTTTTGAGTGAATTATGCCAAAGAATCAGGGCCATAAGGATAAACTTTACATCTCAGCATCGGAGCATGCTATCTATGGAGGTGGAAAGAAGCGCGAACGGTCGAATGTGCGGCGACCGCTACCTTTCGACAATTGTGCCCTGAGCCTCCAACCATTTGAAACGTAAGATGCTATGAACACTGCAATAATGTATGGCATTGGAAATGATTGGAAATCGATTATCTGTGCTAGAAGATGTATGCGCTATTCTCGCAAGTACCCATTTCGTACTTGATTTATGGCGGCTGCATTGTCTCCATTGCAAGACAGTGTGAGTTGCCAGGCTCGCTTGGGAAGGGTGTGATAGCATAGTCGGTTCTAGACTAATTTAGAATCACCACTCAATATATCTGAATAAATGCCATGCTTGTGTAGGCCAATTTGCACAACGGACGGTGTAGTGTTCGACGTACTGCACATCATGCCATTCCTGCAGAAGCACAAGGTGAACCCCATCACGTCGAAGCCAATGAAATTCAAAGACCTCGTGCGGCTCACCATGGCGAAGAACACCGAAGGCAAATGGCATTGCCCCGTGACATTCAAGGTTATTCCTCTAGGTTAATCATGAGGTCTATTTGTGCTCTATGTCCTAACGCAATGGCAACTACTTTCTAAATGCAATCATCCTAGGCAAAACTGCAGACATTTATTTGTACGCGCAACATAGTCCAATATTTTGATAAAAATTATTCTCTGTCCATTTCTTGATGTTATGCCCCTATCCTATTGAACGCGGATCCACCTCTTTTTGATAAATTAGGTGTTTAACGACAACTCCAAAATTGTCGCAATCAAGACCTCGGGGTGAGTCGTTTCTCCAGAAACGAAGTATTGAACCTGGTTTGGAGCTACTAATATGGATCCAAATATAGGCAGCATCGACGAAGATACTCTCTTGTGTCAAGAATATACACCATTTCTACGCTTTCTTCCTCACAGATCGCTTTGATCTATTCGCGCAACCTTCTTGCTTTCCTATACAATCCCTGGACACATCAGGCACGTGTACGCGTGGGAAGCCGTGGAAGACTTGTGCATCAAAGCCAAAAACTGGAAGGATCTGATGACCGACGCCCCCTTCGAGCGCAAAGATTTGATCATGATCCAAGATCCCCTCGACGATGCCCTCAACGAGCGCCGCGACATTAGCAACTTCAATTACCTCAAGTAAGCTTGCATCTTCAACTCATAGTCGTTCTAATGTTGCTCTCTGTAATATTGTTGGATCTGGGTACTGCGCTCTTTCATTTTTTTTATTTTTGAATAGATTTTTGTGTCAACCACAAGGTAAATCCTTACTATAATCTAAGCTCACAACCCTGTGGAATATTTTGATGGTTGTACGTCTATATCCAACAGGGAAGAGCGCGAGAAAGCTTCGCTAGCAGCGGCTGCCACCCCTGCCTCCCAAAACATTCGCGCGACTCCTGCTCAGGCTGAACTCTTTCAAGAAATCGCTGATGGGCGAGCCCAAAGCGCCAAGGCCGACGAAGCTAAACTGCAAGCTGCCAATGCAGCGGCGGAAGCGGAACTCGACGCCATTCCAGATTTGGCGGCAATTCGAAGGCTGAAACCCACGGTCGAAGATTTGGCCCCGGGGGCGCAACAGACTCACGGTATGGTGGGATAGATTATTTCAAAACGAATGTTTGGCTCGTTGTGCTATTAATCTCTCTGTAATCGCCACCTTCACGGCTTCATTGTTTTTGCTAACGAATTTGCACGTGCCACCTTTCACTTTGACGTCGTATTTCTATTTGCGCGTGTACCCAACAGTACTCGATTCACTCATGCACTAGGCATACATGTTGTTCTCTTTTTGGTTAACTCTCCCAGGGGCAGGCGGGGCGAGCCAATCCTTCACGTCGAGTTCCGCTGCCGTCGCGACCCGCACCGCCCTGCGCCCGGCGACCGTGCCTGAGATCCGGGAAGCCCGATGGAAAGTGTGCCGCAAGCTGGGCAAGAAGGGCTACGCTCAGCTGCAGACCACCTGCGGCAATTTGAACCTGGAAGTGCACTGCGACTTCGTGCCGCAAACCTCGGAGAATTTCTTGGCCCTCTGCGCCTCGGGCGCCTACGACAATTCCCCCTTTCACCGGGTGATTCCGGGGTTCATGGCACAGGGTGGGGACACCACGGCGGGCGACGGCACGGGAGGCGCTACTTGCTGGGGGGACTCGGTAAATAACATCAGACATATTATTTTACCCTTTTTAGCCCTTTGAAGCGTATCCTAGCTTGGAGTGTTTTTTTTCAATCCCTTCTCTCGGTAATTTCAATATGGTTATCTCTCGGTAATTTCGAGGACAACCTGCGATTTGTCGCCTTTTCC
>Ga0307978_1002831_pt1 | contig 12018 bp, 10 predicted proteins | sample OrgLakmetage1056_FD_203151 | JGI IMG/M metagenome (GOLD analysis project Ga0307978, IMG submission 203151) | Saline water microbial communities from Organic Lake, Antarctica - #1056 | ecosystem: Environmental > Aquatic > Non-marine Saline and Alkaline > Saline | place: Antarctica: Organic Lake...
GATAATCAGCATTATCATGCCAAAGAGCGGACCCTACGGCCCCAGCGTCAACTTCGAAGGATGTCAGAACCACCCCCGATGTTAACGAATCATGATAAAAAACCTTCGGCGCGTAATGGCTTTCATCAATCTCGGGCTCGGCAAGAACATCATAATCATGATGACAAGGCTCAAAATTCCAACCGTTCGCTAAATCAAATGCAGCATCTTGACAAGAACGAAATAGGCCATGGTGTCGAGAAGTTACAGCAACACAGTCGAGTTGCCTTCAATAGAATGGAACAGCAGCAACAACAACATCCTTATCGTGAGTCCAGAGTACGCACACAGCAACCATCAACCGGTGCAATGAACCGACAGCATGAGGGTACAATGAACCGACGGGATGATCAGCATTATCATGCCAAAGAGCGGCTACAACCCCAGATGTCAGAACCACACCCGATGTTAATGAACCACGACAAAAAATCTTTGGCGCGTAATGGTCTTCATCAGTCTCGTGCTCGACAAGAACACCATCATCATGATGACAAGGCTCAGAACTCCTACCGTCCACTAAACCAAATGCAGCATCTTGACAAGAACGAAATACGCCATGGTGTCGAGAGGAAATACTTACACCAAAACATTCGAGTTTTCCATGATAGAATGGAACAGCTGCAACAACAACAACATCCTCATCATGAGTCCAGACTACGCACACGGCAACCATCAACGGGTACAATGAAAAGACAGTCCCAGCGTCAACTCCGAAGAATGTCAGAACCACCCCAGATCTTAAGGAACCATCATGTACTACCCAAGACGTCATCCACAACGGACTTCGAGACTATTTTCACCATGATGGCACGGGAAGCATCACATGAACAAAAGAAGTATCCAAATCGACCACTGCCCACACATTCCATTACCGGGAGGGTGATTGAAGCCATACGAAATCTACCCGGCAATGAGAAGTGTATTGACTGCGGATTGACGGAGTCTATTCCTACTTCATCGTGTGAAGGTAATGACCTTTTATTGTTTTGGGCATCTGTGACGTATGGTTCGATCTTATGCCAGGCATGTGCATTTCGCCATGTCACGAAATGCGATAAGGTAAGGAATGAAACATTACTATTCATGAATTGGATATTGGATATGTGTATATCTAGCTCTACATGTATGCAAATATCCCTTTTTCACTCATCATTCTATTGAACGCGCATGCTCCGCCAATGCAATGTAATAGAAAAAACATCAGGGTGGAGATTCAGCAGTCAAAGAGCTACGGAACGAATGGAATTTTCTCGAAATTCTTTCCATGCTGAAAGGTGGCAATGAAGCATTTTTAAAGCGAATAACACCCCAGAAGCATCCCCAATCGTACAGGCGTCTGCTATGTCCAAAGCTCAGCGGGGCTCCAATGAAGGAAGCGTATGATAAAGAGTTTGATAGATTTTATTCTTCCAAAGTCGCCAAACGGTATATGAAAGATCATAGGATGTTGACAACAATGTCATTGGAGAAGTATACACACAAAGACGGGGAGCAAGAACGTGCCACGGGTCGTTGAAATCATCATGAAACAATTTCAAGGTGCTTTCCCATGGATTATCTAATTCGTAAGTAAATAATTCTCATAGGGTTTTGAATCGCCCATAACAGAAACAATTTTAAAAGGCCCAAAGAGGTATCTTTGAATAGTTATGGGGCGCGTACGACCCAGGAATTTGCAATGCAGATCTAGATTGAATGAGGTGTATAGCGAATTTAAGCTAGCAAGTGTTGTATCCATCTATGGATTATGCGATCGTACTTATGAAGACGAATACTTTAATGTATGGAAATAATAGAACGGATGACGGTGATATTATAATCGACCGATACTGTGAAACTGACTCGTTCTCTTTAACACCATGTCCGCATCAACTCTCTGTGATCTAGTCTCTCATTGTGTAGATTATCATAATTAATCATCAAGGGTGATTGTGCAAATCATTGTGTGACCGTTATATAATCCAGTTGAAAACATCGTTTTTCCCGCCACAGAGAGGCTTATCAAAGAACCTACAAAAGAACAACCAATAGAACAGACAACAAAAACAGGCCTCAACTATTGTGAAGGGAGCAGTGACATAAACCAATCAATCAACAATTGAGACCAACCTAATGGTAGCTCCGAGTGATAACTTATAAGTTCCAATCATTCCTGTCCGTCATCTTATTGTAGAGAAGGATATAAAGATTAAAGGCCGCTATCACTAATCACCAGTAACATCATCTGTACTACAGCACCGCTCTAGAGACTAGAGACAATAAAAAGAAAGGAACAAAGAAAGAAGGCCTCTGCTATTGGTTATTGATTCAGCAACAGAAGAGTCGCATCATTATTATCTTTGTCCTCGGCATCTCTCCTTTATCAATCAATACAAGCCAATTCCTCGATAAAAGAAAAGCAAGAATAATCGAATTGGATCAAAATCAATCGTGATGAGAGTATTCGTTCCCAACAATTACAGAAATAGCTTCAACAACAAGAATAAGCAAAGCAATTCCACCAATAGTAATCAGAATCAAGAGGAATCGAATTTGAATGACAACAGCAAATGCAACAGTGAAGATAATTGTCAATTGAGTGAATCACAGACTGGAAATCAATCGGAATCAATTCATCAACAACAAGGCCTCGACTCTTCCACATCCGATTCGTCGAAACCAAACTTATCATTCGAAACTACAGGATATAATTTACTGTCATTATCATCCACTGATGCTACTGCCATTACTGGAATAACAACTACTACAGATTCCAATCAAGATCAATACCCAGCACCAAACAATTCCGCATCTGCAAAGGTCCCTGCTTCGAATTCTTCCCTTAGCCCATCATTACCAAATAAAAATAGTCCGGCTAGGCTCAAACCTATCACACAACAATCTTTAGTCATTACAAAGAAAACTACAAGCTCAGATCCAGGTACAACCGCAACTACAGTCTATTCCGATCAAAAACGAAGGGCGTCACCCGTATTGTTGATAGATCCGTCCTGCTCACATCCAGATTCCAGAACAAAAAGACAGAAATCAGTCTCTCATACGATTGTGAGCTCCGCAAGGAATCCAAATCAATTCGTCGAAAACCTCAATCGGACAGAAGTCGATACGAATACAAACACAATCACAAGTTCCAGCTCGTCTTATTCCACAACTTATCCAACAGATATGGGCTTGCCACCCATGTTGCAACGGAATGCCAAGAAAGCTAGCAAGCATCATACAGTCTCTTCGTCAACTTCTTCCAACTTCAACTCTTCCATAAGTATCATTGCCAATACCAATACCAATACCGATACTGGAGGATTGATGGATGCCGATTCCGAATTTACAACATTTACACACAAATTGAAACAAAAGGGCCTGGAAGAAGTCCAGCAGGAAGGCGATGGAAATTGTCTCTTTCGTGCCGTGAGCTTGCAGGTATATGGAGATTCCGAGGAACACTTTGATGTCAGGAAACGATGCATGGATTTCATGGTGAGTCAGCATATAGGCTCTTTGATTTATATTACATACAATGCAATGCGAGTACATTCAAACAGCGACAGCTTTATTCTAGATTCATCACCAAACTCACATTTGTATGATCTTGCCACCGCAAAGGAAAAGGAACAAGAACACTTTGCACAATTCGTCACCGATGAACCATTCCAATCGTATGTCCTCCGCAAACGTCAGGATGGGGTCCATGGGAACAATCCTGAAATACAAGCCATTTCCGAACTCTTCAATCGTCCCGTGGAAGTGTTCATACCCTCGAACGGTGCGATACCCCTCAACACATTCCAATCTGAATACAAAACCGGTGATGCACCCATACGATTAGCCTATTGGGACGGAAACCATTACAATGCCGTCGTTGATCCACTGCTCCCCACAGCAGGACTAGGACTCGGACTTCCAGGGCTTCAACCCGGCTTGGCGGATAAATTACAGATGGAAAAGGCTGTCCAAGAATCGGATGAGTTCTTCATGAAGCAGATTTCAAAAGAATCTCATGATTTAGAGGATAACTTACAGATGGAAAGGGCTGTCAAAGAATCAGATGAATTCTTCATGAAACAGATTGCAATGGCAGATTCAAGAAAACACTCTTCTTATAGTAGTCGTGATTCTGATCTTATGCTTGAAAAGAAGAAGGCATTTTCAGATTTGGAAGAAACAGATTTTGAATTGGAGCAGGCGGCACTCATTCGTTCCTTGGAGACGTATCAGAGATCGGAGGGGAGTCGAAAGATGTCGAGTGCTGTTGGAAGAGGAAGGGGGAGGGGGACGAGAGGGAGGACAGGGGTCGCGGTAGGTGCAGTTGCAGGTCCGAATGCGAACGTGAATATGAATCTGAATGGATATTCCCATGGTGTGGGTATGGATAGGGTAAATGGAGCAAATTCGAGTACTAGTCGAAGCCATTCTTCTACCAGTCGATCACATTCTTATTCGAGTTCATCCCCGGCCGTGGCATCATTGTCAGTGGCTGCAGCATCTTCTTCGGCTGCACCTAGCGACCATCGCGATGAAGATATTCCATCGCATCTCTTAAGACACGACTATAACGGCAGTGGTCTTGGAGGAGGAGGAGGAGAAGAAGATGAATATCCTCAGGTTGTGCAGGAATTGGTCATGAATGGATTTGAATTGGCAAAAGTTCTCAAAGCTTATGATTTGATTGGTGATAATTTTGACCATCTTTTGGCATTTCTGATGAGTACGCACACATGAATAATAGTGTGGCCGATGGAAGGTTCCAAATGTGTAGTGGCAAGGAAGTAGACCGTATATCAAATGCCAAGACACTTATTGTTCTTCTCTACGGATTTGTGGCAATCATGCTATTTAGAAGAATACAGGCGAGTACACGGCACACGGTTGGTGTCCCTCTTATAGCAGCGAAGAAGCGGAGTTTGAAGTAATCAATCATCCGCTCACAGACGTATAATGTTTGAAATACATCTGTATAAATATAGTCCTGTGAATATGTAATTTATTGCACTGTCTTGTATTATCAAAATTAACAAATTGTAAAACGTTAGTTGAACCTCCCACTACTAGCAGGGTGGGCTGATTTATTATACTACAGTAGTAGCTAGATCTGGATATGTGACAATGAACGATTATATCCAAAAGGAGGTATCAAAGGGCTGGACTTGATAGTGCTTGCTCAACAGGCAAACAATAAGCGAGCTCACAAGGTATGATACAAAAGGAGACGGCAAAAAGGTCTTTTTCCACAATTCAATGAGCCCTATTCTGGCAATCAACGTCTCAGCCAGTACTACATACAGTACCTAATTACTGCTGCACAGTTAGTAAAATCAACTCTCAGAAGGTTAGACTTTACGCCAATATGAGACCGAGGACAACGACGACCACCAGCGGACTCATCTCAAATGGACCATTTCCGATATCCATTACAAGGGGATATCCCTCCAGTAAGTTTTTCCCATAGACGAATCCAACTACGATAACTGGCATCCTCACGAAGGCAATATTGTACAAGCCTCCGATGGGATTATCGTCTGCGAAATCTGGATCTTCTTTCCATGGCCAATGACCTGTAATCACTGCTGGTAGATTTACTTTGCAGGACCTCCAGAGATCAAGAACGGCATTGTTGCTTTTGGTGGAAGGGTTTTCACTGAAGAGTATGGAATCCCGTGATAGATTAATGGGTGGTGGAGCTAGATCATCGAGATCATTCGCTACTGTTCTCGTGACGGACGATGATGGTACAGGAGGGTTATCATAATCACCATCATCGTAATCGTGATCATCAGCATGAGAGGCAGTGTCTTCGTAGTCGTACTCATCATTCGTCTTCTCTCTTAGCTCACCATGCCTGCGCATGATGTGACGATGCTGCTTGAATTGCGATGGCGACGAGGAGCTGGTGGTGCATCTGAATCTGCTGGTCAAGAAACTGTTCTTGCTGCACAGAACATCATGATCACGACCACCGATTCGTCGTCGCTGGTGCTGGTGTGGAGGGGAAAGATTTGTAAAGGAATGCACAATGCTACTGTTCCACAGCAGCAAAAGGCAGTAGATTGCTTGATATTTCATATCTTTGAAATGTGCAGGTCTCAGCGAAGCTAGCTGGTGCGACGTTCAAGATTGGATTCTGCTGAGTAGAGTAGGCTGCCAGCAGTATTGATGGATACTATTAGATAGGAGATATTAGGTTAGGTTAGATATCTCGGACATTGGATATTGATGATGATACCGGTGGTATGCATTACGCATAATTCTATTAGATGACTCAGATTTCAGATTAAGATACATCAAAAAGCTCTCTTTCTTCTATTTTGTGTTCTCTTTTTAAAACTTGATATAAAATATGAATATATGACGTCACACTGACACCCATGAACAATGTTATGGTAGTCTGTGGTATGGTAGTATGTAAAATAATAAATAATGCGCAGCACACGCCACACAAAAGACAACGCAAAAGACAACAAGAGAACAAATCGTCATAAAGTAAAACCTTTATTGAGCCGAGGATCAACCACACATCATAATATTCCTTCCTTTGTCCCCTTTTTAATATCTCCTGAATTTTATTATGATCCGTGAGCTGCTTCTGACTGCAGCAGTGATGCCCATCCTTACTTTATCCTTCTCCGTGGGGGGACAGAAGATTATGATGTCATCTGTCCGACAACAATGTTGGGGTACTACACCTGGGATCACGAGGCGATATTCCTCCGTGTGTCATGCATTACCGCCTAGTGATACTGGTAGTAGTGATTACATTAGTAGTAGTAGCACTGGTAGTACCACCACTACTATCGCTTCTAATGCAAGTTCCAATTCTAGTACTACGACCACTACTACTACGGGTCATGATGATCTCACAAAAGAGGAGCTTGGTCTTCGAATCGCGGAAGTCAGAGCATACTATCGGAAAACTAACGAATTATCCCAAAAAGATGCATGCCTATCCTTGCTTCGGACGCGCTTTCCAAATCTACAACTGAATCGATCTTTCACTGCCCAAAGCACTATTGTCAATGCAGGGCGAGGACTCTTCGCAAGCCGCGACATTAATGAAGGAGAACTCATCACCTTATACCCTGGTGATGCGCTGCTGGCATGGAACACCACTGTGGGCGATTTCGAGGATGGGGTTGGTGTCATGTTTGGAACCCATGTGGAAAGCAACGATCTCAACGCCAACAGAGTCACCACCGCAGAAGCCAGAAGCTTCGAGTTGAAAATTGGACCCAAACACTCCATCGTTGCTGATCCCCTTCTCACAGACGATCCGGCATACATTGGACACATGGCGAACGACGGAGCTATCTTGACCGAAAGAACCAATGCTGCGCGAGAAATTTACTCAAAGGCAACAGTGGATCTCTACAATGCTGCTTTCTTTGTCATGGAAGGCTCTCATTTTGTGACAGTGGCAGCTAAACCCATTAGCAAAAATGAAGAAATATTCGTATCGTACGGAGAAGGATATTGGATGAGCAGATCTTATTCGATCGAACAAGATGCCACTGATGTCACTGATGCTCCAGCTTCTCTCCCAGATGCGCTCGATGGAAGTGCCACCAAGAATGGTATTTCGGAGACAGGTACGAAGTCCACTGCCGCATTTGGCAAGACAGCAAATACAAAGAATAGGAAGAAGAAGAGGACGAAACAGAAGAAGCAAGGAGGATTTGGAAAATAAATTCATCTTCGTGCGTTTTCTTCGCATGCTGTTTATATTTAATCTTTACAAACGAATGACAATAATGATTAGATAACTTCTGTGTACACATTATGGAGTCGTGGTTTCAACCTATACTTCTTTCGGCGAGTTAGATGTTACTTTTGAGAGAATGAATACATTGAAAACGAAAACGAGTCATGACTTGTACAAAAAAATGGCTCAAATTTTACAAAATGGATTCAACAATTTTTTATCCCACAATGTTGCAGTTGGCACTAAGCAATTGAGGCTGACATGATCGTTACGAATGCATCCAGGCTACATGGGCACTTTGCGCTAGATAGCTGCACTCTCCTGTATTTCTTGGTACTGTACTTGCGATTGTAGTGTGCCAACCCTCTAACCAAGCGCAAGCTCTAACATTCTTTCAAAGTATCCAATGACGTAAGATGATATAGGTTTTGAGCAATTCTATAAAAGCCGATGCGGCGGGCACTCGCAAAAACTTAAAACTGGTAGTGGTAGTACGGTACAGAGTGGTGAGAAAAACAACAAACAAAACTTGACAAAGAACATAAAACAAGATAGCTAGTAGATTAGCTAGCTAGTTACAAGTCTAATAAATAGCTAGCAGAAGAAGAGAACATATCTTACCACAACATATCAATTCAACAACACATACAAGGTGAATTGACAATATCTCAATGGCATCTCTGGCAGCAGTGGAACACAAGAATCAGGATGCGACAGTATATGTCGGTAATCTGGATGCATCATGTGACGAACCGCTTCTAATGGAATTGTTTGCCCAAGTCGGTCGAATTTCCAGTGTCCACATGCCCAAGGATAAATTGACTAGCACGCACAACGGCTACGGATTTGTCGAATTTGTGGACGTGACGGATTCAGATTATGCGATGCAAGTGATGAACATGGTGAAGCTCTTCGGTAAACCGCTCCGAGTCTCAAAATCGAGTCTCGATAAGAAAGCGTCACAAAATTCATTGGATGTCGGAGCAAATCTTTTCATTGGTAATCTAGATCCTGAGGGGGTCGATGAAAAATTACTTTATGATACTTTCTCTTCCTTCGGGACTATCATCAAGCCACCGAGAATCATGAGGGACGATCTCACGAATCAGGCCAAGGGATTCGGATTCGTTTCCTTTGATTCATTCGAAGCCTCGGATATGGCCATTGAATGCATGCACAATCAGTACCTCTGCAATAGACAAATTATTGCTCAGTATGCCTTCAAGAGTACACATAATACTGAAGAAACTGGACAGGCACCGGGGGGAGCTAGGGAACGGCATGGATCCAGGGCGGAACGGATGCTCGCTGCTAATAACCCCATGCGGAAATTCATCAAGGGAAATGCTACCGGAATTACGCCTGCAAGTGCCGGTGGAATGCCACCTCCATTGCCACTGCCCAATGCGACTACACGTATTATCAATACACCTCCGAGGAACATTCCTCTACCTCCTCCCCCGGCCCCACCGCAATTTGGAGCTAGATCGGGTGCTGCCATGCTTCCTCCGCCCTTGCCGCCCCCTGCCATGCTTCCTCCGCCCTTGCCCCCCATGCCCAACAATCATGCACTTCCGCCATTGCCTCCGCCGCCTCTGCCTCCACCCGGAATGCCTAGAATGCATCAGTAGAGTGTGAAGAAAGTTGGGATGGGACACTCTCATCATGATGGCATTCACCCTCTACTCCATCCATATCCATGTACATGGATGGAAGCATGAACATTGGACACAGAAGTCATAAATAAACAGATATTTGTCATGATCAATCACTCTTTCTTCATCCATAAATATTCATGTCCACGGAAGCACGAAAAGTCAATAAATATTTGGTTTGATTAACATACTATATATATTCGTCATGGTCAATCACTCTTTTCCGCAGACTTTGCTTCGATATATCAATATTCTGTAGATATGCGATGCACTACTCATGATCATCTCGTATTGCTGCGAACAAGGCCTTCACAAAGGCAAATGAACCATTTCAGTCCAACTACTTTATACTTTCAAACTCTTTTTGTACTCCTCCATTCATTTATCCTGTCTCGGATATAAATGCAAATTAACCAAAGGTTGATTTCGCATACCTCAACTTCAACAAATCGGCAATATCATCAATCTCCTCCAATGCCCTATCCAAATCCTCCCTCGTATGCCCTGCCGAAAGACAAAATCTTGCACGACTCATTAGAATAGGAACGGCTGGGAAACCCACCACTACAACCGCAAGACCACGTTTTAGACATTCTCTCGAAAAAGCAGCAATCTTCGTGGGGTTGTAGAGCATGACTGGCATGATGGGACTATCGTAGTGACCAAGGACGTGAAGTCCCATGTCCGTTAGACGCATGCGGAAGTAATTGGAATTATCACGGAGTGCAGTGATCTTTTGTTTTCCAATGTCTGTTCCATCTCTGCCCATGATTACCTAATGGTCATTCAATGGAATAGAATTTGATTGTTAGCTTTGGAAGGATGGAATAATAAATAATGGAAGGAGTACAGTGCAATTCATCCAAACTAAAGCAGTAAAACTCCGCTCCTCCTTGTTTCTTGCAAACTCACCCCAAAACTGCTAATAATTTGCTGACAAACAATGGGACTCAAGGAATTATGGTAACTGCTGGCAGCACACTTGTTCCTGAGAAACTTGACGACCTCCTTGGATCCAGCAATGTATCCTCCCATTCCTCCAAAGCTTTTCGTGAAAGTTCCCATCATAATGTCTACATCCTTGGGATCAACTCCAGTATATTCGCAACAACCTCTTCCAGTAGGTCCCATGGCACCAATGCTATGCGCTTCATCAAGGTAGACATAAGCACCATATTCTTTGCAGACTTTGACAACATTGCGCAAATCACAGTATTCCCCCTCCATACTGTAGATTCCTTCTACGATGACCATGATCCTCTTCCATGGTCTTCTTGTCCTAGGCTGTCCCATGACAATAGCCTCTTGTAATATTTCCTTGAGATGTTTGGTATCATTATGTCTGAAACACCGAATGGCGGACCTGCTGGTCCTGGCTCCATTCACGATACTGGTATGATTCAGTTCATCACTAACAATCAGATCTCCATGTCCCATGAGAGCCGGGATGGTAGTAGCATTCGTATTGAAGCCCATATTGACCACCATGGCATCCTCCTTTCCGATAAACTCTGACACAATCTGTTCCACTTGATCATGCAATTTCGATGTACCACATTCCATGCGTGAACTTCCCATACTGACGGGAAGCCCGTCTAAACTTTTCATGACCCCTTTCCTGCAGGTAACATTCCAATCATCTGCAAATCCTAGATAATTATAACTTCCCAAGTTCAGACACTCCCTCGTCACCCTTTCTCCGCTGACGGTGGCATAATGCTTCCCCTCCGTATAAACCTTTGCTTCCTCCTCGGATAAATTATGCAATTGCCCCAAGACCTGCATAGTTTTATTTCCATCAAAACTGATCCTCTCCAAGACATTCACCTTCGCTCCCGGACTCGACGCCAATGGTCTATTGAAACAATCCTGGATGCGATGATATAACCTCTTGGTATAAAAGTTCTCAAAGCTTTTTAAGAGAGGAGCATAGAGGGCATCATTATCCGCTGGACATCCTGTTTCCTTCTGATTGGGAACATAACGGCCTTTGCGAAAGATCTTGGCGCAGAAATCTCTCACGTGTCCGACAAAGATGAGGACAGCGTATCCGAGGTAAGTGGTCCATGCGGCAAAGAATGTAATGACGGGTTCACCGAATTCCTGGGAAGCATCCGAGGATGATGCACTGGCGTCGTGATAGGCGTGCACCATCCTGTGATGAAGGGAGAGCGCCTCCATTCGATCCCTGACATCTTGATATGGATCATCCTTGGTTTCGGGTGCATTTGGATCATCGTCATGGGATGAGTTTTCGTTGTCATTGATGGATATTCCAGCAGAGGAGGTGGAGGGGCTGACGATGGTGGATGTTTCTAGAGTTGCGCTATCGTTATCGTTATCATTATCATTATCGACAAGTACATCGAGGTTATCAATTCCTTTACTCTTGCTTTTACTCTTGATGAAATTCTTATCCGCATCCGTTGGCGAGGATGACTGTGGCTGCTGCTTCGCCTGTTTCTTATTCTTGAATCGTAGAAATGCCATTGTTGGGATGGAAAGGTGATTGTTTCGCTAAGTACTGTTGCTGATGGGTTGCGGTTGGCTGATGTGAGATGATAATGTCTATCTCTGTCTCTTTCGGTGTAAGTCAAACTTGAAGGTATCTATGGAAGCTAAGTGGTCAAT
>Ga0307978_1002832_pt1 | contig 12015 bp, 6 predicted proteins | sample OrgLakmetage1056_FD_203151 | JGI IMG/M metagenome (GOLD analysis project Ga0307978, IMG submission 203151) | Saline water microbial communities from Organic Lake, Antarctica - #1056 | ecosystem: Environmental > Aquatic > Non-marine Saline and Alkaline > Saline | place: Antarctica: Organic Lake...
TCACTCAAATTGATTGCGGTATGCTCCACACTGCGGCTTTGACAGTCGACAACGAAGTGCTCATATGGGGCAAGAACGTTCTCCCACCGTCGGGTACTGATGGCAAGCCAGCCACGGATTCTCGACTGCCGGCCTTGCTACGGGGCCTACCTACAAGTATCAAGGTGGAACGCATTGCCTGTGGCTCTCACCATACAGCCGTCTTACTCGCGGATGGAAGTGTGTGGGCGGTTGGTGTCTCGACTGATACGAACCAGCCAATGCATGACCCTATCGAGATGATTCCTTCGGGCACGATTGAGATGCCCGTTAGGCAATTTGAAGCGAACATGGATCGTACAACCATTGTAGGTGCCACTGGACAACAAGTTTTGCAAGTGCATCTCTGGAAGGATCCAGAGCTACGAGATTACGCAGTCTTTACACCGCCGTACGTGGACCGGCTCCTCGACCACGACAAGAGTACGAGAATACGGGAAATCCACCGAAGCTGGAAGCATTCGATCATTGTAACAGATTAACTTCAAATTTAGTATTAAAGCGTGTATGGATACCGTGCGAATATGAAAAACACAATCGAATCGTCTTCAGCGGCAGTCGATGTCGACGGCATGCTGCGCCACAGGAGCTACACGCAACTGCAGTCACAGCCACATTGGATTTTGCTGCAGTCCACTTCGATCACCAGATCGTTCTTTTGCTTCAATGCGCATACTTCGGCAGGTACGGTGCCTCTTAGATTCGTATTTCCAAGCTTCAGGAACCGCAGTCCAGAGAGAAGACCAAAGGTGGAGGGGATCTGTCCCGTCAAGAATGAGTTATTGCTGAGATATAGAGTCTCCAAATTACCAAGGTTCCCAATCTCGCTTGGAATGGGGCCTTTAAGGCCGTTACGACTAACGTCAAGGTACTCAATATTGCTCATCAGACCCAATTCTGTCGGTAAAGCACCACTGAAGCGATTCCCGCTCAGTCCAACTATCTTGACCTGCTTCCAGCCAGATATGACCTCGATCGGGATCTCTCCGCTTAAGAAGTTGCGACTCAAATCAATGTCTTCCAATGCAGATAAACTTCCAAGCTCGAGCGGAAGTGGCCCTTTCAATCTGTTAATGTACAGTGACAGAATTTTCAAGTTTGTCAGCGACCCAAAACGCGATGGGATTTCTCCGGTGAGACCATTGAAGCTCATTCTGAGCACCTTCAAGTCTGTGAGAACGGATAACTCATCAGGCAAAGTTCCCGCGAGACCATTGAGGTCTAGCGTAATCTCCTCGTATCGGCCATCTACGCAGCCGCTATCCGAGTCTTCTCCCATGTACCAGTCACACTCGTCGAAACGAAACTTTTCCACCCAACCACCGTTGTCGAGCCACTTTTCCCCGTTGGTAGAGTAGAATAAAGTTGCAAGTACAAATCGTTGCAGCTTTTGAAAGTCCGAGTATGCGTACAAGTCCTGCTCGCTTGTAAGCCAAGAGAATGCTTTGGCCGCAGGGGAATTTTGATTCGAAAGAGATGCCAGCGAGAAATCGGGTAAAATGTCGTCGAATTTGTCAAGATCAAAAGACGACGGTGCAGCCGAGGGGCTCATGGATGGTGCTGTTGTTGTGTACACTGTGACACGGCCTGAACCACCTGTCGCAACTATGACTCCTACAGAAACCCCGACAACGAGAAGTACACATCCCAGTATACTATATTGAACCTTGCGCTGCCGCCAAAAACTCGTGTTTGGATTAGCCTTTTTGTCATCAATTCCGGAATCAACATTAACATTTTCTGGAATGCAGGCTGCCTTGAGAAAGGATCCGTGAGGCCCATTCGGCTTCTCATCTCGAGCTTCTGAAACAGGAAGCAGCAGTGAGATACCGAGTTCACTTTCGTCCAAAGTTGCTGGATCGGAGGAATCCTCTTCATCCGTCAATTCGAACGTGATATCGAGATCATCTTCGCCTAGAAGTCTCTTCAGCTCTGCGTCGTAGTCGACCGACATTTCAGGGTCTTCCACATCATAATGTTCACCATTTGATACCACAGTGCTTTCTTCACCACTGGCTTCAGCGATTCCCTCGAGTGAATCGGGATGCGCCAAAACTGCCGCACTCGCAGGTAAACAGGACACGGTAGATGAACTGTCATCTTCATAAGCTTGGACATTATCAGTACTCAGGTCAGTAGTCTGCTGCCCCAGTTTGCTGTCGGGAAGGTCTTTGGAATCAATGGAAGAGGCGGACAAATTCATCCGGTAAACCCACGGCTGCGAACAGTCTTCCGCCTGGGCCTTGGCCCAACCAACCGGGGTCGAGACGGCACTCGCCGTGTCGGTTTCTGCTTCATGGTCTTCTTCGATATTCTCAACAGCTTTTGTTTCTTTTTCATTTTCAACGGAATCGACAACGGGCTTGGGGGTCGCCACTACAAATATTTGAGAGTCGTCGTCATACTCTCCCTCTTCCACGGGAAATGCAGGGGGATCGTCTTCTTCCTCGGGGATTTCAGCTGGATCGATTACATGAATGATGTCAGTAATCGGCGCGCCTTTGTTCGTATCTTCCGTGGCATCTTCAATTCTGTCCACACGCTCGTCAGGCCTTGCTGCTGCCTCTAGTACACCATCTATCTCGGTAGGAGGGCTACTACTACTCTCTTCCAGAGGCGTGATAGGTAGTGCTTCGTTTTCAGCCACGTCATCGGGCTCGGGCTTGGATTCGATCTCATCCTCCAAAGTCACAGAGGATTCAGACGGAGCCAGTGCGAATTCCAGAGCAGTCTCTTGTTCTTTGGAAGGGACCCCCATGGGCTCCTCGTCTGATAATAGTGGTGCCGAGGGCAATGGTGCTGCTCGGTCGACCTCGTTTTGCTGGATGTCTTGGTTCACAATAACGATTGGCTCGCCATCATCGGGAAGAGGCGTTGCGATGGCTTCGGCAGTACAGTCCATGGCGTCTGTTGGATCTTCGATTGAGCAATTAGCCACAGCAGCAAGGAAGAAGATACCACCACTCGGCCTTCTTCATTCTTGTAAATCTTTTTTGGTGAAAAAGAATGAGAGTTGCCAAAATAGTCGAGAACGACCGGCTCGCCCAGAACCCAGACATTATCGTTTAACGGTCGGTAGCTGTGAGGCGCCCGCAAATGTCGTATATCCTAACAAATAGACGTGGCATTAGCTACGAAAATTTGCTCAACGGTCGAATTTGATACACTATAGGTAGGGTTAACGAAAGATAGGACTCATTTCGTGCAATTAAATACAGTAATATCGTATATTTATACATGTATATACAGACAATGATGTAAGCTAATTGCTTCCACTCGACTCTTGTCGGAAGTCCCGTTTGTAGTGGGTTCGCGAACGATAACGTCTTTTTCGACGTTTTTTTCGGAGCCGACCTCGAAGCCTGGGAGTTGTTTCGCTACCATCGACAACATTGACATCCATTCGCCATAGTCTTCGCATCCGTTCGACAAACAAAGCCAAGTAGTAGAGTAGATAGCATCATGATGAAAGAAGAAAACGTCGTGACGACACAATCGCAATCGCAGACACAATGGGTCGACACAATCGTTCAGGCGGCGCAGACTGCCAACAAGATGTTTGCACAGAACACTTGTCGACTGTGTCACGTATACACCGACAAGCAAGTGGAGTTTGAAACTCGCAACGAGATTTCGTCCAGTCCTCTGGAAAGCATTTTTATGCGAACGGCCGAGGCGTCCATGGAGGTGGAGCTTTACAAGCAGTTTCTCTTTGACGAAGAGTCCGTTAATGACAATGTCACGGATCGAATGACAACCGACGGGAAAAGTCATAGTACCGGACTGCCCTACAACAGCAACCACAACAACTCCACTCCGGATTTTCTCACTAACGAGCACTTTCAGCGCGTCACGCAGGTTCACCACAAAGATGAAGACATGGTCAGCACGTTTACTCAAAATACCTAATCTGTGTGATGTCGCTCGATTCAATTCATTCTCTTGCAACCAAATAGAACAGGAAAGAGTCAGTGTGTACACCCTGAAAGGCACAATGGTGGCTGAACTGGACTGGAACATCCACACACGTAAACCCATTCTCGACAGTCGACTGGTGGAGAGCCTTTGTAACTTTATATAATAATGTAGTCTAGATTCATTTTCACCACAAAACCTCTTGAGTATTACCTTCTCCCTAATACCGCCATCATAATATGTAGACTGTAGAGAAGAATCGGGAAGTATACATTCACTATAAGCAACACTTTTATCTGCTACCTAAAAGGGTGCTTCACTAGAGCCCGGTATCGCCGCTCCACCTTCCGGAGCATCCGTACCACCGATAAAGTCTTCCTGATCATCTTCGTCATCATCGACAGTGACCCAGTCAATCTCCATGGCTTCTTCCTCTCGCGCTTCTTCTTCCATGGCCAATCGGTTGTAATCAATGCAAGCGAACCGATCCCAGTCGCATTCAAACTCGTCTTCTCGCTTTTGACGTTCCACAAAAGGATCGCGCTGTTCAAACAAGAGATACTTGTTGAGATTAAAGAGCGCGTCAAAGAGTGCTCCCGATACCTGCGAACATTCTGGTTGCAAAAAGTCTTCGCCGACTAAAACGGCGGTATTGGCAGGCTTGATCATGTCCATCATTTGACAGAGCATGTCTTCAAAGGGAACAATCTCGTGCCCCATGCAGTGCATGCGGTGCAACTGAACAGCGTAGAACGAACGCATCTCCATATTGTTCAGCTTGCCGTCGCCATCAACATCAACGCACGAGAACCAGTAGCGGACCGCCACTTCGTTGGACTTGTCTTCTTCGGAAAGCATAAAGTAGATCTACAGCATACGTTAGGAACGTCAAAATGTGTGAGTTTTGGTGAATACCGATGGGGCCGCTTTCCGCTGCATTGCCATATCGTCGACCTTCAACTACTTACAAAGTCTTCGTAACTCAAAAACTCGCGATTGGGTTTGTCTTGTTCAAACGGTCGCGGAGCTGCATCGAAGATACGGTCAACAATCATGTGCGACAACGAGTGGTCGCCGTACTTTAGCAAGTCTTCGCGGGTAATGCGATAATCACGGTCGTGATCGAGCTCCCAAAAGCGACAATAGAGCACATAAAAGTGCTCGTAACTAAAGTACCGCGTCACCTTGTTGATATCTTCTTCCTCATCCACTTGTTGAAAGGATCCTAGTAGATCGGAACGACGAACCTGACGACTCGTAATGCGTCCTGAATGACACTTGTTGACAGTGTAAAATATACGAGTAATAACAGTGACTGCATACTTTTCTTGAAACTCGGCGTGGCTCGAGAGAAACTCGAGACCTGGATGGTCATTGAGGAGCGCCTTGATGAAGGGTAAAAAGTCGTCGCGGACAATGAAGTCATTGGCGGGCTGCTTGACCAGTCTGTAGAAACGATCGTGCATGTCGTAGGGCTCCATTTCTTGCATCCAGTACCATTGAAACATTTCGAAGGTAATCACTTCCATGGGAGACTGCTCTTGCTGTTGAGCATTCCATAGATCCAAAATGCGTTGATATATAGGATAGTTGAAGAAAGAGGGAAACCGACACACATCCTTGGTGATTCGAATGAAAGCATCGGGTGTCAGGTACTTACGACTCAAGTCCGCCATTCTTGTTCTACTGTCGCGTTCATCATCGTCCGACGACGGCGACGAGAGGGGAGGATCGTGTCCAGAGCCAGCGTAGATACTACGAACTTGATCACGCACACACAGGGCGGACGCTTCTTCCATATCCGTGGCGGTAATCTGTCTTTCCGTAGCCGCCAAGGGTTTCCAAGTATCGTGCTGCCGCACAGGAGTTCGACGCCGTCTCCTTGGTTGCCCAGATTGTTGAGGATAGAAGGGAGGAATTACACCGCGCGGTGACTGCTGCGAGTCTTGATCGTCGTCAGGATGCTCTCCGCGATCTTTCAACTGCTGCGCAACGCTTTCATCGTAATGCCGAGCGGCTTCGGCGACGCGGTAATTTTCAATCAACTGCATTATATTTTCGTAAACGGAATCGCTGCCGAGCCACGAGACGAGCAGCTCGTCCATTTTTATTGCGGCCGCCATGCTGGTTGAGGTCTGGTTCTATGAACTACTGTAGCTTTACCGGTATCTGGTAGCAGTCTAAGGACTCAATTCAGAGACGATAGTGGTGGATGGGTACTCACCTACGGCGTTTCGCTGATTACTGTACGACTATTTGTTAGCTTGGGACATAAAAGCCGTTAAGACGGTTATTCTGAACGGAAACTACGATTCGATGGTTGCGAGTAAAAACTATTGAGACTAGTCTATGATATCTATTCTACTACAGTAGCTAGTTCCCGATAGTGTTTACCACGTAGTAAAGGATCTATCGTCGTTTGTCGAGTATAATATATCATATCCAGTAGTCAAGGCTAAGAATCGTGATTGAAATACCTTGTTCATTCTATTATACTCGTTGACTTAGTGAGATCACCACAGGAGTAGTATTGTAAACGACCGTGAGAGTGGCATTCGAAATGAACTCATCATGACGACTCCCAGCACGATTGTTGGCAGCAGTAGTTGTCGTATTGCGAAGAGGACTCGCTGGTTTCGTTGTGCTTCCAGTAGTTACAACCAGGTGGTGCGATGTTACATTGGATACAGCTGCTGTGTGGTTGTCGATCGTCGAGTTTGAAACAACGTCACCAACGGAGGAGCTCAGCAGGTTCGTCTCGGACGTCAAGACTGCTCCGTAAAGGGGATACATACCGAGCAATGGACGCCGCGACTTGCCCGTCTCCCAGCTGCTAAAGTTGAGACCCAAGTGTAGCTCGTCGTTAAGCTGTCCGAGATGGTAAAACCAAAAATGCGAGGCCGACTGGAGGCGCGTCTCCTCCGACTGGTCGCTGGAAGGACCGTGAAACCAAGGTTTCTTTCGGCCCGTGAAGTGTACAAAGTCACTGCGAGGAGCATTCATCTTACACAGCTTCGCGAGATTCAAACATTTGATGGGTTTGGAATGATTTGCAAACGGGCGAACCAACGTGTTTTCAAGAACAATAGTTCCATTGGGCAGAGCCCCAAAGTTTTGGATTGTGTCTTGGTAGGCAATGGACACGCTCCGTTTGGCATATTTAACCCAATGATACAGCAAGCCTTGGTCTGCAAAAGCTGAAAAAGGTAGGAAACGGACAATGTTGAGAAGGGGGGGGCTACTAACACTTGTTGTAGTTTGTAGTATCGTCGTAAATACAACACACAACTTACCAGCCCAAAAGGTCCAATTGGTTCCAGAATTTGACAAGACTTCCCATTTATCGGGAGGAACAATCTTGTGACCCCAGCCTACAACAGGGTCAAAGTAGGGGTACGGAAGGGATTGGGCCTCGACCTCTCGATCATGAATGATCTGCTGCATCTCTTCCAGCTCGCCTTCGCCCGGCGACAGCATGAAGAAACCACCATTGGCCGGCTCCTCTCGGCCCGTCACAATGAAATTTTTCTTCAAAATGGCATTCTCGCCATCCGACAGCTCAAAGAGGTAGTCTAAATTGCCCGTTGGCATGACATCTCCGTCCATAAACAGCACTCGACGGTATTCGGTCAGTCCAAGGACGCGAAATTTGTCCAGCATGGTCTTGAAAAAGTTTTCCACCTTGGACTTTGGAATATATCTGTGCAATATGTTCATCTCATTCAGTATTCGAACATCCTCTCCAGGCAACGCTTCCAATGCAGAATCGTAACTCATTTGAAAAAACACCACCACGTCGGCTTTGGAGCCTTGCTCTCGCAGGATCCGAGTCGCCACGAGAATGTTGTAGATATAGTTGCGATAGGCAGGCTTGTCGGGATTACATCCTCCAATAACAAAGGCGTATGTATACGGAGAGCTTTTGGATGCTTCTACCGTCTCCTGGGTGTCATTCTCGGGCGTATTCGCATTCGCATTCCATCCTGACAGATCAAGATATCGATGTAACTCCGTCGATAAAAAAGACGATGATTCCGTAGTGGCATTGACTCGCAGGTAGCTGGACATTTGGGCAGGAGTCCACTCAAAGTCAACAGCATTTCCTCCAATCTCATGAGCGATGGATCGGTAAAAGGAAAAGATCATGGAGGTCGCCGAGACGAGAACCATTGCGCACAAATACCCAATCACGTGTTTGGTCGAGCTGCCGCTCTTTCCTATCATTTTGTGCATTCGTTGCGACCGTCTCGGGCTCTGCATCGACATGATCAATGTGGCAGACTGTCTTATCGTACAAATGGGGGAAAGAAATTGATACTTTAGCGTGGAAGGTTTGAAATGCAACACCACGCTGAAACAAGAAACAAGAATGACGACATCCATTGCCCCAGCGCAGTTCGCCTGAAAAGCTAAAATGTCGTTACTGTACGATCACGAACAAGGGGAAATGTGACACGTAAACGACAACCGTGGATAGCTAAAGTAGTAGACATACGTTTCCGTGACCCATGCTCGCGCGTTCGTAAAGTTTAGCTTTCATGTTTTCAGAGCTCGCTTCGATTCTTGATCACGAATTCAATGTCGTTAAGAGTACCTCGCAGCTATAGTACGCACACGAAAGTCCGGGCGGGGGAGATATCTGACGGTGTGCCAGTCGTCGGTCCATTCGCATCCGCTTTATCACATGGGTATGGTACCAGGTACCACCGTACGTAGATAGTATCATAGCTATCACGGTACCGGCAAGTAGCTAGCCTTACGTGTAGCTGGCTTCGCAAGTCGACCAACACCTAGTAATAAAAGCTAGAGAGACGACAATGGCATAAAACGCAAGATCGTCCTAAAATAGACACACCACACGAGGAGCGCTTATTATACCCACACGCCGTGTCTAATCAATCTTGATGGAGGAAAAGATCGTCTTGTTGAACCAGAGTGAAGTCATCACACCCACGAATCCCATCATCATGAAAAGAGCCAACGAGGCCAAGCCCATGTAGCCGAAATACAGCATATAGGTTGAAAGGCTGTTGGCTTCGAGCTGCTTAAAGTACACAAACGAGTACAAAAATACGTAAATCGCCGTCGACCCAGCGTTGCTGAAGGAACGCCACCACCAGTGGTAGTCCTCACTGCAAAGCTGAAAGTAAGTGAAAAGGATAGTAATCTCGGCGCAGGTAATGATCAAGATGAGAAACACCAAGAAGAGGAATCCAAAGACATAGTAGTAGTAGTCCATCCACACCGAAGCCAAAATGTAGTACAATTCGACAAAGCAAGATCCAAAGGGCAAGATACCTCCAATGACAAGCGTAAACGGAACGCCCATGAACCACGGCTGGTCGGGGATCTGGCGGGGGATACTGCTTGTGTTAACAGGGAACTCAACGGCATCCTGCCTGTAACCAAAGTACGCGCCGAAAAAGACGAGAGGAGTGGAAATCCCAAACCACAAGACCACCAGAATGAGCATGGTCACAAAGGGCACCGCATCCGTCGATTTTTTGATCCACGCCATGACGTTGAGAATGAAAAAGCAACCAAAGGCCAAACCTGGGAAACCCAAAGCAGTAAAGGTGGTGGCCTGCTGCCAGTTCTTGCCCTTGAACGTCTTGTAGAGACGCGCCGTGACGTATCCAGCGACGGATCCCATGCAAACATAAAGCAACAATTCGGCCATGAGCAAGTGGCCACGGCGGGCCGGACTCATGAATCCCAAGGCTGAAAAGATAATGGTCAAGAGAGACATGCACAGCAACTGCGCACCCGTACCGCAGCACACGGCCAAGAGCATGGGCGAAAAGCTGGGAGGACGAAAAGCGTCGGCGTGCACCAACTTCCATCCGTACTCTTCCAAATCTTCCGCCTTCTCTTCATCCGTGGCCAAACGATTGTACCGACTGATATCGCGACGCAAGTTACGAATCAAAATGGCCGCAATCATGGCCGAGAGGACAAAGACAATGACCAAACTGTTGGCGATACTGATCCAGTGAACCTTGGCGGGGACGGCGTTATCCATGGAAAGGTAAATATCCCAACGAGAAGCCCAGTGGAGATCCTTGTTCTCCACCCAAGTCACGTCGTAGGTAAACAACACCTTGCCCGAAGCCTGCTGGGCCTCACGGCCGGCCGCAGTCACCATTTCGTAACTCGTGTGCTCCTTCTTTTTGTTTCTAGTGTCACATGAGGGAATGGGATTGATGATCTTGGCTTTCTTTGGCAAGAACGCTTGGTCGTCCACATCCACATCACCATCTCCAACCACGGGTTCGTATTCATGCTTGATGGAAAAGGGCTCGACCACAAAGCGAACGACACGGTACGTATCCGGCATTCCCTCCCCTTCGTGATACGTGATTTCGATATTCACGTGATTGTGAATGTACGCCTCGTGAGAGTCTTCCGCAATAAAGCCAATAGGAAATCCCTGCCAGTAACGAGTCGTCACTTGATCTTTGTTCTCCGCCTTGCTGGCGGCCGGAAGGTTGTCGACGATCCAATTGTTGTGGTAGTTCTTGCGAATGGCTTTACTCGACTTGTTGGGAGCAGTTCCACGTTGGAAAGCGCGGCCCATGTTGCTGATACAGACCTGTTCGCAGTACATCTCCTTCTTCATGAGCAAGTAGTAGGGAGAGCTCTCGATACGGTCACCGGCCAAGAATTCTCCCAAGTTTTCGTTATCCATCTTTGGACCTCCTTCAGGAGCGCAAAAGGGAAGGCGGTAGTAGTCAATGGGCAAGAGTGTCTTGGAAGACGTCATCTTGTTGACCTTCATCTTGACTCTGTAAGGGTGGGGGGGGGGGGGGAGGGCAAAAGGTGAAAAAATGTAATAGGCAATACTATATAGAGAATGGATCGGCCGTCCTGTGGGATATCAAGGAGCCAAATGATCGCTACAAGACTACATAGCGTCAAGTGCTGTAATTTGTACGCTAGAGACACGAAGTGACAATGCGACAATGCCTCACAGACTACCGAGTCGTATCGGATCGGATCGGAACGTATCGTTTATGCCAGCAAGCGCCTCCAACGCAACGCAACGCAACACAACACTACACAGAAAGACACTCGTGTCTATCTACTCACGACTCTCCCTCCTGGAAAGACTGCGGGTTCACTCCGGGAAGGTAAAATGCGGCTACACGCTGCTGCTGCACCAGCAGGAGGCCGGCCAGTAGGAGTCTCGTCATCGTCATGTTGCAACGGCGCATGGTCGTCGTTTTGTGGTGGTGGCTGCGCAAGATTTTGTTCCAACGCCGCAATCGCGGTCACGCGGCACGTGACCCTGCGTAGAAGTTCTACCAGAGATTTCCTCTCGCTGTCTCGAAGGGCAACCAGCGAGTTTGCGCCTTGTTTTGCGATGTGCGTGATCCAAAACCGCCGCCGCGGCCTAAATCGTGTGTCGTGAACGTGACTCCCTTGATACTTTGGAGCCCTAGTTTTATGCCCTACCTACAGTACCGGTTGCATCTAAACTACAGACAACCTGTACGTTACAGTCACTAATTACAGGTTCTGTTCTATCGCATCGTGATGATCGGCAGAGCTATACACTTCCTTGAGGTGAGCCATTTTCATGTCACACTCCGGTCCAATCCAATCCAATCCAAAAGTAAATACACTAGTTGCTACAAGTAGTAGACTAGTAGCTACTGAAGAGTCGACACTACTATCTGGCCTGCTGTACTATTACTGATGAGTAGAGACCGGAGGAGGTCGCAGACTTGGTGCAGCCAAGCAACAGTCTTCCACGAGAAGAAAAAAATGTCCTTGGCGGCCACTCGTTTCACCAAGAACGGTGAAATGTGTATGCTCCTCGAGTTCAGTGGTGCATAGACTGCAACTACAGCAGCACCGGGACTCTCTTTCTCTCTCTGTTGTCTTTTCTATTTATTTATAGTATTTCGTCGGTATTCTTTGGCATCACGTTGTCATGGGTGTCACTGAGGACTGGTATTGTTGCATTCTCCTCGTTGGTGTTCTAGCTACTGTAGTACCGGGTACCGGGAGCCATGCCACGTGATATCCGTGAGCTTCTTCCAAACACTTTGGCGTCCC
>Ga0307978_1002833_pt1 | contig 12011 bp, 17 predicted proteins | sample OrgLakmetage1056_FD_203151 | JGI IMG/M metagenome (GOLD analysis project Ga0307978, IMG submission 203151) | Saline water microbial communities from Organic Lake, Antarctica - #1056 | ecosystem: Environmental > Aquatic > Non-marine Saline and Alkaline > Saline | place: Antarctica: Organic Lake...
CGCAAACCTCCCCAACGCTCGATCTATCCAAAGCCTGCCAAGTCCCGCAAGAGCTGCTGTCCAAGCTTGCGCTCTTGCTCAGATCCGACGGCGACGCGGCATGTCCGAGAGCGAAATGACAAGACTGTGGACTCTCGAGCTCAGGTATTTACCTCCTGGCTGGCAGGCCTCGACTTCGATGACGAGTCTTTGCAAGAAATCACGCCGGCCCAGGCCCTCCCGCTCTTAGGCGCTTTTATTCACGCCGTCGCCAACAAAGGTTTTTCCAAAACCAGAGCACTTACTCTCACAGTAGCCACCATAAGCGGCCACCTTCGGGCAGCCCGCGACTGGCTTGCAGCTGAACTTGGCGTCGTGGTTGACACCTCCACCGACGATGGCACCGCCAAGCTACACCCGTTCTTGGCCGATACACTCGCGGCCCGTCAAGCTTGGACGGCCCCAAAGCCAAAACGGGAGCCCTTCACGTCGGACATGTTCACCTATATGTTCAACGGCATTAGTAAATGTGCAACGGTCAAGCCGTCCATCCTATTTGACCTCAATGCGGCGATTTTCGACTGGACGCGCCTGGGTACCTTTACCGGCTCGCGAGTGAGCGAATACGCCCAAACTTCGGCGCGAAAGGGAACTTTCTCCCGTGTTCCGGACAGTATCGATGCAGGCGATTGGAAAAACACCCCAATCGCATTCATGTATAGCGATTTTACCTTCCTCACCAAGGCAGGCTGCGTCGTCTCTCACAACCAGTTGCAACAGCTCGGACACACAGTGCACGAGCTCCACATTCGCTTTTGGTTCGACAAGAGCCCCCGAAACTTCACCATACGCAAGTTTCGTTCCGGCCATCATTTTCTTTGTCCCATTCTCGGAGGCATCTCAGTCATCTCCAGGGCAATAGCCCTGCGAGTACCACCCAATGAGCCAATCGGCGTGTACCGTACCTCAAACAAGGGCACGTACACATTCCTCAGATCATACGACGTTATCACTCGGATGCAAGCGGTCTGCAGACTCGCCCATCCGGACAAAGATAGTTTTTTCTACAAGAACGCGGCACTCATGGTATCGCATTCCAATCGCGTCACGGCAGCAGGTGCGCTACAAAATGCAGGCCTCTCTATCAATGCTATTGCATTTTGTCTTTGATGGTCACCCGAGTCAGTCCCGCACTACCTTCGGGATTGCTCTCACGCGGTGGGCGAACTCACTCTGCAAGCTGTCAAAGGGGCTCTGTTGATCTGATATCGACATCGCTAGCATAAGCTCCCCAGTCACTCTATACACTATATGATGCTTAACTCCATTCATTGTTGTTGTTTATATTCATAAATTTAAAGACTTAGTCTACTCACGCAGTAGCAGCAGCATCTGCTGCTCGATCGTCAGCGGTCGCGGCCCGGCCTGTCCCGAGCCCGTGATCTCCGACAAGATCGGGTGCACATTGTTTCATTAATCGAACGCTTGATTGAAACAAGCACACAACCGACTCCAAGCCAACGAGCTTGACATACACCATTGCCGATGTACATCCACGGCAGTCCACGATACCTCGCTGACCCTTGTACGAGCCTCCAACGACTCGAACAGCGCCACCAACTCGAAACACACGTTCCTTTGACGATCCTTCAGGGATATCCGTTGGCGATTCCGTGGCCCTCTCCACAATGACTCGGCGCACACTACACTGCATCAGTCGCACGGTAGGCCCATCGTCCAATTCGACATACACCATCTTGGCAGTGCGCCTGGTTTCCACCCCGCACTGCCCTCGATACGACCCAGCGATTACCCTCACGGGCATTTCGACGGCCCCACTCAACATTTTTCACTGTTTTGTGTCACAAGTTACCCTGACGACGCATTCGCTAATAACCAGGGAAACCCTCATCACAACTATCGCCAGATCGCCAACATGGTCACACCAATGCGCGCATTTTCAGGCTCGAATATTTTCAGTCACGACCCGGGACCCACTCGGAGGTCACGACAAAAACTATCCGATTCAACGACTCATTACGCGACACAAGCTTGTGCTTCGGAAGCTCTCTCAGGTTAGACACACTCGACGGGTATTGCCTGGATCTTCACGCGCTCTCCTCGCTTGTGGAATGATTAGTTGCGGGGAACACTCACAGAAAGGATCGGGGAACCAGAGGACAATTTTTTCTCTTGTGTTTCTTTCTCTTCTCTTCTGGGGTGTTTCTCACCCATCCTGTCTCTCTTCTGCTATTGACCCTGCGGGTTTCTTGGTGCACGTGTCATTCTCTTGACCTTCTGTTCTGGTTGGGTGGATTTCCAGGCGCCTGTATGCTCTTTCGGGGTGGCGGTTTCAGCCAATCCCACGGGATTGACTGTGCTATCTCTTGGAGATAGGTTTGTGTGTGCTCTTGGCGACTCTGCCGCCAAACAGCCAACAACCAATCACATCTCACTAGCAGTTAGCATCTATCAGGCTCTGTCCTCCCACCAGGGGCAGGGTTCACGACAGCAGTTGAGCAACGGGGGGCAATTGAGGGTCTTGGCCATCGATTGTCCGGCGCAGATCGAATGCAACGAGGAGACGATTTGAAGGAGAATACGAGCTCTAAGAGCTCGTAGGTCTTCAGAGCCACACACGCACGGATCCAAGAGGAGCAGCAACCGCAACGATGGAGAGAGAGTTCATTGTGTTGTCTTCCTAGCCTTGTTACTTCGTACCAAGTCTTCGTAAGACATCTCTTTGAGCTCCCGTCCGCCCGTCCTGTGCGGTTTCAGCCAATCCCACGGGATTGACTGTGCTATCTCTTGGAGATAAGTGTGTGCTCTTGGCGGCTCTGCCGCCAAACAGCCAACAACCAATCACATCTCAATAGCAGTTAGCATCTATCAGGCTCTGTCTTCCCACCCGGGGCAGGGTTCACGACAGCAGTTGAGGGACGGGGGGCAATTGAGGGTCTTGGCCATCGATTGTGGTGGACATGACTTTCAAGGGATCCCTTGAGGAATGTCATGCTCCATCCCTTTTTTCCTTTTTTCTGGCTTTTTGGATTTGACTTTTTTCGATTTTACTTTGTGATAGTGCACGAACCGCAATCATGGACGGCGGCAGGAGGGGGAGAGTGGAGACGGAACAATGAATACTTACAAACTTGATTCCTTGTGTGAATGATTCAGGGAATGGTGGCATTGCAACCTCAGGAACGGTAGATTCACACAAGGATGGCAAATCCAATTGCGGGGGCGGCCTTGGTGTAGGGCAGTTCGAGTCGGTCACGTAGGCCTCTCAAGGTAACAACTTAGCCGAGGAAACTTGGTAGACAACGCAGCAGAAATGCTGTTAGTTCCAGCACGTGATAAAGGAAAAGGTGTTGAGAGACGAGACCGGGAGACTATACTCACCAAGGGCCAGCCCCAGGTGTGAAACTCTCGGTCCCTGCGCGAAAGCGCCCGCCTCCCACGCCCTATCTCCGGCATCCATAACGCCATGACAGTATTGACGAGTCCTTCGGTGTGGCCTTAGAGAAAAGACCCGAGCTTATTACTGTTTAAAAAAAACTAAACAACACACACACACACACACACATACACAGTAGTAAGTAGCTAGTAGTACGTACGATATCTGTACTGAATTTTAAGCAGCTTTGTAGTACATAGTACTATACGTCGTACAGTACTTTACACCGCAGTAAATTAAATTGCGCACGTAAGAATATGACGGTTCCCTGCGCTGCGCAGTCGCGTCCAATTTTCGCCTCTTCAATATCCAAGCTTCATCACCACAGAACAGAGAACAGAGTGTGTGTCAGGTGCCCATTGTCAAAGGAGCCTTCTGCTGCAGCATAGCAAACAAAACGAGACATCTGTGCGAAATTGAGATGGCAACCTGTTCGAGTAGCATCTATCCGCCAGCAGTGATTGCGTCTGTTACGAAACAGATAAACGAGGTTGCTGTTCAGGAGCAGTCGACGGCCGTTCCGCTGTCGTTGCAACTCAAGCCTTCCATGCAAAGCTCCAACCTCGGAGATGCCATTGTGCGTGCAATTATAATATTAGTACATCCACCCAGCTAGCTAGCTGGAGGATATTGGAAAGAATGGGATCGACGCCTGACACTCTGTTTCTTCGCTCCCAACACGCAGATGGTAGAAGTAGTAATCAACAAGGAAACCAAGACTGTATCCGAGGTTGACGTTCTTCGAGGTGCAGAAATGATCAAACGATACGCCGGAAAAGCCGGCAGTATATGCTTTGTGGTCCGTCGTCCAGGATGATACTTCTGCCGCGAGCAGGCTTTGTCTCTCTCGGTGCTTGCGGCTTTGTATCAAGAACGTTTGGAAGGCTTTGAGATCTTTGGCGTGGTCAAGGAGACAGGTGTTGACGACGAAGGATTATTGGAATTCCAAACCAATTATTTTCAATACCCTCTCTACCGCGACACCACCTTCGACTTCTACCGAGCCCTTGGTGATCGCCGAGTCGGAATGGAGATTATGTGGAACCCGTTCTCGTTGTTTTCCATATTGTGCGAAACGTGGCAGAGAATTCGCGACAAGAACATTGAAGGTAACATCAAAGGAGAAGGACTTGTGCAAGGTGGTATTATCTTTTTCAAGAAAGGAAAACCAAGGTATGTCTACGAAGAGAATACAGGAAGCGATCTCCCCGTAGCTAATTTGGTTGCTGTGATGGACGCGATGCGAGAAGAGAAGGAACTGTAATGATGGCCACACTCTGATATCAGTTACCCCGGATTCGTGGAACGGCTTGAAGAATGACGGGGCAGCTACGGCTACATGTCTTACAGCCGCCCTTGAACCAGTCAAGCCGCTCTAGTTTTCGGTGCCTGCTAGTCTCTGGAATGGAATGCCGTATACACAGTAGATGATATTCTAGTCAGATATATCAATTGCTAATACACAAAAAAAAAATTAGCTTCGCAGCCCGTGATCATGGTGATTGCGCAGCTGCGACATAGGTCTGGGCGACACCCGCGCAAAATAATGCAACACCTCCTGCTCCTAAACGCATCAAGAGTGGACGACCCATTCGTTGAAAGATTTCTTCCGTGCTTTGCGGAGGTTGGAACGCATTTGACTGCTTATGCGGAGGTACATGGATCTTGTCAATACCACTATTAAGCTTGGCGTTTGGAGTTTTCTTCTCCCCAGCCAACGCTTGTGGGAAGCAGGCTCTTTGAAGTCCGTAGTAAGTGCCGACACCGGAAAAAGTGCCAGAGGCGTAAGCAAGCGCACCGCTAACTGGGGCTTGTTTTTGGCCAAGCACTACCTGCTGTCCGCAATACCACATGAAATAGCCACCACCAACAGTAGTGGGAGGCACTGTCAACATCAATAGAGGCAGCATGGTTAAGTGTCCTGAGCGAGATCCGAGATGCAAGCTTTTTGTGCATTGTGCTGTTGTGCGTAGCGCCTATTTTTCATCTCTTTGATAAGTTTCCGGTCGATTGATCCAATGTAACGCGGAGCTCGCTGATTGGTCAGTCTGGTCTTAGACGATCTAAGAATAGCCTGAACCGGTACAACGCGGTAAGCGGTGGATACGGTCATAATCTACATTAGCCAGTAACGATTCGGTTGTCGTATACGACACGTTACTTTGTAGACCTTAATACTAAAGCAGTGTATTAGACCCACTGTTAGACACCACAGCTACATTACCCCATACATTACTGTTGGGAATACTGGTCGGCGTGCCACGTATACCTGAGTTAATTAGCTATTGAACAGCCATTAGATACAGGAATCCTTCTACTTCGAATTTGCTACCATGACGAAATGACGGTCGATCCCCTCTGGGACTCGATAGTCACGAGCGACAACTTGCCGGTAAGAAAGCTCGGAGGATCCCTGGACGCAACCAGAGATACGAAGAGCGGGACAAATGATCACCATGATGAATCGTAGACTAAGAATGGAGGACTAGTAGATTGAAAAGTGAAGTAAACAAAATAAGTGAGCTTTAGATTACAAATCTACGATATCTTTTGCGTGGCCGTTCTAGCCAAGGCTACAGGATTCTACTTGGGGACTAATCGTGGAGGGAGGAGTGATCTGGACAGAGGATACTCCATCACTCAACAAGTCCAATGCGAATGAATGACGGAATGACGGTTGATCCCTTCTGGGACTCAACAGTCACGAGTGGCAACTTGCCGGTAAGAAAGCTTGGAGGACCCCTGGACGCAACCAGGGATACAAAGGGCGGGAAGAATAATCACCATGATGAGTTGTAGACAAGTGAGCCTTAGATTACAAATCTACGATTTCTGTTGCGTGACCGTTCTAGCCAAGGCTACAGGATTCTACTTGGGGACTAATCGTGGAGGGAGGAGTAATCTGGACAGAGGATACTCCATCACTCAACAAGTCTAATGCGAATGAGACTGTTGCAGATCGTGGAACCGTTTCATCAACGTTGGAGCAAACGTGACTCTTTCCTGGGAGGACTCCACTTGGATTCCCAACAATAATAATAACTCATAGATTACTAGCTTTAGACTAGTGCCTGAAAGGCTTTTAATTTGTCTGCTGTTGCGGAGTTTGCACTACCGGAGCAGAACGAAAGGGTTGTGGATTCCGAGGCTGGACATCCATCAGGGAGCAAACATGTAGCATGTAAAAATAGATAGTTGTCTCAACAATGCGAGGGCAGGTAATAAACGGTCCACCCTGACCGTTCCTGACTCAGCTTTAAAGACAAATTGTGACTTGGGTGATGCGATCCGGAGATCGTCATCGATTTTGAAGCCAAGCAGCAATGGCTTGACGTTCTTGTTGATACCCTCCATTTTCGAGTCGTGACTGGCGTTCGCGCGCCGCAGAAACTCGTTTTAGCCACGCATCGCGTGTGGCTGGAGCCGCTAGAAGGAGGTTCGGGAGTGAGATCCGGCAAAAATTTCGGACGTCACGAGGGAGAAATGCTGAGCCTTGTGAGTACTGGGCGCGTATTTGGGCGTCAATACCTTGCATGAGAATGCCTTGGTCGACCCCGTGTAGGATGCCATTCCTATGTTCCCACTGATCCCAGGCAACGTCCCAAGCTTTGCGAATCACTTGGGATAACCACCTAGCACCGGTGCGGCAACTGCCGATCCAGCTGTAGAATCGTTGCTGTTTCTTTTGCCAACCAAGAACTGGGCATCCTTCCAAAAGGCTTGCCATCCAACCATATCCTGGAGTGCAACTGTTGCGCGCAAACCCAAAAAGGACGAGTCGAGGGGAGAGTAAGGGATGATCCCTGTTTTCCACTCCAAGAGACGGGAGCAGATGATTGCTGTGATACTTGGATGAGTTTGTTGGGCTATCAACCATGAGCGGAGTGTTTCAATTGACTCTTTCCAAACGGTAATCGATTCAGGGTTCTTGCACAACCAAATGTGGGAGGCGTCTTCCGGTTCATTGCATCGAGGGCACGCGTCCGACTCGCGCTGTTTCCAGCGGACCATCATTTTTCCGGTCCCGCAATGACCCGAAACATGTTTCGTGACCCAATGACGCCGGTATACAATCGAGGTTTTGATCGCCGTATGGTTTGCTTGCCAGTCGATGTCGTTTGCTGAGGCTAATCCAAAGCGTTCCTTGGACTCCCAGTACTGACGGAGGGGAATACCGTGAAGGTTAAATAGCGGGTCGAAAGTCTTTACTGAATTTCTTGGGTCCGAGCCAAATTTACCATGGTTCTCCAAAAATCTTGTACTGAACTTGATCTGAGCCAAGAGTCTGTGGAAGCGAAAACATGAAGGCTTTAGCTCCTGTGTCCATCTTGATATTCAACAGAGCATGCCGATGCAGGATGGCAGTCAAATCGTTGTCTTGGTGTTCGTCGACGTGACGAGGAAGCCATACAACGGGGCATTGCTTCGCGACACGACGAATGGCGCATATCAAGTCAAACTGAGGAGCTGTGGGAGCATTGGGAATGTTGTCCGGGTGGAAGCTCTGCTGAAGAGCCGACAGACCATCGCATCCGATCTCAACTTGACCTCCGGTTACCCCATGCACCTTACAGACCAAAGAGACTGCCAGGACAATGCCGTATAAGCCTGCCAATTCATTGCGATACACGCTTTGATCATCTGGGCTGCCGGGAACAACATTGTCTGCGCGAAGCCGTCCAACCTTGTCAACACCTTCAATGACCAAGGACACCGTTCCACTTGAGTCTTTTGTAGGAGCCGTCGCTGATGGCCAAGGCTGTAGAGTCTTGGATCGCTCTCGCAATTGTCTCGTCATTGTCGTTACACGAGAAATTTTGAAGAGCCCATTTAGCTGATGGGTCCAGAAGGTCAATCTCTTGCTGAAGTGTGGGGCGGGGAGATGCAGGCTCTTGCTCTTGCCCGGTAAGAGCTGTTGTGTAACGAGTCAATTTGTATCGTGTCCCTTGGCGGTTGACGGTAGCGGGGTATAGATCGTGGGGCACGTCATTCGGATGTGTGGATTTTTCATGGATGAATGACATCAAGGCGTTGCGGCTGGGTCGTCCTGGGGCTCGAGGGTAGAAACTCCAGGTTCCGGGTACTACTTGTGGCTGATGTCGATACAGCCTTTCCGAAGACGGCGAGAATACCATATGCAATGATCCTTTAGATTCGTATCAGTCCAGGCGCCGACTGGAGAGCGGAGAATTCTTGAATTCAAACACACGGTCGACTGTAGTGCGGTCCTCCAGATATCCCAATCTGACGCTGAAGGACTAGATTGGGCTGGCCATTCATAGTGGGTGGGTCGCGTTGGATCCTGGACTCCTTGCCATGCCGAATTCGTAATTTTGTTTCCGTTGCCCGTTGTGATGTCCGAGAGCGTAGTCACTTTTAGGAATAAGCGACAGCGACTGAGACGGAGTAATGCGTCAGAGCTCAAATTCAGTGATAAAACGATTCCATCAAAGAGGTGTCGTTGTCTCGGCGTAATCTAAGGTTTGGGTCCAATGCAGATGACTGAATCGTAAATTTACTCGACGACATGAACTTCCATGCATGTTTTACCCAACATTCAGTTGCCAAAAATCCTACTCGTGCAAATTTTTGTTCCAACGGAAAACCCGAAATACCCAATTCCACTTGTAGAGCCTGTAGAGATGCTCGCAGGAGATTGCCGGTAATAGAAGGCTGATGACCGTGTTGGAGAAGTTTAGAAATATGGGCGATCCCTTGTTCCGTGTACAGAGATGGGATACCCAGGCCTTGATATTTTGTGGTGCCATAAACTAAGGTGTGTGGTGTAGTTCGAACGATGCCGGAGCATGGTAGACCACCTTGCAACACCGGAGACATGATGAAATTACACTCTTTTTCGGTCATTGTCGTAGCAGTCAGAGGATAGTGTAGCTTCGGAAGAATAGTAGTAGTCAGAGCCTGCCAAGCCAGGTGGCGCGGGAGATGACCGGTCCGAATCCGCTATTTCCACTCCAATGCGCACGAGCGTAAATATGTTACCTCGGCGTGGTTGTTGCCGTCCGGAGCAAGTCGCACGCCCAAGGTACGTCGCGCGTCATCTGGAGATAGTCTTTCCAAGGTTTGACGTTGGCCTAGACTGTCGAGAACAGTAAGCGAGCCGGGTGACTGTTCCTAGGACGCATAACTCCAAGACCCGTGGTGCCAGCAGAAATCAATGAGGTACCAGTGGCTCTTTTCCGGAACGATGGCTCCACCTGTTGCCCGAATACCGCCTTCCCAGTGATCCAATGAGCTTTGCATTTTTAGAGCTACCGCTGGGCCAGTTGCGTGTCCTGTTCCCGCTGTTTCGCATAAGTCCGTATTGTCCACGAATGCATAACCAACAAAACTGAGTTCGTCACCAGAAATAGACGCTTTAAAGAATGCACCAAATGAGTCCTCGCGCATCATGTTCAGCACTGGTGTCGAGATAATCGCACAGATTTGAGGTCCTGCTCCATTGCCTTGGCCAACACCTTGCACTGGGACGGTCCACATATCGCCACCAAAAGGGAAGTTTGTCATGGTGGCTTCAAATTGACTGATCCATGGATCTCTAGTCCCGGCAATAAAGTGTCCGAAATGGAGTCCTGAAGGGCCCAACGACGTCCTTTCCTTGGCGCGCTGCCAGCCCTTTACATGATCATCAGTTGAGATATGAACCGAGAGTGGTGCTAACTGTAGAACTCGCGCCGGTGCTTTTAGATGTTATATTAGCTTAGCGGCGTATGGACTGGTGCCTTCCGGGATTACGAAGGTCCCAGCCAGTATTTCCTTTGCGCCGTTGCTAATGCCCAGCGGACCAACTGCATCGTATAGCGGGGACGTCATAAACGGAGTCCCACTGGCTTGGTTGAATCTCCTTTGATTCTCGTCGAGTAGAGCTCGTTCAATCCCTTCTTTGTCAGTAACTTCTACCCACGCACCGTCCTCGCCAACGGGAGCGATAACTGATGAGATTCCGCCTGAACGAAGGCGGCCATTAACGCGGCGTATTAAGCGAGCGTCTCGTCGCTCGGTTTCTCGTTGAAGCAGCTGTTTTACTTCTGTAGCCACGGTATTATTTCCTTCCATAGCGCGGGCGGTAGCAAGTTCCTCTATCCATGAACTCCAAAACATGATAGCCCTTTGCTTGTGAATTCTCCATTCGGTGTGTGCGCTGGTGAGTTCTTCGCACGCTTCCGCTAGAGTTGCAGTATTTGCATTCTCTATACCAGACGACTTGATTTTTCTTCGTCAAAACCGACTGGATACTTCCTTTCCTTCTTTGTGCCTTCGAACCAAAGCACTTCAATTTTATCGCGGATCAACTGCAATGTTGGACTCCAAGCGATCGCTCCGGTACGAAACTTTCGGCCCCCACGTTTTGCTTGCTGCATGCCAACCACACGAAGCTTGTTGATGGCTTCCCATTTGTTAGTGATACTGAGACTCGGGGGATAAGTCATATTTCCTGCAGTCGGAAGGCTCGTTGCACCAGGCTATTCTGTTGCAAGTAGGTCAAATAGAGTTCCGTGTAGCAATCCATGACGCGTGGGTCCTGACATTTGAGACGTCACGCGCGAGCTGAGACAATCGGAGGTAAATCGTGTCCGAAAGCGACGGCTGTGGGGATGTCGATCCAAAGACAGCAATGATCGAACCATGGGACAAACTTCAAATATCCGCATTGTAAGCCCATGAGAGTCGGAGAGACCCAGAGAGCGTCAATGGGTTTAGAGCCGCCTTGATAGGTTCGAGGACCTGTTAAACCGTGTCGGGACGTGACTGCCTCGCGCAAGTTCAATGCAGCCATTGTTTGGTAAAGAGACCCGTCGTGTACGTCCTCGTTGGCATCCATTCCAATGAGGATTTGATCACCGGCGAGCTACCAGACGAGGATTTCTTTACAAAGGTCGGCTGTAAGGCAATCCGAGGGTCCCGGTCGTCGTCATGATTATCCAAGTATGTTTTGTGTTGGTTATACACCGACATTGGACCACTTTTGTTGATCACAGGGCAATACGCCGACACAACACGTAGCGTAATCTCTTTGTGACCCCGGTATCGGGTCCATGTCCAGCGTCCTAGACCTGATGGGTCCTGGCCACTCTTCATCGCGCGGCTTGCTGCATGATTGCGGCTGAATACCGCTGTACCGCCAGGGAGGAATTCCGAAAGAGGCTTAAAATCTTTGTTGAATGCCTGCGAAATGTGAAGCGACTGCCACCATTTGAAGGCGCGTTTGTACAGCCTGTCTTGCATAGGTAAGGCAGGCCAGTACCGGTTCATCTCCGTCATGGCAAACGCGTCGGAGTCGTGGTCGTTGATAAGAGTGTTGATAATCCGATATTGGAGAAAGTTCGATCTGGAGGTAGCGGACAGACGTTCGCGTTACCGACCAAGAAAAAAGTGTCCGAACAGATGGAGGTCGCATCTGTTCCGACGTATGCGTCAGTTCTTAAAAAAGGCCTCAAATTGGCACCAGTGGCTGTTCATTCTTTTTGATTAATCCCATCGTAAGAACAGTTTGATTGACTCTTCCTATAGATAGACTATCGAGGGTCCTGACACACTACAGCCGAAAACTGAAGGT
>Ga0307978_1002836_pt1 | contig 11998 bp, 10 predicted proteins | sample OrgLakmetage1056_FD_203151 | JGI IMG/M metagenome (GOLD analysis project Ga0307978, IMG submission 203151) | Saline water microbial communities from Organic Lake, Antarctica - #1056 | ecosystem: Environmental > Aquatic > Non-marine Saline and Alkaline > Saline | place: Antarctica: Organic Lake...
AGGTGCGTGTAATTTGTCTATATCTTGTAGATCTCAATCAGTCTTCCTTCATTAAATCAAATCTTTGATTCCTACCTCCAGTGACACGATTACTGACGAGGACCCAAAAAGGGATGAAGAAGGAGAGACGCCAACAGGTGTAACTGGCGTTGTCGTGAACAGTAATAACGGTACAAATCCAGAGGATGGTGCCTTGAACAATGAACCAAATAATGACGGACAAGAAAATATTCCACAATCTTTTGCAAGTTCTTGGAAGATTAATGTAATCCTTGTCTTCATTTGCTGTTGGTTTGCGATGTCTCTGACTTCATGGGGGTCTGTTGCGAATGCAGGAAAATTGGCGAATCCCTCTGCTGGAGATGTTGGCATGTGGATGATCATGTGCTCACAGTGGCTGATGAATATTTTGTACTTTTGGACGCTGGTCGCCCCGAAAATATTTCCAAATCGTGATTTCTAATGAGAATTTGTTGAAACAGTGCTGCTGGGAAATAGGCTTATCTAACTACTTGATGTCTATCGGAATCATCCTAATCAGTGTAATTTTTCTATTATGTATTACGTCTGGTGGTACATCCTAATCAGTGTAACTCATAACTCTTCTATTACAGTTTGTAGTGCGTGCCAAGAGAACCCCCTGGATTTCATTGTGTTTTTTACCGTTCACGATTTGTGACACTGTCCCGGCGGTCTCCTTGCTGGTAGTTCGCATTTATTACCGTTGGCCCAACCAATGACGAATCATCCCGTCTGGTTCGTACTACTATGTACATCATAGCTTCCACTCCACAGGACACACATTTAAAAATCCCTTTCAGTACTCATCAAGAAAAAACACGTTCCTCTACAAAACAGTAAGACATAGACCACTGCTGTAAACTATATTTTATTTTTGCTCATTGTCAAAAGCAATCCCCTTGATAGCTCTACTTACTATATTACTGCATCCTCACACGTACACACATTCGTAGTACAGTACATACTAATACTCATTCACAGAGTTTCGCAGGTCGCAAGCATGTTTCATCGTGGTGCGCACAAAAAGGAGAAGAATCCAAGCAGTCAGGATCTACCAGTACTTTCTACATCCCCAAGGCATTTGCTGACTCCTAATTTTCTTTGTCAACGAGGAAAATCTCTAACAATTGAAGGATTCGCCTCCTTACCTACGATGACGAACTTTGCAACTCAATTTGCTGTATCTGTTGTAATGCATCTGCAAGGCTTATGTTCTTTACAACACTTTGACGGAACTCCGTACACTGTGATTTTCGCTCTAGCTGGTGCAGGTCTCGAGGGAATATTTTTGACATCACTGGTCTATCTACTTTTGTCAAAAAGAAACTTTTGGGGAAGGATGAGTGCGCTTCAACTCAGTGTCACTTCTGTTACTATTTTGATTGGAGATTTGTGCTTTATGCAAAGAACTGGAGGAGAGCGGGCTGACATGTGGGTATTGGCATCAGGCGCCAAAGAAGCAAGGTTTCTGATCAAGGCAGAACTTTCACATAATGCCAGGGAATTTGTTTGGTTCATAATTTCATCCATTGTTACAGCTTGCCCGGCAGCGTTTTTTGTGTATCGAAAGTTGTCAGCAAGGAAGAAAGATTTAGAGCAGGCTTTCAAGGGCATTAATTCAAGAAAGCAGAATCAGAACCAGTCTCCTCTTTTCTTTTTCTTAATTTTCGCTGGAATGACGAGTTTGTACATGATGAACGCATGGATGCCGGTATTTCATTCATATGCGAGTTTTTGCGGCCGCACGTTCATCTTTTCTCTGCCTGGTACTGGGATCTCAGATGGAATGAACTTACGATCACCAGTAAAGAATAACCAGAACTCGGATTTGCCCAATGTAATACTTGTGATGCATGAATCTCTTTCTGGCGAAGTCATGATGGCCGATGATTCTATAGTCTCGTCTAAAAAGAAGTCAATGCCTTTCTTCCAACAAATGCTGCATTCAGATGTTGAATATTTTGTCTTCGAAAATGCCCGGACTGTGGCAGGTGATACAGCAGATGCCATGAGTGCTATCCAAACGGGATGCCTTCCTCTTAATCACCGGCAAGGGAGAGAAGTTGCATTGAATACAACAATTGCAACAGAATTTAAAAGGAAAGGTTTTGAAACGGTATCAATTTCATCAAGGCTATTGGTAAGTGACTTGATGTATGTAGTGTAATAATTTGCTTCCATTCTGTTCAACTGTTTGTTTCTTGTACAGTATGCTCACAGTCATCCGTTCTTGTGTCATTTGAGTAGAATTTGGAGGGAACAAAATGGTTCATGGTACAGAACCAATTATCCTCTAATTTCGATCAAGTATTCCACCCGGGAAATACAGATGAGACGCTTGTTAATGGACCTGCATCTAACGACCTTGTCATGCTTCGGCACTTTGAGACCTGGTTACAGGAGAGAAAAGAGAAGAAGAAGCAAGGAATCTACACTAAGCCATTCTATGCTCAATTCTATCACTGGAACGCTCATTATCCACTCTTTGTTGACAAGAATGTCACCAATACCACATCGCTTAAAGAAGGAATGCTCATTACAGTTGATAAAGCAATCGAGAATATTTTTGAACTTCTGAGTGAAGCTGGAGAACTGGACAATACCATAGTCATTGGATCTGGAGACCACGGAGAGAACTATCCGGAAAGGTATCCGAAAGAAAGTGTCGGACGGTTGAGAAAATGGACTGCAGATATTTTGCACCCACCACTTTACATGTATGTTCCACGCAAGATTTCAGAGAAGAGCGCTGCGTTTTATCACAATCTCCGCTACAATACGCGACAACTAATTTCTACGCTTGATATATTTCCAACCTTGATGCATCTTCTTCATGGCAATACAGCAAGGATTGATATCCCAGAAAAAAGAGAACATTGTGTGAGAGGATTTAGCCTGCTGGACAGTGAAATTGCATTCAATCGTACTGCATGGAGCTTTACTGGTATGACCATGGATGTTTCAAAGAAGAAACAGGGCCGGGGTATGTTGGCAATGCATCATGGTACTTCTTCTAGTCTCATGAATCGGTACGGGTACAAAGGAAAGAGTGGGATTTCTATTGTTCGCTATCACGATATCATTGATTCATTGTCCAAAAATAATGAAACAAAAGTTCCTCTGAAAATTGATGAATGGAAGGCGGTGATTCAAAACATGATTGGGACGAACGATGAAATTGTTTTGAAGAGTGAAGGACATATTTTCACTGAGTTTGTGAAAAACTTTGCTGCCGCATCCGAAGAGGAGATTTGAGAACCATTCTTTGCCACTACGAAACGTAAACAAAATTCTATAAAAATAAAATAATTTGGTCAAATAGCATTGCAGGTTGTGGGTGCCCCGTGGCGATGAGTTGTGTTGCGTTGTGCCGTTGATGAAGAGGAGGAGTCGTCCTCCACATTATTGCTTCAGTGGCAGAAGAGACAAAGTTCTTAATCGGTTGACACACGTTATGTATCGGACAGTTGGCAATTGGTTTCGGAGTACCGTATGGTGGTGGCTGATTGCTTAAAAACTAGTGTCCAGCCACTCAGCTTCTGCTCCTGTGGGAGTACAAGGTATGCAGCGTCCGTATCAACATGCAGTATCATGTCGCTTGCGTGATATCGGATTGCGAGACGTCGCTGCAAGAAGCTTGATAGTAAGCCAAAAAGCGTTTGTTTGAGGTTTCCAGAAAGACTTGTGGTTCCTGTGCATGTAAAGACGACGCACAGGCTACCAAGTGCTGTAAGGATAATTCACTCAGATTTGGACGCAATGGGGCCAAAAAGGACTGCAGCTGGGCAGGGCAGACATGAAGAAGGAACAGAGATGCCAGTTAAATGAAGTTGCATGGAATTGTCACGTCAATTGTGGAAAGTGTGTTGAATGATTAGCTTTAGGAAAAGTTAATTTATCATCCCATTCAATGACAAGTGTAATAATTGATCCGTGTAAAAAAATGAATTCACTGCAATGAGACAATTGATAATATTTCTTGTATCTTCGCATCAATGCCCTATTAGTAGGTGCAGATTCGTGTTCACTTTCAATGGAAGATCATGATATTTTCGTGCTTCTCAACCAGTACGCTCATATTTCAGCTAATCCATACTCGACCCTATCAGCGAGTAGTCCATTATTAGATGCGTATTGTTCATTACACGGACAGGCTGCGAATATTTTGAATGGTTTTCCATCCGCACTATTTGAAAAATGTGTATCTGCAATCAGGAAGGATTGGCAACTTGTGATGAAAACTGAATTGAAGCCGTGGGAATAAAAATCCATACCAACTGCTTGTTTTACAATAATACTCTTGCAGGTCTTCTCACTACGATGTCTCGACCTCGTGTGTGACAACATTACATCTGTATTGAGATTAGAGTGATATACTTTGACTTTGTTGCAACATTTTTTTTGAAAAGACGGCATGTATCGTAATTCGTATCCCAGGCACTGCGTGGATAGTAATTCGTAGCTACTCATATTGCAACTCCATTAATTAGAGAGAATAGACTAAGCTGCGTCCAGTCTACATTAGGTGCTTTATAAATACTGGTTATGTATCCAGACCTCATCTTGAAAACCATAGTATTTTTCACCCATGTTCCAGATCCACTGAGCACTCGTGGCATTAACGACCTCAAGGGTTCCAAAGCCATAAACAGATTTATCGCGCATCGCTACCCATTCCTCCTGATCCTTGTTCAGATAATGTTTGACATGTTTCTCTCGATTTCCCCTTCACCTACAATCATATAAATGGGACAGGGTTTTTTCTCTCTCTACTCTAGCGACTAGAGAGAGCTAGTAGCGCTCTAGCGACTAGCTCTAGCTAGAGATAACAACCGTACCTAGAGAGCGCGCCAGAAATTGTGATCGAATTTTTGGTTTTCTCGAATGTTGACATCTTCAGTCTGACACACACAATTAACATCTCACACACAACATTGTTAAATTGACAAGAACAGCACGGCTGCCAACATTTCAATATACTTTCCAAAGTGAAGATTCCGGTAGCATTCATGTCAGAAATTGCCGCAGTTGTAGCGGCAGCAGCCTCATCCCGTGGGATCGGCGCAGGTGGCGACTTGGTAAGTTTTACTGTAGCGTCCTACAAGATTATTAGCTAGCTAGCGACTAGCTAGCTATTAGAGCTACCGCAAGAATAATCATCTAGTCTTGTGAAGACGTAATCTCCGCCGCAGTTTTTTCGTATGGACGCAGTTAGTTAACCTTTGCTGCCATTAACATTACCATTATCATTAACTACAACAGGTATGGCGTCTTCCAGGAGACATGGCCCACTTCAAACGCATTACCTCCACCCCGCCTCAACCAGGAAAGACTAATGCTGTCATTATGGGACGCAAAACCTGGGAATCCATTCCACCCAAGTTCCGCCCACTCGATAATCGCACCAACGTTATCCTCACGCGTGCCAATAACAATGTCCCTATTTCGAGTTGTGATGACGAGAATGTCATTGTTTGCTCTTCTTTACAAGAGGCAGTGGATACGTTGCAAAAACTTGATACCATTGGTGATATCTTTGTCATTGGCGGCGGACAGGTTTACGAAGAATCCATTGAATCCGGTCTTGTGAACAAGGTCATTTACTCGGAGGTCAGCAATTTACCCAATGAGACTAACTTTGATACATGGTTCCCAGAGCTTTCCGCTAATGATTGGGAATGTCATCCATTCCCAGGGCAAGAAGTGGACCCGGAGAAGAAAGAAGAGACCAAGCTTGATGCGAGGGCCAATACCGTTGTCAAGACGGATAAGAAGACAAGTGTCAATTATCAATTCTTGGAATATACACGTAAAGTGGCAAAGAGGCAACCCGTCGTATTGAGCAACGACGAGAAGACTACTGCACTCGCGATTGAGGAGGGAGCTCATGTCAATCCTGAAGAAATGCAGTATTTGGAAATGTGCAAGGATATTATCGAAAATGGAGCCCAACGTGGAGATCGCACTGGAACTGGAACCCTTTCCAATTTTGGAACCCAAATGCGGTTTTCGTTGAGAGATGGTACCCTGCCACTGTTGACGACCAAGAGAACGTTCTGGAGGGGTGTCGCTGAGGAATTGCTTTGGTTTGTGCAGGTGAGTAATTTTCTTGGACTAAAAATGTTGCAATGAACTCCATGAATATATTTCTGACAATAATTTAAAAACAGGGGAATACAAATGCGAATGATTTAGCAGCAAAGGATATCCACATATGGGATGGGAACGGCTCAAGAGAATTTCTTGACAGTCGAGGCTTGGAGCATCGTGAAGCTGGTGATTTGGGACCCGTATATGGATTTCAATGGAGACATTTCGGCGCAGAGTACAAGAATATGCACACAGATTACACTGGCCAGGGTGTAGATCAGTTGGCAGAATGCATTGACAAAATTAAAAACAATCCGGAAGATAGGCGTATCATCATGTCGGCATGGAATCCTGCAGATTTAAACGACATGGCACTTCCTCCTTGCCACATGTTTTGCCAATTTTATGTGGACACAAGGAAAAATGAATTGTCTTGTCAGATGTATCAAAGAAGTGCCGATATGGGACTGGGCGTTCCTTTCAACATTGCATCTTATGCTCTTCTGACCCATATGATTGCGCAAGCCACTGGAAGAAAGCCCGGAGATTTCGTACACACCATTGGAGATGCTCATGTTTACCTCAACCATGTAGATGCATTAAAGGAACAGCTACAAAGATCTCCTCGAGCGTTTCCAAAGCTTAAAATCAATCCCGACAAGAAGAACATTGACGACTTTGAGTTCAGCGACTTTGAAGTGATTGGGTACAAGCCTCACAAGACAATTAAAATGAAAATGGCAGTTTGATGGGTTGATTTACAATGGGAAAAGACACAACCAATTAGTTTAACCTGTACACAGGTCCAATTTCTAAATACCATACAGTATTATTTTTCCATAACTTTGGAATTTCTTTGTTTTTCTACAGTCCTGGAAGTGGGAATGGAGCAGCAGTCATAATAGCATTCACACATTATTGATTGTTGAAAGGGAAGCTTGCCTTATTGTTCAAGTGGGTCCAATACAAGATTACCCACGAAGAACTATCAAAGAGACAGTGTGTGAAACACTGCGACAAACTATTTATAGATATCTTATGATAAAGACGAATAAGACTATTAATGAATACTATGAAAGAACTTGGAAAAGTAGATGTAGTTTGTATATTTAGTTTACATAACTTATGAGTAGTGAGAATACTACAATTAATACTGGATTGAGAAAGAGATATGAAGTACGTGAACAAGAACTCTAGAGCTACTATAGAGGACGATACAACCAACTCATAAGGCAAAACTATACGGCCTCCTGCCTTTTGTGGCGAGGTGGGTACATTCCAGATCTGGTGGCCCAGGTTTCCAGCATACGTGAAGGCATCCCAGTTCCAGGCTGCCTTCCAAAATGGAGGCGAAGCAGACCTTCCAATATAAAAGGCAAACTGCTGTTAGATGAAGAAGCTACCTTGGAGCTTAGTGCAACCTACTCTGTTGCTAGCTAGTAGTGGGCTTCTAGTAAATCTACAGTCTTCAATACTTGGAGTTACCTAATCTCTGTAGTTTCAAAGTATAGTTTGAGCCAACAAAAGATTCATTGAAAGCTAGTCATTAAATCTATGTAATGCTTTAGCAAGCTTACAATTTAATGACGTGTTTGCTTTGAATGCAGTTCAAATCTGGATTTGGTCATTGTGAGCCAACAAATTCGTTCGAAGGAGGCAACAGTGCACATAATATAATTGATATTCTTGATAATGGTCAATATCATCTGATTTAGTGAGAATATCAATGTCATTTCTCTAGTGAGAATAAACGAGTGATGGGGATTGGGGATGGAGGAAAGAGATCTGAACGACAAATGAGTATTGAGGGCAGCAAGTTTTCTTCCATATTTCAATACTACAGCATGAATTTTGAAGATGGTCAAGAAATTATCTGACCTTCAAACTTAATCGACTACGCAGTGGCTTTGAATGCTCGTGGGTTTGATTGGTGAGCTTTTAGTTCGTCTGAAGAAAGGTTTGTTTATCAGTAATGCATTATTGATGTCTTCCATAAACGTGTCTTTCCAAAAAATGACACAACAACAGCACTTTACCTAATTACGATCCTCAATAAATTACATTTACATTATAGACCATTGTAACTTACTATACTTTATAGTTCTTATCTGTTTTTTGCTACTCTACCTATAGTAGACTCTAGCTAAAGTAGAGTGGCACGAGTCGTCTTCTCTTCGGAACAAACAATCAAGCTGCTGCTGATGCAATTTATGCAAAATTGTTTCTCTTCATTGCCAAGACATCTTTTGTTTTTCCGTCTTTCTTAATTCCTCATTGCAACAGGCGCTCTATCTATGGATGCTTGAAGATATCCCATTTCGCCCAATTGACGATCTGACATTCCTTGTGAACGCAACTCTTCCACTTGCAGTCTTTCTGTTTCAATCATCTGTGATTCAATTCGTGTCAAGGTGATGGTATCATTGTCAGAATAATTGAGGAACGAAATAAAACGAAGGAAGTGTGTGAGTAAGTACACAACAATTGAATTCGAACATTACAAATAATGTAATCTTGTTTGTCTTTCCATCCATTGCCTCACCTGTCCTTCACGGGCAATTTCAAAGACCAAAGGCATTAAAACAACGATGGAAGTAGTTGCAACAATGAATCCAATTCGACAAAGTTTCTCAGCGAACCACGTTGATTTATCCTTGGCGTAGAGTCCTCCGCCCATGAATGATTTGGACGCTCGTGAGAAGAAACCTTTCAGTCCTCCACCGCCTGTTTTTCTTTTTGCTGCCATTCTTAGTGATTGATGCAAGTAGATTATTATTACTGCGTGAATACAGTTGCGTTTACTATTGTGGTTACGATTGAACGGTTGTTGTGATGTATCTTTGAGTTATTTTTAACACACAACATGTAAGTTCTTGTAGTTTCTTGCTTTTTGTACAAAGGAATTGAAGTCTTCTGCAGTCGTCGGTAGGTTGCGTTGTTTTTTATTAGGTGGGCTTGGCTCTCGTGGGTTGTTCGCACAGATCTCTTAACCTATAAAGACGGACAGACGCTCATCATTACATAGATAGATAATTCTTCTTCATTATTCAACATTATGATGATGATTGATGATGATGATGATGATTCTTCTTCTTCACCATTCATCCGCTTGATGATTCATCATTCAATTTTAGAAACAGGCAAATCCTGGAACAGCAGCTTCGTCGTACTCAGGTTTCAGATTCAGATTCACACCAAGCGGCGTCAACCAATTTAATTTATTCGTTACTCAATTCAATTCATTTCGTAATGTTCCAAGCCCCCCCATTGAGGAAATTACAAGAAGCAATAGCTTCACCATCAGCTCCCATAGGAATGAGAATGCGAGCGGCTTATTTCCTCCGGCAAGCTTATGAAATCGAAATGAAAAACAAGGACCCTCATGATGACAATGAACACGAAGATGCGCGTGATCACAAACAGGAAGGCAATGAAACTATTGATGAAATTGTCATTGAAACACTCAGCCGAGGACTCTTAAATCGAGAACATGGATCCCTTCTTAGACACGAATTTGCATATGTTATGGGACAATTACGCGATGAAAGATGCTGCCCATACATTGAAAGGGTTTTACTCGATGCATCTGATTGTATCATGGTCAGGCACGAGTGCGGAGAAGCGCTAGGTGCCATTGGTCATGAACGCTCTATACCTATTTTAGAAAAAGCGATAGACTTGAACCCTGACACTCCTGAAATTGGACAAACCTGTCGCTTAGCGATTGATTATATGCAGTGGAAGATTAAGGGAGGGGAAGTAAATGATGTAGAGAATCAACCGATGGTTTGTGCGTGTATGCTTAGTCCATATTCATCTGTGGATCCTGCTCCTCCTCATCCACAACATGCACAGTTGTCAACGAATGATATTGGAGCGATTTTGTTAGACGTGTCTATTCCTCTATTTGAACGGTACCGTGCAATGTTTTCGTTGAGGAATAGGGGAGGTTCGGAAGCTGTTCTAGCACTAGGAAGGGGATTACTCGAAGATGAAAGTAGTGCCTTATTTCGGCACGAAGTTGCATATGTCTTGGGACAAATGCAGCACAATGATTCTGTGGAGGCTTTGGCTGAGAGTCTAAGAAGAGAAGGAGAGCATGCTATGGTGAGACATGAAAGTGCAGAAGCATTGGGGGCAATTGAAGGGAGATGGGAAGATGTAGAAGCGATTCTGAAAAGTTTTTTGAATGACGAAGATGATATCATTCGGGAAAGTGCCATTGTCGCATTGGATGCTGCAGATTACTGGGTGCCCTCCAACACCAAGATTTCGGCACAAGACGCAGCACGTGAAGAGGACGAGGATGTGCATGCAGGTGTTGGCACCGGGAAGACATTTATTCAAGTGAAGGCTCAAAGGGTCTAATGTGTTCAGACATGTCTCTAATGCTAAAATATTAAGTTGTTGTTTTGGTCCTCAGATCTTTGGAGATGGTCACAAGAAGTTTTATATTTTGCATGTCTGATGATTCGTATACTTACACTCATCGCTCAACACGAGTGCACATGAAAAAGGAAAAATCATGAAGCATGAGTAATAAATGGTTCTTTATATCAACATCTTATCTTCAAGATAGTAGGTAAACAAGATGTGTCATTCCAAGCTCCCATTGTAGACTCTTTTCTTTTTTTCTTTTGTTTGGTTTTGATTGGTTATCCTCAACGGTTTGTAGGATGTGTGATTCATGCTAATAACAATATCGATATAGTAGCTGGCGTAAAAATACAATGCAAGGGGTGGCCATTCCATAAATATCTTATGCGTAGGTCTTGCCTCCCTTGCCACTGTTCTTTCCGAACCCAGCCTTGGGTGGCAGTTGTTGGGACTTGGTCCCTGTTCGTCACGGTTTAATGTACTTGGTGGCCGAATAATTCACCTGATGATTTCCAAACTTGCTACGCATTTTCGAGTGATTTGCATGATTGAATGAACAATCAGTCGTCTCCTTGGTAGCTGCGAGTTCTTTTGCAGAGCGTCCAAGATCGACGTGCCATCGGAAGCGACGCTCCTGGTCATAGTCGTCAACTTGAGATGAGATGAGAAAGTCTTCATCCGGTGTGGACATGTTGGTTGTTGCTACTGCTCACACTGGTGAGGAATTGATTTCTTCGGAACTTAGGAAAGCTTCTAAGGTCGTGGGGAAATTGAAATGGAATGTGTTGTAATGTTCTCTATCGTAGATGGAAGATGGAAGATCGACGCCTTCTTCCTCTTGAGCAACGAGAAGAGGTTGAGAGAAGGAAGGAAAAACTTGACGGCGTTCGTCGTAAAAGGTTTCAGATTTTGGTTACTTACTAAAAGCGCGAGTTAGTGGGACGACGACGGACGAACAAACTTTAAGTTTGTTTGTGTGGCCCAAAAGAGTCCCAAAAGAATCCCGGATACTCGCCATGAAGGCCACTTTTTAAAAATAATCTGTTCTGTCTTTTTTTAGGCAAATTCTGATGTCTCTCAAAAGAACAATGCAAACGATTACAAATTCAAAAAAATCCCACTCCGTCATCAAATCATCACATTAATATGATTGAAAAAGAACAATAATCGAAATCAAATTTGAAAGACCATGAACAGAACAAAATCTTTCTTCCTAATCCTGCTAGCACTCGATGTATCTGATTGTGAAGCCTTCTTGGGAATCCCTCCCCCCCAGTCTTCACCTGATAGAGGCAACCCTTTGTTATCTGAATATGCCATGGCTCAATCTGGTATTTTACTAAATGTTGTTCTCGACATTCCTGAAAACGTAAATTGCCATGATACGACAGCTTCTAGACTGGTAGTCGACGGACTGAAATTCGAGCTCATAACTGATGCAGTGCTTGCTGGTGATGTTGGTAATCCTTTACAACAAAAACCTATTTCAACGACGAGAAGGAGTTCTACT
>Ga0307978_1002838_pt1 | contig 11992 bp, 12 predicted proteins | sample OrgLakmetage1056_FD_203151 | JGI IMG/M metagenome (GOLD analysis project Ga0307978, IMG submission 203151) | Saline water microbial communities from Organic Lake, Antarctica - #1056 | ecosystem: Environmental > Aquatic > Non-marine Saline and Alkaline > Saline | place: Antarctica: Organic Lake...
AATTGGAAACGATTATTGGTTTAGGGTAGAATACGAAGAACCATCAACAGGACAGATGAATGAGTTTAAGGCCAATTTTACGTTGAAACGGTAATTCTTTTTTTTATTTGTCATTCCGACAGAGCGAAAAAGGAGCGACGAGGAGTCCCACATCATGCTCACGTAAACTTGCTAAAGAATGTTGATGGAAAAAGCAGTACGAAACGCTCAGGATGAGATGCCTCTTTCATCGGCATGACAATCTGTTCGGGAGTCTTTGAACGGTATCCTAACCAACGAGAAAAAGATTCTACATCAACTGCGGAATGACAGTTCTTATATTGTTTTTTTATTCTACATCAACTGCGGAATGACAATCCACAACCACTTTGTCTGTCCTCGAGGAATTTTTATTAAAAATTCACTCGGGATCATTCCGAAAGAGCGACAAAGGAGCGACGAGGAATCCCACATCAAGCTCACGAGTATTGCTAAAGAATGTTGATGGAAAAGCAGTGCGTTATGCTCTAGATGCGATGCTTCTTTGATCGGCATGACATTATGTATTTGGGTTTTTAAGAGGCATCGGTGAAATGATAACGGAAATAATCATTATCGATTGAAGCATCAAAATTATTTTAAAAGATATTTAGTGCTATATTTTAAGCATTAGATAATCAGCTAAACTCTAATTTTCTTTACAAAATCAGGAATGCTTTCAACTCCGTTTTTATTTAAGTGCTTTATAAAGGCACTGCCAATAATACTTCCTTTAGTGTATTTTGTTGCTTGTTGAAAGCTTTCCTGATCTTTGATTCCGAATCCCACTATTAATTTATTTTTCAAATTCATCTTTGAAATTCGCTCAAAGTAGTCCATTTGCTCAGCGCCAAAACCAGAATTACTTCCTGTAGTTGAAGCGGTGCTTACCATATATATAAAACTATTACTTACTTCATCCATCAATTTGATGCGTTGGGTTGAGGTCTGAGGTGTAATCAAGAAAATATTATGCAAATTATGGGCTTTAAAAATAGATTTATATTCATTTTGATAAATCTCCAAAGGAAGGTCAGGCATGATAATACCGTCAATTCCCAATTCATTACATTTTTTGCAGAAAGCTTCTACTCCAAATTGAAGCATTGCGTTAAAATATCCCATTACAATTAATGGAATATGAACTTCATTTCTAACTCCTTCTAATTGACTAAATAATTTTTGGGTACTCATTCCATTGTGCAAGGCAGCTGTTGAACTTTGCTGAATGGTAGGACCATCTGCTAATGGGTCGCTAAAAGGTAATCCTATTTCAAGCATGTCTACTCCTGCTTCCTGAAGTGATAACATAACTTTTCTAGTATCTTCTAATTTTGGATAACCAGCAGTAAAGTAGATGCTCAATATTTTAGATTCCTCTGCTAATTTTTGATTGATTCGGTTGTTCATTTTAATGCTTTACTTTCTTGTTCAATTGGAATTTTAAAGTGTAATTATAGTGTTCTAGTGTATCTAGAATCCAAAATAATCTATATAGGTTTGTAGGTCTTTGTCTCCACGACCAGACAAATTAAAGACAAGAACATCATCTTTTTTAAATGACATTTCATTGAAAATTGCAAAAGCATGAGCCGTTTCTATGGCAGGAATAATACCTTCTGTTTTACTAAGTTCCAATCCAGCTTGCATAGCATCTTCATCTGTTACAGAAATAAACTTGGCTCTTCCTGTTTCAAATAAATGCGCATGCATTGGGCCAATTCCTGGATAGTCTAAACCAGCAGATATGGAATAGGGTTCAGTTATTTGACCATCTCCATTTTGCATCAGTAAGGTTTTACTTCCGTGAATTATTCCTTCTTTTCCTAATGCAGTTGTCGCTGCAGACTCGTCAGTGAGAATTCCTTTTCCGGCAGCTTCTACTGCAATAATTTGTACATCTTCTTGGTCTAAATAGTGGTAGTACAATCCAGCTGCATTACTACCGCCACCTACGCAAGCAATTACATAATCTGGATTTTCACTACCTTCTTTCTCTAACAACTGCTCCTTAGTTTCTTTAGAAATGATAGCTTGAAAACGCGCTACCAAGTCAGGATAGGGGTGAGGTCCCACCACAGAACCAATGATATAATGCGTGTTTTCAGGATTAGAAATCCAATCGCGAATAGCCTCATTAGTTGCATCTTTAAGGGTTTTGCTGCCAGAATGTGCAGGAACAACTGTGGCACCTAACATCTTCATACGGGAAACATTTGGAGCTTGGCGTTTAATGTCTACTGCTCCCATATAAATAATGCATTCTAGTCCCATTAAAGCACAGGCTGTAGCTGTAGCGACTCCATGCTGTCCAGCACCAGTTTCAGCAATAATTCGCTTTTTGCCTAGGCGTTTAGCCAGTAAAATTTGACCTATGGTGTTGTTTACTTTGTGTGCTCCAGTATGGCATAAATCTTCTCTTTTTAGATAAATTTTCGCACCATATTTTTCACTCATACGCTCTGCAAAATAGAGTGGAGTAGGGCGTCCTACATAATCTTTAAGCAAGCTATTTAGTTCTTTTTGAAAAGCATCTTCTTCAATTATAGAAATATACTGTTGTCTTAAGTTTTCAATGTTGGGATACAGCATTTCTGGAATAAATGCTCCACCGAATTTTCCATAGAAACCTGCTTCATTCGCTAAATAAGGATTTTGTGTTTTCATGCAATTTTATTTTTAATTTCTTCAACAAAACGTTTTACTCTGGCAAAGTCTTTTAATCCTGGATTGATTTCGAAGCCACTGTTGATGTCTACACCCCAGATTATATTATTTTTTCTTAATTTATTAATTTCAGGGGTATCTTCTATTTTAATGCCGCCACTTAAAATCAGTGGACTTTCTAAACGTAGGTCATCAAGCAATTCCCAATTAAATTTGGTTCCATTTCCTCCAGGAAGATCTCCTTTTGCATCTACCAAAATAGCATCTACTTTGGTATCATAAACTTTAATGACCTCTAGATCTTCTTTTGTTTTTACCGCTATTGCCTTCCATATTTTTAATTTTTTTGGCAACATCTTTAGTCTAAGTTTCTCAATATAGGCTAAGCTTTCTTTACCATGCAGTTGAATAACATCTAAACTAAATTCCTTTACTTTTTGAATAATTTCATTTATTTCAGCATCTACAAATACACCAACTTTTTTCGTGTTTGTTGGGATTTTTTCGCTTACACTTATGGTATATCGTGCCGATTTTTTATAAAAAATAAATCCTGCATAATCTATTTCTAGTTTTGCTATTAGAGCTTGGTTTTTTGGATACTTTAATCCGCAAACTTTAATTTTAAGGACCTCTTTATTTATCATTATATTCGGTTGTTTAATTGCTTAATAAATAGATCACATGTTTGTCCGGGCGAAGCTGTTTTCATGAAATTCTCTCCCATTAAAAAGGCCTGAAAACCAGCAGATTTTAATTCTTTTATAGCTGAAGTGGAACTGATTCCACTTTCAGAAATTTTTATAAATTCAGCAGGAATATTAGTTGCCAGCTGCATGCTATGGGCTAAATCTACTTCAAAGGTTTTAAGGTTTCTGTTGTTTACACCAATTAAGTTTACGTTTTCACAAAGGGCTTTTTTTAATTCTGCTTCAGTGTGAATTTCCACTAAAACTTCTAAGTCTAGTTCTTGGGCAAGTTTTGCAAATTTATGAATTTGCTCTTTAGTAAGTACTGCTGCAATCAATAAAATAAAGTCTGCTCCAATGGCTTTAGCTTCATAAATTTGATACTCATCTATTATAAAATCTTTCTGCAAGATAGGTATAAGTACACTCTTTTTTACAACTTGTAAGTCTTCAAAACTACCTCCAAAAAAATGTTGATCTGTTAATACGGAAATCCCTGCTACTCCTGCATCTTGATATGCTATAGCTACTTTTTTTGGGTTTGCAGATAAGTTGATATCTTGTTTGCTAGGAGATTTTCTTTTAAATTCTGCTATGATAGCTGTTTCTAAATTTAAAATATGTGCAGAAATAGAAACTTTTGGCAATTGAAAAGCCGCTTCCTCTTGAAGAAGTTGTATTGGCGTGGCTACTTTTCGTTGTGCTATTTCTTTGGTTTTGTAAGCTACTATTTTGTCTAAAATATGCATTAGGCAACAGATTTTAATTTTTGTAAAACTTGATATGCTTTTCCTTCTTTTAAATTATCCAAAGCTATTTCAAAACAGCTTTGTAGTGGTTTATCGGTTACGGTATGAATGGCTAAAGCCGCATTTGCAGCTACTACCTGATGTTGTGCAAGTGTTCCTTTTCCTTGTAAAACTTTCGTAAAAATTTCCGAAGCTTCTTTAATTGTGTCACCACCAAACAATTCTTCTTTTTGAAGTGCTTTAGTTTTGAAGGTTTCTGCTGAAATCATAAGTTCACTAGTGTGGGTATGTACTTTAGCTGAAGAAGTTAATGAAATTTCATCATATCCGTCCAATTCATGGATTATGCTGTATTTTTTATCTGTTTGCTCGTATAAATAAGCATAGGTTCTGAGTAATTCCAAGTTAAAGACCCCAACTAACTGATGTTTTGGGAAACTAGGATTTACCATAGGGCCTAACATATTAAAAAAAGTCTTTAAACCCAAGCCTTTTCTGATGGGAGCTACTTCTTTCATTGCTGGATGGAACAAAGGCGCATGTAAAATACAAATGTTTGCCTCATCCATACATTTTTTAAGAAAAGCTTCATTATTGCTGAATTTTACTCCCAAACTTTCCAGAACATTTGAACTTCCACTTACCGAAGACACTCCGTAATTTCCATGCTTTGCTACAGGAATACCACATGAAGCAGTTACAAAAGAAGCAGCCGTAGAAATATTGAATGTGTTTTTGCCATCGCCACCTGTTCCACATAAATCAATAGGATTGTAAGCTGATAAATCGATAGGAATGCATAATTCTAATAAGGCTTCACGAAATCCATCCAATTCTTCAATGCTGATGTTTCGCATCATGTACACCGTTAAAAAAGCGGCGATTTCTACTTGAGAAAATTGACCTTTGGAAATAGAAATCAGTACCTCCTTAGCTTCTTTCTTACTTATTTTTTGAAATTGGGTTAAACGGTTTAAAAGGGTTTTCATATTTTTTTTTGTCTGTTTTCTGTTGTCTGTTGTTTGTTTTCTGTTGTCTGTTGTCTGTTGTTTGTTTTCTGTTGTCGGTTTTGGGTTGTCGGTTGCCTATTGTTGGGTTTTGTGTTTTCTGATGTTGGGTTGTGTGTTGACGGTTTTGTAATTTAAACATTCATTTTAACCAAAACGGTCAACGCTATTTAGGGAAGGACATACTTCTCATCTCTCATTTCTATTCTCTCATTTCTATATTCTTCCCTCAAATTAAAAGCTACCCTCTACAAACTACCGACTACCAAATACCATCTAACAACTAACCACCCAATTCTGGATCATTTTTTTACCGTCTGGAGTTAAAACTGATTCAGGATGGAATTGAACCGCACGCAAATCGAATTCACGATGGCGAATGGACATGATTTGTTTATTCTCATCTAAGGAAGTCACTTCTAAACAGTCTGGTATATTTTGTTCAATTACCCAAGAATGGTAACGACCTACTTCTAATTCTTTTGGTAAATCTTTAAATAAAATTTCGTCATCAACTACGACTTCCATTTTTGTAGCTACACCGTGATATACTTTTTTTAAGTTTACTAGTTTACCACCAAAAACTTCCATGATGGCTTGCTGTCCTAAGCACACGCCAAACATAGGGATTTTTCCTGCATAGGTCTTGATGATTTCTTTTAGCAATCCTGCTTCGTCTGGAATTCCTGGGCCTGGTGAAAGCAATATTTTATTGTATTTTTCGAGTTGAGCAATAGAGACTTCATCATTTCTGAAGACGTCTACTTTTGCAGCAAACTCTTCTAAATAGTGTACTAAGTTGTACACAAATGAATCGTAATTATCAATAACGGCTATTTTTTGCATAGGTAAATTTTTATATTGAAAATGAATTTTGCGTTAGGGATAGCAGTGGCATCCTTTTATACCGATTTTTATCGGTATAAAAGATATAGCGGAAAGCCTGCCTGCCGTTAGGTAAACCTACCTTTGCTGGCAGGCAGGCCCGCTCGAACGCCCAAATTATATTAATACACATCTTCTGCTAGTTTTAAGGCTTTGGTTAAGGCACCCAGTTTGTTGTATACTTCCTGTAATTCATCTTCGGGTTTGGAGCTGGAAACAATTCCAGCACCTGCTTGATAATGCAAATGTTTATGCTTACTAACGAAACTTCTGATGATAATGGCTTGGTTGAAATTTCCCTTGAAATCCATAAAACCTATAGCTCCACCATAGGCATCTCGGTTTACATTTTCGTACTTTTCTATGAGTTGAAGCGCCTTATATTTAGGTGCACCACTGAGCGTTCCAGCAGGAAATGTATCTGCGACCAATTGCATACTCGATACATTCGGTTTTTTCTGTGCAACCACCTTGCTGACCAGGTGAATAACATGTGAAAAATATTGAATTTCTCTAAAGGTTTCTACTTTTACTTCAGTGCCGTTTCGGCTAAGGTCGTTTCTTGCCAAATCTACCAGCATTACATGTTCGGCATTTTCTTTGGGATCGGCTGCCAAGGCTTTTGCTGCTTCTGCATCCTCAGCATCATTTCCAGTACGTTTAAAAGTTCCTGCAATGGGGTGAATCTCTGCCATTTCATCTTGAATAACTAGCTGTGCTTCAGGTGAACTGCCAAATATTTTGAAATCACCATAATCGAAATAAAACAAATACGGACTTGGATTTACACTTCTTAAGGCACGGTACACATTGAATTCATCTCCTTGAAAAGCTTGTGAAAAACGTCTGGAAAGCACCAGTTGAAATACGTCTCCACGCTGGCAATGTTGCTTCGCTTTGTCTACATTTTCCAAATACTGTTCATCAGTTAAATTGGAAAAAGCCTTTTGCTTAAGATTAAAATTGAAGCTATTTACTTGTTGATTTGCAATTAATTCTACTATTTGGTTCAGAGCAGAACTTCCATCATAACTGTGATTGAAAATGTAAGCTTCATTATTAAAATGGTTGATAGCGATGATGTTTTGATAAACTGCATAATAGATGTCTGGTAAATTCAAGCCTTCTTTGCGTTTACTGATGTGAACCGATTCGAAATACCGAACTGCATCAAAAGATGTAAATCCAAATAAGCCATTGTGAATAAATTTGAAGTCCAATTCCTCCGTTTCAAAAATCTGGGTAAAGTCCTGAATCTTTTCAACAATGTTGGTTTGCTTTTCTATTTCCAGAATGTGTTCTGTTCCGTCAGGATATTTTCGGGTGAGTTTTTCATTTTCAACTTTTATGGATGCAATTGGATTGCAGCAGATGTACGAAAAACTGTTTTTGTTTGCATGATAGTCACTGCTTTCCAATAATAATGAATTTGGAAAAATGTCTCTTAATTTTAAATAAATACTCACTGGAGTTATGGTATCTGAAAGTAATTTTTTGTATTTGGTTTGTAAAGTAAACTTCATTTCTTGGGTTATTAAGGGGCATTTCTAAAAACCTATTTTAGTTGTTAACTAGTTCTTTTTCTCAGCTACTTCGTTGCCAAAATACTCATTTAGCTAGGCTAAACTCCGTTTTTGTCGCCTCATATCTTAAAAAAACTCTTGCGTTATCATTCCAAAAAGAGTTTATAGAACTGCCCTAAACTAAAAAAGGCTTGTCGTGATAGACAAGCCTTTTTTTGATTTATATTGATTTTTCAAATAAGGGGTTGGATCACGATTTGAGACGTAATTTGCTCCACCACCAATTATTTAAATATTTTCTTTTCATGAATGCAAATATATAGGTCTTTTATAAATATACAAACTGCATTAGCATAAAATGAAGATAAATTTTGTGCTTTTGTATTTTATATTTGTGTTGACGGGTGGGGTTTTATTCCGACTTAAGGATTAATCTCACTTTTTTCACAATATGATAAAATTCTTGATTTTGTATTTCTTCGTTTAGCGTAATAGGACAAAGTATACTTTCAAATTGATTAATCTAGCGTAATTGCCACTTCTTGACCATTATTAAAAGTAAAGGTTGCTTGATTGTCACATTCATTATCTCCATAATCCAACATTCCGCTGAAATTAGTTCTTTGCACGTCTAGCGTGCCGCTTACAAAATAGGCGCAAGTCATTTCTCTTCTCAAGGGCATCATTACTTCATAGGAATGGGTGTTTCCATTGACAAAATTGGCTGTCCAATCTCCAGTAATTTCAAAAACATTATCATCAAAAGTGCCACTGCCAAAACCTTCAACCCATTCTCTAATTCGAGTACCTTCTCTGGAAGCTTGGACTCCATTTGGCCATATAACGGTAATACTTAAATCATGTGTAAACTGGGGATTGCCATTTTCATTTGCTAATTCTCTGAAGATAGAGCGAGTTCCGATGACGTTCTTGTTATCAAAATAAAAATCAACTAAATTGTAATTGATAGTTACTTCTTGTGCTTCTGGATTTCTGGTGTAATCATAAATAATTTGCCCTTTCAATAGATGTCCATTTACAAAACAACCTTCATTACCAAAGTCTAGTGTAACTTCTCTAAAATTTTGTTGAGCTATTATCGTAACCGTTACACACTCGGGAATTGTATTTGCTGATTCAGTTTCTTGCTCTTCATAAGATTTAATTACTAGTTCTCCTAGTACAGAATCTACTTGGTCAATTTCTGAGGAGCGTTGGATTTCCAAGATTGTTTCTGCTGTATTATCTGCTTCTATGGAGTCGTCGCTTTCGCTACAGGAGATGAAGAAGAATCCAATTGCCAAAAGGCTTAGGATACTATTTCTAAATATGAGGATATTTTTCATAATTATTGTTTTTTAGGTTTGGACTAACATAACAACAAATATAAGCAAAAAGTATATTGCAGATGAAAATACATTTATAATTTGCTATTTGTTAGTAAGTTGTATTAGCTGTTTGTAAAATTTATTTTATGTTTTATAAATGCTTTATTCGTTTTCTAACTAGTTTTCAACTTTTTAATTCAGAGCAGATTGACTTCATTTGTTTAATTCCAAAAGTATTTTACGAACCTTGGATTTTATAGCTTCACTTTCAGTTTCCATTGCTTTGTGACACATAAATTCTAATTCAGATTTTAATTCAGGAATGTATTTTGTAAGTTCGTAAAGTGCATTATAGGCCCAAGCCCTGACAAACTTGTTACTGTCAATCAAGCATTCTCTTACAAAATCGTCGGTAATGATGATTGAATTATCTGTTAAGTTAAAATGCGGTACGAGTTGTAGTAGATGAAGTTTTGCTTCCCAGCGTTCAAGGTTTTTACTTGTATCTAAAAGTTTTTCAGTAAGATGTTCAGGCAATTTCTGTCTGTTGTCATAATGATGTTTAATGAGCCAAGTTGTACTTATTTGTAAATCTTTTTCATCGATACAAAGCTTTACTAAATTCTCAAAAAAAGCGATACTTGAAGAATTTGCGTTATAGAGTTCTTTTAAGTAGTCCACATGAACACCATCCCAAAGGCCAAGTTTCCTTTTCAAATCAGTATTCATATAATTGTTGTTAATCAATTTTTATTTTTTGTCATTGTCATACAATGTTGCTAAACTAATGAACTTCTAATGAAAAATAAAATGCGATAGCCCCGATAGGAATGGCATCTTTTGTTGGACGGCATTTAGATTGGTAGCTTTTTTAAGAGCGATTTTATGAGTTCCTTGAAAAAGTTTTACCAAATCTTATGTTGCCTGACTAAACTATATTGTACTCAAAACAAATAGGTTTTTCAGTTTTTTACTCTTTCTTTTTCCCTTTATTTTCCCCAGCATAAGCTTGCCAGTTGCTTTTCATATAGACTCAAGAGTTTGTGTTATATCGAAATTTAAACTATTTTTATTTGCGGTTTAAAGAAAAAAACATTAAGTTCGAGATATGTTAATAAAAGAAAACTCTTCACACACACACACAGCGCTACTGGATTTTTAAGTATTTGCGTTGTAAAGGTTTTACATAATTTGGCCATTTTAGTTAGAGACTAATCTAAAAATTTAATCCAAAAATAATTGTAAAACGTTTCCAAGAATGGAAGCATAAATCTATATAAAATGAGAGGTTTAATTATATTAGTAATTGTCGGAATATTATCATCTTGTTCCTCAGAAAACGACGATTTTATGGCTATTGAAAAGTCAACCAATAATCAAAACGGGAAAAGTATCTATGAGAATTATTTAAATTCAAATATGTCTACACGCATTGTACTTGCCGATTTTGCAAATTTGAGTAAAGCTGATAAGATTGATGTTTGGTTGTATAAATATGAATTATATAAAACAACAAATAACTTAAGTGCAGCGCAAGTCTTAATTGTAGATGACCTAATACGATTTGTGCAGCAAGATGCTTTTGAACTTAATTTAGATGAAACCTTGATTGATAACTTAGAACGTGATGCAGCATTTGAATTTAGTGATGCTGAACTACCTTATTTATTTAACACGCTAGAAAATAATGACGGTGATTTCATGAATGGTGGCGTAGTTGCTGATGGTTGTTTTTGGTGTTATCAAATATCAAATCCAGGACCTTGCACAGCAACTTACAATGACCAAGGGGGTTTTACAGGTTTTTCATTTTCAGCAACGGTTACTACAAGAAGGTTTTGGGTCAATATAAGTTCAGAGACTTGGGATAACATACCCTGTACTTTTGCGGACTGGGCAGATGATGGTTATTTATAGTTGACTTAGAATGCTAAAAAAAAGAATCATCAAATATATAGGTAAAGTATTTTTTGTTTTACCTATGTTTTTATTTTTATATAATTCCTATTGTCATGCACAGCAGCAATTTGAATTCGTATACCCAAAAGAGTTCGGGGACGAAGAAGTACTCTTGAGTTTCTATTTTAATGGAACTATTAAAAAATTGAGAACAAAGAAATCTAAATTGGTAATACCGAAAAATTTCATTGTAGATGCTGATTCAATTGTTGCCTCCTTTTCATTTTATAACAAACCTTTGCAAAGAAACGCTTTCAATTCAAATATTATTTATTTGGATGAAGGTTTGGATCTAGACGAAGTTGTGGTGCGGCCAAAAAAATACCTTTATGTTGGCACATCCAATAAGAATTATGTTCCTTATATAATTGCAAAGGGAAAACTAGCTTTATTAGATCTACCTACAAAACGTTTAACTGAAAATTTAAAACTAGTAGGAATACGCTATAAGTTTAGAAAAGGAAATAAACTAATACATGGGTATAACAGCGCAGGAAAAAAGTTTAAAGTTAAGTTGTTAGGTTATCAAGAAGATAAGCATGGGGAAGATACATTTAATTTATTAAGTAATGAATTAATCTATACCATTCCCAATAAAATACCTGAATGGTTTGAGGTTGACTTAAGTAATCAAAATATTAATCATGAATCTTTTAATTTTATAATATTTGGCTTGGAAGCTCTTGATAATGGTATTCTCCTACACCAATATCAACGAAGTGAAAAAGAATTATCAAATAAATCGATTTCTCATCACGGTATTTTACATCGTTTTTCAGGTATACCTTTAGAGGAGAGGAAATGGCTTGGTTATGATACAATTCCTGTAATACAACTTATTTTTGAAGATTTAAATAAGTAGAAAGTTTCTTCACATCATTTCTCATGATTAGAAAAGCCCCTTTTGAAAACGAATTCACTCTAGCCCCGATAGAAATGGCAGCTTTGGTTGGGGAACATTTAGATTTGGTGCTTTTTTAAGAGCGATTTTATGAGCTCCTTGAAAAAGTTTTACCAAATCTTATGTTGCTCAATAAAAATATAATGGATAGCGGGTTTCTGCTACTTATTTTAGTGCACCAACTCTGGAAATGCCTTTTTAACTTGTGGGCAAATCACTTCACCATTGACCATACTTAGTCCTTTGGCTAGGCTCTTGTTTACTTC
>Ga0307978_1002839_pt1 | contig 11990 bp, 3 predicted proteins | sample OrgLakmetage1056_FD_203151 | JGI IMG/M metagenome (GOLD analysis project Ga0307978, IMG submission 203151) | Saline water microbial communities from Organic Lake, Antarctica - #1056 | ecosystem: Environmental > Aquatic > Non-marine Saline and Alkaline > Saline | place: Antarctica: Organic Lake...
AGACATCGAAGGAGTCGACAGCGACGTGGACACCAATGCGCTCAAGCAAAGCGATTCGGAAGACGACAAGCCGCGCCGCAAGCAGAAGCCGCGCCCCAAAGCCAGCGACTTCCCGGAGCGGCGCTACGAAAAAATGCAGCAGCAGCACGAGGCGGGCGGCGGGCGAGGCCGCCCCCTTAACAACCGCTGGAACTGCGCCAACAGCAACGGTGCCTTAGCACGAGGCGGCGCTTGGGGCAGCGGCGGCGGCCCCGGGCAGCAGCAGCAGCAGACGGTGCGCATGGAGCCGGGCTTTGGAGACATTCCGTACACCTTGACTGGGGGGGTGCCGGACTGGTGTGACTTCGAGCCGCAGTACGAAGACGACGGGTCCAGAACCCTGGAAGCGGTACTGGGCCGCCGCAAAATCGACCGCACCAAGCCCAACAACGGCCTGCAACTGGCTTCCACCAAGAAAGATGGGACCGCAGCCAAAACCAGCAAGAGTGGCAGCGTGCCGTCACCTGCCAAAGCAGCAGCAGCCAGTGCGGATGCCTCCGACAACGAAGGCTCAGAAGACGACGACGGCGCCGATGAATCAGAATACTATGACGTGGTTAAGATGCGGTACGTGTATGAACAGTTTGACAGTGGAATTAAAATGGTTTGATTGATTTCTTCACTTCTATTTTGAGTTTTGAACGTACTTTTTAAAGACTTCAATTGTGTTGCGGCAGGTACGGATTCGAGTACCAGTGCAAGTTCAAAGGGCGGTCGCATTTGCACTTGGAGTGGTTGTCGTGCGACGACATCGAAGCGCTGTCGCACAAGGCCAAGCAGCTCTTGCACCGCTTCTTGAAAGCGCTGCAGCTGCGCGTGGACGAGGGCGAAGACGAGGCCAAGGCTGACAGCGCCTACGGGTACGGCCCCGGGGAAGTGTGGGCAGCGGGGCAGCTCCTGGCGGTGCGGGTGGTGGAGCGAGATGAGCCCAACGAAGCCATGCGGCCACCCCCGGAGAACGACGCCGAAGAGCCTGCGCAAATCAAGCAAGCTGGGGAAGTAGACGGAGCTTTGGTGGCGTCGAGTGCTGGTGGTGGTAGTGGGGCTGAATCGAGCGCTGCGCCAGGAGACGCCGCCGCAGGAGCCGTAGCGCCCCACGAGACGAGACAACTGCAGCTGTTGCCTTCGGCCACGGGCGCGCCGCTGTTCGAAGTGGGCGACTGCGTGGACGTGGCGCGGCACGACCGGCCGGGAAAACCGACGCACTTCGGGGGGGTGGGGCTGGTGACGGCCGTGCAAACGGTGCCTGTCGGCAGCGAGGGGAACGACGACGATGACGACGGTGAAGCGGACAAAGAAGGGGAAGGGAAAGGTGGTGCTGAGGAGGATGGTGGCCAAGAACAAAGTCTTGCGGTGAGCAGCAGCGGTGATAACGCCCAAATTAGCAGTACTTCTACTAGTGCCGATGCTTCTGCTCCTGATTCTTCATCATCGCACGACGGCCCTGTGCGCTTCACCTACACGGTCAAGTATGTGGTGGGCAGCGGCACCGTGAGCGGCATTGCTGAAGAAGTGCTGACGTCACAGGGCGACGGAGGCGGCGAGGGCGACCAAAAGCGGGAACGCCAAGTGCGCGATCCGGGCGGCAACGACAGCAGCAGCAGCGCCTCGAACTCAGCAGTCGGTCGCGGAGGCCGCGGCAGCCGGCGCGGAGTGCACGGCGACGACGAAATCAACAAAGCCTTGACGCCGCTGGACCGCTGCTCGTTCGTGCTGGAGCGGTTCGAGACCGAGCCCATGTGCGAGCCCTTCCTGGAGCCGGTGCCGGTGGATTTGTTCCCCGACTACGAGGAAATTGTGGACCACCCCATGGACTTGGGCACCGTGCGGCACAAACTCACGGTGGGGGGCACCAAGGGGTACCGGGAAGAAGTGCAGTTCATCCGCGACATGCGCCTGATTTGGCTCAACTGCAAGAAGTACAACCACCGCGACAGCGCCATTTGGCACACGGCGGACTGGTGCCACAAGACCTGCGAACGGCTCTACAACCACTGGGTGTTGGCGTTTCTGCCGGCGGATCGGGCCGCGGCAGTAGCCGACGGCAAAGCTGCGCAGCTGCGCAAGGCCAAGACGGCGCCTGGGGCCCCACCCCTCAGAGATGGGGCCAGCTTAACCTTCGTGTACAGCCAGTGCAAGAACAAGAAGCGGCGGCGGGCAGCGGCGCGGCCCTGGGAACAGTCGTGCCGCGTGTGCGAAGACCCGGACGAAACCGGCGAAGAAGTGCTCCTGTGCGACCGCTGCGACGCGCAGTACCACTTGGGCTGCCTGGACCCCAAACTGGACGCGCTGCCGGAGTTCGCGTGGTTTTGCCCGGTGTGCGCGGCCGAGCCTTACGCGGGCCAATCGGCAGCGGTGGAAGAATTGGCGTCGAAACAGGTCGACACCATGGCTCTGCCGAAGCACACGGTGCGGGTCACCGAATATCTGGTGAAATGGCAAGGGCGGTCCTACGGGGAGTGCAGCTGGGAAACTGCGGAAGACGTGGGCAACGAAGCCATGGTGAACAGCTTCATGGCCAACTTGGGAATGCCCCTGGTGCTGCCCGAAGAACCCGTGGTGCCCTTTGCGCGCATGGCCAAGGAGTTCCAGGAAGGGTTCGTGCGCACCGTGGGTTTACGCACCCTGAGCGACCCGTTTCGGGCGCCCCTGGTGCAGGCGGCCAAGCGGGTGCCCGTGGAGCAGCTCACGGACGCGGTGCCCATGCCGCTGCACGAGCCGAGGTGGGCGGTGCGGCACGACGCGCCCCCACCCTTGGTGAACACGCTGCCCTACCTCCTGATGCTGCCGTACTTGTCGCGGGACGACGAAACCCCGATGCAGGCCACCAAGGCCGCTGTCTACGCGCAAATTCGCCTCGCTCACTACTTGAACCACACCCCACCGGTGCCGAAAATCATCTCGGAAGAAGCCGCTGCGGCAGCCGCGGCTGCGGGAACAGAAGCTGGCGAGAACGAAGGCAGCGACGAAGTTGAAGGAGAAGGCCAAGAAGGCAATACTTACCAGGGTGACTACCGCGGCCTGCCACCAGCGCATTTCTTGCTCGCCGCTGGGCCTGCCACTTCCGCGCTTGTGTCTTTAGATCGCCAAAAACAGAAGCAGCAGCAACTGGAAGGAATCTCCTCAAGCACAAACGATGATGGTGCTGTCGAATCGAGCGACGGTGCAATCGAAGAGCAAACGGAGGAAGCTGGGAAAGCAGAAGACGTCGACCCAGAAGTGGCTGAAGTGGCGCTCATTCTGGCGGAATGCGTCGAGCACGTGGTGCGCAACACCCGCCCCAAAGCCCCCGGCCCACCCTGCAGGCCGGGGGAGTACGACGTGGTGTGCCCCAAGCTCCCGACGGGTTTCCACCTCAACATTTACGACGACGACGGAGTCGTGAAAGTGGCCTCGTTTCGGGCCACCCCCGGAGGGGGCTACTGCCCCGCCGAAGTGCTCGGGGTGGGGGTGGGAGACGCGTTGACGCGGGTCAATGGGCGCTGCGTGTCTACCCTGACCTTTGGCCAAGTGTGCGAAGCGCTCGGCAAGCTGGTGCATTGCTTCGTGGCGTTGCGGTTCTTGCGGCACGGAATCGAAGTGGAGCTGCGCCCCAACATGACCGTGATCCACCGCGGCCAGCCCGACTGCACCACCCCAGGAGAACCCTCGAGCAAGTACCGGGGGGTGTTTGCGCGGGGCCCGTTGTGGGAAGTGGCGATTTGTTTGCACCCCAACGCGGCCATGGTGCGGCAGCACGCGCACCATTTGCCCGCTGGAACTGGCAAGCCCAAACCCCTGTACCTGGTGAAAGGCGTGAGCTCGGACGAAGAGCAAGCGGCGCTGGCGTACGACCACCACATGGCCAGCATTTACAACAGCTTGAACGTGGCCACCTGGCCCCACTTGGGCCACCGCCGCATGTCCGCCTTCGAGCTTCGGGTCTACGCGCCGCGGTGCCTGTTGACCAATTTCGGCCAACCTCGGGGTTTCTACGAGTTCTATCGCGACGCAGGCTGGGAGCAAGAGCGCGCAGCGGCACTGGAGAAACGCGCCACCAGCGCTGCCGCGGCAGGAGGTGCTGGTGGGTCTAAGAAAAAGAAGAAAAAGAAGACCACGAGCAGCGACGACAGCGAGTACGGCGGGAGCAGCGACGAAGCCTCAAGCGACTCGGCGGACAGTTCCATGGACGACGATTCGGATGACGACGACGTCGATGACCTCCACGACGACCTTTCACCATCTTTAACGCTTTCCAAGCCGCAGCTACCTGCTCCGGGCGCTGAGAGCAAGGCGACGCCCAACGGGTTGGTGTGCGAGCTGTGCCACTCGACGCACGACGGGAGCTACGGCGCGGGGCGCTTCTGCGGCTCGGTGTGCCGGAACCGGTTCAACGGAGAAAAAGCGTGCAAGGACAGCAACGGGGAGCGCATTGGCATCGGCGTGAACCGCCCTGAGGCCACTGCCACCACCTCGGCCGATGTCGCTGCCACGACTGCTGCCAGTGCCATGAGCGCAGCCGGGAGTGGCAGCCCTGCCGCTGCCGCGAGCGCTGGGCAGGCGAATGCCCCTGATGCGCCCTCCTCTTCGGGGGCAGTCCTCACGGCAGCTCAGGTCGCCGCCGGGACATACGTCAGCGTTGACGGCGATGAAGATGCCGATGTCGGGGAGTCTGCTCTCGCTGCGCACATTTCGAGACTAGCTTCGTCGAAGCAAGGCAACAACAGTAGCACTTGGACTAGCAGCAGCAGTGGCGCTGCCAGCGGAACTTTGGGCAACGGTATTGGCGGTAGTGGCAATGCGCTCAGCCCTCATTTAACGGGAAGCATGCTGGACCTCTCGGACGTCCCCGCGGACCTGCAGCCGCACCCCTCCCTGCGCCCCGGCAAGGGCACTTCCGCCTACCGGGGGGTCACCCTCATCAAGAACGCTAAGGGAGACGGGCCCGACAAGTGGAAGGCGCAAATCACGTCCTCGGGCACCAAGTTTCACCTGGGCATGTACGAGACCGAGCTCGAAGCAGCGGTGCAGTTTGCGAAAGCGTACCACAAGCTGTTCGTGATGGCGCCGCCCACGTCGGTGGCAGCGGCTGCGGCTACGGCCGCCACTGCTACTGCGGTAGTGGAGGCAACCAATGGCCAGCCTGCGGCTGTTGCTAACACGAGTTCGGCGGCATCTGAGAGCGCTATGGACGAAGATGCTCCAACGGACACAACTTCTGCGGCAAAGACAGCTGGAGCGGCAGCGGAACCAGTGGCTTCAACGGAAGTTTCAGCGGCTGCAGAGGCATCAGGAGGTAACGCCATGGAGGAAGAAGACGAAGAAGTTCAAGACGATGAAGAAGACCAAGATGACGATGACGACGACGAGGAGGACGATGATGCGACCATGGCGGCTCCAACGTCCTCCTCAGAGGCTGTGCCGAATGCCTCCACCTCTTCGTCCTCTACAGGAGCGGCTGAAGGAGGGTCCTCCACCGAGTTGACCACCAAAGTGCCTCAGAAGCCTCGGCTCTCGCCCGAAGCGCGCGCGGCCAAGCTCGCCAAGAAGCGCGCCGCGGAGCGGGTGGTGAAAGAACGCGAGTGGCTGGAAGCCGGCCACGCAGAGAAGCTTTTGCTGGCGGTGCTGCGTGCACCTTTTGCTCCCTTGGACCACGACTGGGACGCGACTGGCTTAGAAGCACCTGCGCCGCCGGTGCTGCCGGCCTCGGAGACTGAGGACGCGAAGGAGGCCGGCGTGGACGACGAGAAGGGCGACAATGAAGGCGAGGACGAGGGCGGTGGCGACGGAAGCACGGACGAGATTGATGACGCGAAAGCCACGGGCCCCCGTGAACTTCAAGCGGGGCAGCAGGTGGCGCAGCTGAACAGCGACAGCGGGAAAGTGATGCGGCTTTGGCCCTCGGGCACGGCGGCGGCGAAAGCCATGAAAGTGTCGCTAGCCCTGGTCCAAGGGGCGTGCGTGAGCGGAGAGGAGCTGGTGGGGTTCCGGTGGGAGCCGTTTGGGGTGCCCAAGGGCAAAGAACAGGGGGGTGACGCTTCAGCAGGAGCCGCTCCCGCTGGTACTGGCGGCGCCAGTGATGAGAAGAGCCCCGTGAAGGCCAAAGCCAGCGCTGATGAAGATGACAGCAGCAGCAGCAGCGCTAGCAAGGAAATTGTGGCCAAACCCTCACCCGGTGCAGCTGATGCAGCCGATGCTGCTGCTGCTCCAGAAGGCGGCGAGGGAGCAGCAGTGAAGGAGTTCAAAGAGCGCGCAGATGGGGTGTTTCAGTATCACGAATCGCGCACTTACAAGAGTGGTAACAAGCTCCGCGACTACCAAGTAAGTGTGCTCTTGTGTGTTTTCTTTAGTTCTGGAGTTTCTTAGTATATTCACTGAGTTCGTTTACTCATCACCGCTTCCGAAATTGCCACACTATCCAATTCACACACGCACACAGACTAATTCACGCTGGTGTCAAGTCACTTACCCACCTCCATCTCATTTGAATTGTCCCCATGATTTCGTTGCAGCTCGCCGGCCTCAACTGGATGCTCTTGTGCCACCATTACAAGCGCAGCTGCATTTTGGCCGACGAAATGGGTCTGGGCAAGACCGTGCAGGTGGTCACTTTCCTGGAGCATCTGATGTCCGTGGAGAAGAAACCGGGTCCTTTCTTGGTGATTGTGCCTCTGAGCACGGTGGGGCACTGGGAGCGGGAGTTTGCGAGCTGGACCGACATGAACGTGTGCGTGTACCACGACGCGGGCAAGGACATGCGTGCTCTGATTCGGGCCTTCGAGTGGTACCACGGTGGCGTAGCGCCTCGTCCGGGAGTCGCTCAAGCGCAAAACCAGTACAAGTTCCAAGTGCTGATTACCACCTACGACGAGGTGATCAAGGACGTGGAGCCGCTAGGAGCGGTGCCGTGGCGCAACCTGGTCGTGGACGAAGCGCACCGTTTGAAGGGGGTCACTTCCAAGCTGCTGGAAAGTTTGCACCAAATTTTGCCCCTTGGGGTGCAGACTTTTGGGAGCCAGCACCGGCTGCTCATGACCGGCACTCCTTTGCAAAACAACACCAAAGAGCTGTGGAGCTTGCTCAACTTCATCGAACCGGGCAAGTTCCCAAGCCTAGAGAATTTCCAAGAAACCTACGAGGGCATGGACTCCGAGTACCAAGTGCGCAGTTTGCAGCAGCGTCTGGCGCCACATTTACTACGCCGTGTCAAAGAGGACGTAGCCACCGACATTCCCGCCAAGTACGAAACGGTAATCGACGTCGAGCTGACCACCATTCAGAAGCAGTACTACCGCGCCATCTTCGAGAAGAACTTGGGGTTCCTGGCGCGCGCCGCGAAAGGGGCGGCGGTGCCCAAGCTGATGAACATTCAAATGGAGCTGCGCAAGTGCTGCAACCACCCTTACTTGGTGGAAGGGGTGGAAGAACGCGAAGCCGAGGCCTTGCAGGAGACCTTGTTGCAGGAAGTCAGCGAGGCTCAGGCTCTGGTGCGCAGCACGGGTGGGGGCACGCGCAGCGGCAACAACAAGAATGGAGCCAACGACAGCAGCAGCAGCAAGGGGGCGGCGTTTGTGTCCGACTCGGCGTTCAAGCGCGCGTGGATGGAGCGGGGCGTGCTGCGCAGCTCCGGCAAGTTGGTGCTCTTGGACAAGCTCCTGCCCAAGTTGCGGCACGAAAAGCACAAGGTGCTGATTTTCAGCCAAATGACGCGGATTCTGAACATTTTGGAGGACTTTTGCGAGTACCGGGGTTTTCCGGTGGAGCGATTGGACGGCTCGATTACCGGCAGCTTGCGGCAAGCCTCGATCGATCGGTTCAACGAGCAAGCCGATAGTTTCGTGTTTTTGTTGTCGACCCGTGCTGGCGGCGTGGGCATCAATTTAACCGCGGCCGACACCTGCATCATTTTTGACAGGTAAAGCACACACTCATGAAACTTTGGTTTTTTTTTTCTATTATAGTACAGGTCATTGAGTGAGCGCGCGTGTTGCGAAATAATTTGTCTTCTTCTGTTTTTTTAAATTATTTCTTATGGGTTCTTTACTCTTCTTTCATCACAGCGACTGGAACCCGCAAAACGACGTACAAGCGCAGGCGCGGTGCCACCGGATTGGCCAAACCAAGGAGGTGATGGTGTACCGGCTCATCACGCGGCGGTCCTTCGAGTCGGAAATGTTCGAGCGGGCGAGCATGAAGCTCGGGCTGGAGCGGGCGGTGTTGGGCACCAGGGACTTTGACGGCGCTGGAGACGAAGACGACGACAATGGCGGTGGGGCCGCGAGCGGTGGGAGCACCACCTTGAGCAACGGCGAAATCAAGCTGTCCCAGGAAGAAATGGAGAAGTTGCTGCGCCAGGGTGCGTACGCGATGCTTGAGGACGATGACGATGCGGAGGCTGCGGCGTTCTGTGAGGGCGACATTGATGCGATTCTGGAAGAGCGGAGCCGCGTCCGGAAGATTGAAGCGGGCACCACCGCGGGCTGGCTCAACAAGAAAGACGGGGCTGGTGGCAAGAAGGGCGGCGGTGGCCTCGGGCGGCAGCTGAAGATCAGCAAGGCTTCCTTCAACTCGAGCGGCGCCACCGCCAACGCGGACGTAAACGTCGACGACCCCAACTTTTGGGCCAAAGTGATGCCCAACATGAAGGACGCCGGCCTGCTGAAAGACGAGCTCACGGCGCTGTTGGCGCAGCTTGCCGACCACACCGCTGCCACCAATGCCGCTGCGGCGGAAGCCGAAAACGGGGAAGCGGGAAGCAGTAGCGCCGCTGCCGCGTCGGCAGTGGTAATTGGCCCGGACCCGGTGGTGGTGAAGAAGTTGGTGGCCGACATTCAAGAGGTGGCGCAGGAGGCGCTGGACCGTCTGGCGGCGGGGAAGAGATTGGCAGACGTGGAGCGGCGCGACATTGTAGACCTGTTGCTGCGGATGAGCGTGTCGGGAGATTTGGTGGGGGAGAAAGCCAGAGCATCAGCGGAAGGACTGCTGGATGCGTTTGAGGGCAAACGGAGGCGCAACGCTCCCGGTGCTTCGTCGTCTTCCGGTGGGCCAGGCCAGCTCCAGGCGCGGATTGTCGGTAACGGCAGTGGCAAAGATGCTGGTGCCACGGGAAGGGGGCAAGGCCGCAGGGGGAGAGGCGCCGCTGGCAGAGGCGACGATTACGTCCTCGGCGGCTCGGATGAGGACGAAGACGACGACGACGACGACGAATTGGACGAAGAAGAGCCTGACGAAGAAGCGGAAGTGGGGGTGGGCAGCGGGAGCGACGGAGAAGGACGCCGGAAGCGAGGCCGGCCCAAGGGAAGCTTGAACAAAAAGAGCGCCGGTCAAAAAGGCCCCAAGACTCCCAAAACCCCCAAAGAAAAGAAACCGCTCAAAGAAAAGAAGCCCCCGAAAGAAAAGAAAACCCCGAAAAACACCGGCGGTGCTGCGGCTGCGCTCGGAGGCGATGAGGTGGCTGCGGACGGCAGCAGTGGCGGCATCAGCTCCGGGCGGCGCGGTGGGCGAGGCTCCGCGAAGAAAAAGTACGCTGACCCGGGCTCCGAAGACGAGGGGACGGATGAAGACGATTTGTTGCCTGCGCACGGCCAAGCAGCAACGGCAGCGAAGAAGGCGCCGGGCACCAGAGGAGGTGGAAGCGCGAAGAAGCAGGGCAAGGCTACTGCCTCAGCCGCTGACGGAGAAGGTGGCGAAGAGGAGGGCGAAGACGGCGGCCAATTTGAGTTGTCGTGCGACGTATGCAGCGAGTGGTTCCTCAACACGGACGTGGGCGTGACTCGCGTCATGGCACAAAGCATGTCGTCGTGGCACTGCCCTACCTGTGCGCCAGCCTCCAAGAAGAAGGCCGCTTCTGGTGGTGGTGGTGGTGGTGGCTGTGGTGTGAGCAAGAAGCGCCAGCGCAAGAGCGCTGCTGCTGCTGAGGAAGAATTCGGCGATGAGGAAGACTATGACGGCGAGGAAGAGCAACCCAAGCCGCGAGGAAGCAACAAGCGACAAAAGAAACATGCCGAAGCTTCTTCCTCTTCATCTGCAGGAGGAGGAGCTGACCCTGCTCCACCACTGCCGCCGCGCGTACGCTGCCGCGACTGGCCGAATTGGCCGGAGCCCAGTGGGCAGGCGGTGCGAAACAAGTTGTGCGTGGCGATCATTGACGAGCTCCTGGAAGACCAAGACTTTCAGGACGTGTTTGGGGAGCCAGTGCCGCTGGATGCCGTGCCGGGCTACGAAGTGCTGTGCCCAAATGCCATGGACTTGGGCACTGCCCGCGCCAAAGCCAAAGCGGTAAGACCACGATTTTGAGATGTTAAAAAAAAAGAATTCGCATGCGCCTGCAGAGACATGGAGAGTGAGATAGAGAGCGTGAAAGAGGATGTCTAATTCGGTGCTATGGATTCTTTTGTGAATTCTTTTTGCGGTACTTGCCAGTGTGCTTACCTTGTTTTTGGACTCCCTTCTATTTCGTCTTGCTCGATTATCTCAGGGCGCCTACAAGAACATGGGAGACTTCCGAGCAGACCTCCGGCTGGTCGCTGAGAACTGCTTGTCCTACAATGCTGACGGGTCTGAATTCTATGAGATGGCCAACGACCTGGTGAAAGCTTTCCATCCGGCGTACCTCAAAGCAAAAGACGCGGTTCAATAACATGTACATCGAAGCCCGTACTTGGACATCGATATACCCCATGGAATCATGTTATTGCTAATTACTAATTTCTCACACACAGACAAAACTTGATAGAGAGTTAAGAGCGGCATGTTTAATATGGGCCATTGACCACCCGTATTAATTTTGTATTTAACTCACTGCTAAAGCGCGTGTGCTAGTGGCTAGTGCTTATGTGAAATCCGCGGGGTTTCTTCTCATCATAACCATGGCCGAATTCTCTTAACAATTGATAACTGACAAGAACTTTGAAGTTGGCGAGTGAGGAGGACATTAGACATTAGGTTTGAGATGAACCTATATTGTTCACATGTTTGGTATACGATTTAAGCTCACTGTCACTCGGACTCTTAGCACAACCAACAAAATACACATAGATAATGAGGTTTTGAAGATGAGACAGCGATGACCTGACACTGTTGTGTCAGAATAACCGAGATGCAACTCCGGTCAGCAATCTCCTATTGGTGCATACATACTGTAACTCAACATACGAGAAACAGCAACAAAAACTGAAGTTTCCGTTAGTGAAAGCCCCCTCGTGGCTCACGTACTGAGGTCCGAATACCGGTACCTTCCTCGCGAAGTCTAAAGTGAATGCCATAAAAATCAGCAGATGAGTAAATGCCAGGTATAAGTATTAGTATTAGTAACTATAGTATACAGCAATGAGAGCAAATTGGGGCCTACGGCCTATGATTACGCAAATATGAATCAATTCGTTTTCGACTTCTTCTCTGGAAGTTTTTCATAGACGTAAACTTTGCTAGTTTTTCCCCAGGTCATCAGCACTTCATCTTCAGCGATGAGGACCCATCTGTAAGAAGCATATCCGAAAAAAAAATGAAGCATTTGTGATTGTCGTAAAAACACCAGTCTTTCAGGAAACATCAAACAAACAACCCAAAGTACACAAGTAGTCAGCAGTCATTTGAAGGAAACATATGAGCTGCGTACTCACTTGTCCTTTTCGAGCTGAGTCCACGGCCTCGCCACAACAATTGCGATGGATTCGCTGCGAACGTTCCTGTTATGAAGCCAAGGTATGTGGGAATATTGTGGTAAAAGGAATGATACAATGAATATTTCAAACTCTCTCATACTCTGCTCTTTCTGAGCATCTCTTCACACTTACTTTCCGTTGGCTTTCGTGGCTAGGTGTTCCATCAACGTTTCAGGAAAAGTCGGACCATTCACGAAGAAATAACTGCTCTTTTCCCACTTGGTCGATTTCATTAAGTCGTTGGTCTCCACTTCAATTTCCACCTAAAATCACGTCAAAGAAAGAAGGATGGTGAGTTGAATCAATCGT
>Ga0307978_1002844_pt1 | contig 11984 bp, 11 predicted proteins | sample OrgLakmetage1056_FD_203151 | JGI IMG/M metagenome (GOLD analysis project Ga0307978, IMG submission 203151) | Saline water microbial communities from Organic Lake, Antarctica - #1056 | ecosystem: Environmental > Aquatic > Non-marine Saline and Alkaline > Saline | place: Antarctica: Organic Lake...
TTGTTAGAGTTCGTTAGCACCTTATACGTTCGCGTAAAAAGTGCTAACAAAATTAATGTGGGTCGACCCACATTTAGCCCAGGGGTAGAGTTGCTCTTTGACTTTTTGTTGTTGCTTCAAATTATAAAAATTCACAGTACAAAATAGTACCTACCCAACACGGTGAAGAGGAGGATCTCATGGCCCTTCATTTTTTGGCAGAAAAAAACACTAAAACTGAAAAAACAAAAGAAATAATGGCCCGCCGGTGCATCAAAACCATACACAAATCGACTTACGCGACTCTTCATCAACAGTCAACATGCCAAAAAAAGGAGGACGTAGAAAGAAGAGGCGTACGCACGTTGTCGAGGATGAGACAGCGGCGAGTGCCCTGTCAACCCAAGAAGACATGAAGGTCCCTCGTTCATTAGTTGTACGAAGAGGAAAAGTTGAGTCTGAAGTAGTTGACTTGGTCAGTGATCTAAGGAATTTAATGATGCCATACACGGCACTCAAGTTTCACGAGGATACAAAATCTAGCAAACTGAGTAAATCTCTTGCCCATTATTCGAAGGAACTAACTGGAACGCTCGGTCTCACGCACATTATGTCACTGTCACAAAATAAGGATAAACTTTCGATGAGACTTGCCAGAACTCCATCGGGACCGACACTCACCTTCAAGATTCAACAGTTCTCCCTATCAAAGAACATTCGGCAGGTTCAGCGCAGACCATTCGATATTCATTCATCCAAGATCAATTCACATCCTCCTATTGTGGTCACAAATAACTTTGGAGATGCAACTGCTTCTCCACACGTTAAATTGATGAGAATCACCTTTCAAAATATGTTTCCTGCATTGAACGTGGCAACTGTCAAACTTCGTAACTGTAGGAGAGTCGTTCTATTTAATTTCATTAGAAGAGAAGAAGGAGAGGAAGGAACTAATCCTAATGGTCAGGCACTGGAAGACGAAGAAGTGGAATTGAGACATTATGCCATCAGGGCAAATCCTGTCGGAATCGATAAAAAAGTTCGAAGATTGATTCAGGCCAAGATACCCAATCTATCAAAATTGGATGATATCAGTGATTACATCACTGGGGAAACAGCGTCAGGTGCTCCTGCAGGTGCTGCCAGTGGCGCCATGAGTGATTCAGAGGCTGAAGATGAGACTTCGCATGTGGCCTTACCTCAAAATTTTACTGGCAAGGGGAACATAAAGGCACACAAATCTGCTTTGAAATTGGTGGAGTTAGGACCAAGGATACGCATGAAGTTGGCAAAGGTGGAGAGATTATTAGCAAGTGGTGATGTCATGTACCATGCTTACGTCAAGAAGGATCCTGCAGAAGCAAAGGCGATCAAGGTGAAGTTTGAGCAGCAGGCTTCGTTGAAAAAGAGGCGCCGCGAGGAGCAAGAGGAGAATGTTAGACGAAAGAAGGCTGTACAACAAGATAAGTTGGATGGCAAGAAGAGAAGACGGGAAGAAAGGGAGACAGCTGTAATGGCAGAGCTGAGAGGTGCAGCAGCTGCTTCGGAAAGCGATAGCAATAGCGACGGGAGTGCATCGGATAGCGAATAGATTCACCATAAAATGAAAGAAAATTGTTTTCATGACATGATAGTCTCGGTTCATAGACGCACCCCCACCTCCTGTTAGCATGACCCCCACCTCCTTCTAGTATGAATTCTTGCTTTTATCGGGACATCTTCTGTTGTTCTATTATTATGTATCGTAATATTCGTTGGTAAAAAACAACCATGACCACTTGTTGTCTATTCGATGACGGCGCGCCCATTTATCGTACCTACAGACAGGGGACACAACATCAGGACACTTCTTCTCACCACTTTTCTACCTCTTCCATTTCTTCATAATTTCACCCCCCCCCTCACTCCTCGCCCATCACTGCATCCTGCATCACGCATCACTCTCATTCCTCCTCTCCATGCTAGCTACGATGCTACGATCCAGTAGCTCAATCGAAATCTTCAGACCCTCATCTACCGTAAATTAAGAATGACCACGACAGCTGCTACAGGTATGTTAGTGCTGGTGTTTACCCTCCTGGCATCAGCGACGTCCTTTACTGTTTGTGATCTGAGTTGGAAGACGAGGATCACTTTTCCTCAACCTACAGGTACTTGCTATCGTTCTCCCTTTCCAAGAACGACCAACATTCTTTTTTCAATCACAGATGAAAATACTGAACCTTCGTCAATGAGGATAAAGGCGATTAAAGACGAACTGAAATCCAATGGAATTTCATTCACAGACTGTTTTGATAAAGACAGTTTGGTAGAACGATTGATTGATGCTAGATCAGGCAAAGTAGCCGGAACAAAGTGCAGTACTACCGCAACTGCTTCAGTATCTAGTAGTGAAGACACCAATGAAGCGAAATCACAAAACACTTCTACATCATTATTTGACAAGGAAGCAGTATCTGCAGAACTAAGAATGAAAAAAGTTCGAGAATTGAGGACAATGTGCGCTCAAAATAACATTAGATGGGCCAATATGATTGAAAAGGAAGAACTTGTGCAAGCACTCGTCAAATTTCAAGAGAAGGCATCGAATTTCTCTCCTTCGGGAAAACTCACTCCTGGCAAAGTGACTACTATCGATCAAGATGTTCTTGCCAAAGAAGTGGCGCCCGGGGCAGCGACGACTCCATTATTACTCGATGTCTATGCAACATGGTGTGGCCCAGTGAGTGCGATTGCAATTTGCAAAACATTTTTACTTCGTCATATTTTGGAGCGATTGATTCTAACTTGTTCATTATATGTTCATACTGGCCTTTTTCCTCTTCATTTTTGTCATGATGCAGTGCAAAATGATGAGTCCATTTTTGGAAGAAGCAGCGTCGGAACTCGGAGATAAAGTGAGAGTTGCAAAAATGGATAGCGATCAAAATGCTGAGTGGTCTGGGAAGCTGAAGGTTCAAGGTTTGCCCACTATTATAGTGTTTGATGGTAAGACCGGAAAGGAGTTGGAAAGAGTGGAAGGTGCATTGATGAAGGATCAATTGCTGCAGCTGGGAATGAAGTATACTTGACGTAATGATGCATCTATAGAACAATTGGTCAAGTTTGATTTTTACAATCTGCATAGAATGCAACTTTCAAAAGATGTAGAACTTTTCATTTCAACATATGCTGCAAATATTGTAGTAAACTTCGCAATTATTCCAACCAAACATAAACTATTCCTTTATCACCTCTTCTCTTTTTCAGCTTGACCTGTTTTCTATTTCTCGTGAGCTCAAGGAATCCTCTTCTCTCTTTCCATTCCTTTGACTTATTCCCGAAAGTTTTGGCTTGCTTTTCCACGTGAACAAGATGAGATTTGAGGTCTCCCAAATGTCGCTCTCCAACCATTGATCCTAATTGCTTCAAAGATATCTCTTTGTCGGCAGTTGCAAGTGCTTTCCAAATTCGCACTCTAATGGTATCCTCCGGTTCTCTTTCTTCGACATCCCGTGATTGAGCTTCGTGCAGCAATACTGTTTGAGTCGGCGAGGAGGGTGCTGATGATGCTGACAATGAAGATAAAGGAAATAGAGTTGCTTCTTTGTTCTTTGCTGCCATATGTCTCTCTCCTGGCCTGCGTATTATGAAGCATTGATCAGCTGTTATTTCAATGAAAATCGATAGGGTCGCAAAACAAATGCTGCTTATGGAAGAAACCATCAAGTGTCTAGCACTATTCAATATAATGTGAAATACAAAATACGAATCTCACGATGATGCAGCAGCAGGAGGGCATGAAGGCACAAACAAGGCACAAGACAAAAACTATTTTGAGCTGTTTTGAGGTCAGACTTTAGGGGTTAAATAAATAGTATTGGCCTCTCCTCTCTCCTCTCTCCTCCTCCTCCTCTCGAACAAAAATAATAATTCCAAAAATGAAAATGGCGATCGCGTTTTCCACGCGGCCTAGAAATCTCTAGAAATAGAACAGAGAACAGTCTTTGGACTCCATCAACAGTCAAACGAACTTTGCTTCTGCAATACTTAGAACATTAAAACCATAATTAGTTGGTTGCTTCAGTAACGTGCAATTCTTCTCCGTTCTACGAAATCGTACGAGTGTTCCGTCCGCTGAAAAGAAGTAGAGGCATCAAATATCAAAGTTGCTCTAACGCTCTCCTTATAAAATGCCGGCTCGCTCTGCGGAGATTCCACAACAGCCTAAAAAGCGCCAGATAGACTTCAAGGCGCAGCAACAAGCCCAACATGCTGCCACCATCTCCTTAATTGTCAAGAATACTGGAAAGATACAGAAAGAAATTGGATTCCGCAGAGCGAGACTCAAGGTGAGTCTTTTCGTTTGCTAAATAAATACCGTTCCTGATTCAGCATTAAAAGGACTGGTGAATCTCATTTGCATTGCTTTTGCAACGACTATTTTTCTCTGGTATCGTTGCTAGAGCTTGTTTGCTTGCTCGTGTGTGTGTGTGTCCATGTTCAACCCTATTCCCTCTTCACTCAATCTGCATGCACTCTCTTTATCTTGCAATGCACCCATCTTTCAAAATGTATACAGAAAGTATACCAAAAGTGTTCCGAGGCGATTGACACCCTGAACAAATTCAAAGATGTACCTTGGCCTCCACCCAAAATTGACCCAACTGCCTCTGTCGCTAAAGACGAAGAAGAGGATTTTCAAATTGTACCTGCCGTCTCATCTATTGATTTGCATGATTCCTCTGATACGGATGTGGAAGACAATGAAGAAAAAATGCACATGGGTGAAAGTAATGATCTTGCAGTACCAAATGATGGTACCAATGCGGGCGCAGATGTCACCGAAGATGAATTTACAGATGCTAATACAACAGTAGTAGAGACTTTAGACGATCTGGAGGAGGTGGATAATGTTGATATGGGTATTACTACTGCTACCACTGATGAAATGGAGGAAGCAAAAGATCTTGCAGTTGCAGAAGCGCAACCTAGGGCAGCAACTAGAGAAGACACGGATGGAATAGATATGTCCCTCGATGAAGGAATGGAAGTTGATACTGTTACTACAGATGATGTATATAGTGAGAAAGACGAGGAAGAGCAAGGACAAGGAAATGATGAAATGCGCCCAGAGGTTCTCACTGCCATCAGCTGTTATTGTCTAACAATCGCTCATCCCGCGGCTACTTCGAAAATGATCGAAATTGCGTTGGAATGCATTGGATTGCTCATTTCTAATCGATATGTCATTGGATCTACTATCGCTGTATCAAATGAAGGTGATCTTATGGATGAAAGCGATCATGAAGAAGACTTCAAGAAGGGGTCGGATGTTACTCGTCTTATTAATTGTATTTGTGAATGTGCTGATAATTCATCGGATGCAGTACAATGTGCCATGACGAAGGATTTGCTCTCACTCATGACCTCTCCTGTATGTTCTGTGCACGAAGCAGGAATGCTGAAGGCGGTCAGGACTGTATTTCACATCTATCTCATTACCAAACACGAAGAAGTAAAGAAGATGAGCCGAGAAGTTTTGTTGGATATGTTGAGAAGTGTATTTCAAAGGATGGAAGCATACGATGCCATGGCTCAGGGAAACGAGGGTGAAGATTTAAGTGAGAGCTTTTCGCTTCCTAAAAGTCCTCATAATAGCAAGGATGAAGAGGATGGAACGAATAATCTATTTGTGTCGCGTTTTCATACAGATAGTTATCTCTTATTTCGAGCATTGTGCAAATTGAGTGCGAAGCCCTTGCCGGAAGATGCAGACGATTCTATGGGAGGATCACCTGGTAGCTCTTTGCGGAGTTTTGCAGGATCCAAGATAGTAAACTGTGATCCAATGGCCACAGCGACAAAAATCTTATCACTGGAATTGATTCTCAGTGTTTTTGAGCACTGCGGACCTGCATTTCGCAATGGAAAGAAGTTTATCTATGCCGTGCAGAAATTTTTATGCGTCAGTCTATTGAAGAATTGCGTCTCTAGCAATACCACAGTTGCACATAAAAGTTTGCAGGTCTTTTTGTTGTTAGTGAGTCAGACCCTCTGTTTTGTTTCCATGGGTACTGAGTAATCAAAAACTTACACTACTTTTACTTTCTAAACACACCAGGTCTACAAGTTCAAAACACATATGAAAGCAGAGATTGAGGTATTCATAGCAAATGTGTTCCTACCTGTGCTGGAGTCACAAAACTGTCCGTTTGAGAGAAAGAGTCTTGTGTTGGAGGCATTGAGAGCTCTTTGCGCCGATCCTGTCATTCTTACGTCTATTTTCCTCAACTACGATTGTGATTTTGACGCAGTAAACTTGTACAAGACCATTGTTTACCATTTGACTTCGTTGAGTATTAGAGGAAGATCAATACAAACTCCTTTGAACAAAACAAAACCAATTTCAGACAACTTTGCATTGAGCGTTGCGGGATTAGAGGTTCTAGTGGTAATTCTGAGAGGTTTCTTGAAAGCACTAAATCTTCCGGGGGGCGACGATAATTTCGACGACGAGCGGTCAAAAGTCAGAGGTAATCTACAATTGGACGTTGGAATGGCTGTGAAATCCGAAAAAGAAACTGTACCCCGTCACAAAATATCTACGGAGGATATGGCTGTTACTGCTGAAGAAATAAAAAATCTGGAAAATGGGACTGCTAATATGGATATTGCTGGGAAAATTGTGGATGCATTCGATAAAAAAAGACAAGCTCAGCAGGAGTTTGAAACAGGATGTATCAAGTTTAAACTTTCCTACAAGCAAGGTCTTCTCTTTTTCATCAAGAGCGGACTTCTCCATATGGATGCCAAGGAGATTGCTTCATTCTTTTATGCACACAAGGAGGTATTGGATAAGACACAAATTGGAGAGATATTCGGAAGAGAGCCCGACGCATGTTTCGTCAAAGACAAAGATGTCGAGGCAGATAAAGGTGGAGTAGGTTTCTACATTCGTGTTCTGCATCATTACGTTGATGTTCTTGACTTTACTGAAATGAAATTCGATGATGCAATCCGATTGTTCCTTTCAGGATTTCGTCTCCCAGGAGAATCTCAGAAGGTACGTGCGTGTGCACATTGGATAATGATGATGACTTTTTTACCATCTAACAATTAGTGAAATTTGGCTGCACCGACTGTAGGTTGACCGAGTTATGGAAAAGTTTGCAGAACAGTATACTCTTCAGAATGAAGATGTTTTCCCCTCTGCAGATACCTGCTTCATTTTAGCATTCGCTGTGATTATGCTCCAGACTGATCTACATAGCCCAAACATCAAGCCAGAGAAGAAAATGACTCAGGAAGCCTTTTTAAACATGAATCGAGGGATCTCTGTGGATGGTGGAGATCTACCTTCTGATTTTCTTATTGATCTTTATTTAAGTATCAAGAAACGTCCATTCACTTTGAAGGAGGACGACGACGCTCGCAACCATCAAAAGAAGAACGAGGAGACTGGATTTAATGATGTTTTCTTTGGTACTGCTGCGGAAGAGAGAAGACGAGTGTTGTACAAGAAAGAACGTGCTGAGCTTGTAGAATCGACAGAAAAACTGTTCAAAAAGCAAAAAGGAGGATCGGCAATTGAACATGAATTTACTTCCTCAGTTGATCCAAGCGATGTCGTCAAGCCAATGTATGATATTACATGGGGACCTCTCCTGGGAGCGTTATCGCAGATTTTGGAGAAAGCCGAAGACGATACAAGTATTGCGCTTTGCCTGAATGGGTTCGTTTACGCTATCCGTGTCGCATCGCATACGAACACCACTCTCGCTAGAAGGACCTTTGTGAATTCCTTAGCCAAGTTCACTGCACTGGGATCCATCAGAGAGCTCAAGTCAAGGAATATTGAATGCATTCGCACACTCTTAAGTATAGCGATTATGGACGGCGAAAAGCTTGGCGATAGCTGGATGCCGATTCTACAATGCATTTCACAACTCAGCCGTTTATCATTTTTCGGATCTGGTGTAGATTCGAATGATGACTTTCTGAACAGTGATGCCCAAAGCACGAAATCTCTCCAATCCTCGGAAACCAGGGAGACTGAAGAAATCAACGGTAGGGTTGTTCTCGAGGCTATTAACGAAATTCTCATCGAGAAAGTTTTTAGTTCAACAACTAAGCTTTCTGATAAAGGCGTTCTTGATATAATTGAATGCCTTGTTAATGTATCTATCTCAGAGATCGAAGGAGATTCGAAGAAAGGTATCACTGGTGTTGGACGTTCTGTACGTTCATTAGGAAATAGTGATAAAACCGACATCTCTCGAAAAGGTAGCAACACTGTTGTCGACGGACCACGAGTATTCTCGTTGCAGAAATTGCTGGAAGTTGCAGATTACAACATGAATAGTCGTTCACGTCTTAGTTGGGCAAAGATTTGGGAGCTCATGGCTAACCATTTTGTTGTGATTGGTTGCCATGACAATGCTATGGTCAGCATGTTTGCTATTGATGGTCTTCGTCAATTGAGCTTCAAATTCCTCGAGAAGCCAGAACTTGCGGATTTCAATTTTCAAAGACTCTTCCTCCAGCCGTTCCTCGCAATCATATCAAATCCTAACACTCTTGCGGACACTAGAGAACTTATTCTTCAGTGTGTAGACAACACAATACGATCGCTGTCGCACAATCTTCGTAGCGGATGGAGAGTTTTCTTTGCCATCCTCTCCCATTCAGCAAATGATGCCTCTGTGGGGAATAGCAGTTTGGGACTATCTATCTTGCAACGCTTGGTGGATTGCCACTTAGACGACTTCTGTGCAGCGTTGAAGGACGAGAACCGCAGTGTTGACGATGGCAAAGAGGAAGATGTTCAGGATAAGGAACTTTCCGCATCAGAAGTAAAGGAGCAACGCGTGCATGTGGAGGACTTCATTGGTCTATGTGGGGCGTCACTTGCATTTATAGAAACTGAAAAGGAGTTACCGATGGCATTGTCAATGAGAGCCTTGTGCCATGTCGCTTGTTATGCTGACAGAATTGCCGAAGGGAAAGTTCTTCCGCCCCTCTGTAGCACTCAAAGCAGCGATAGAACTCTGCCCGGTTATACTTACGATGGGCTTTCACCTAAGGAAGGAAGAGAAATGATATTATGGAGACTGATTTTTGACGGTCTTGCTAGAGGACTTAGGTCCAGCGTGTCTTGTAGTGGTGGGGGTGTTGGATGCTTTGTTCAGAGAGGTAGCGTGATGACGCTTCGATCCATCTTACTTCGTCATGGAACCTGTTTCTCCGCTAACCAGTGGAAAGTTATTATGAACTGCTCCATCCTTCCAGCTATCGAGATGGCCGCCAAGAGCGACACATCCCCAGTAATGAACATTATTTCCGAGTCACCAACAGTGTCCAATTTAGACTTTATTACGGAGCCGCAACCCCTCCCACCAGCAGTAGACGACGAAGGGCTCCGTCAATTTGCAGAAGAATCAAAACTGGATGACCGTCATCACACTTCAAAACGATCAATGGGCCACGCCGAATTATTAGTCGAAGCAAGTTTTGTTGACCTCAAGCATGGTGGTAGCGGTGACTTGACGCAGGCATATACTTTACTGAGGAAGGCTCCTATCCAAAAGAATATCGAGGAGCCATTTCCTAATAGTTGGGTAGCAACGACAGCACCCATTGCGCTTGGTATGCTCACTGACATATTTTGTCTCATTGCATCAAACTACGAGGCCGAAGAAGCGAAGGATTTATGGCCAGTGACTATCGGCCAAATGCAAAAATGGGCAGTTGGGAGTCCTTTTGGGATTTCATCTTCTTCTTCTCAATCTTCTTGGGCGCCATGCGAAGCATTGGTGAGGATAGGATGTAAAGAAATATCCCATTTGTCTGATACAGTTTTTACTCTTTTTCCCAGCATGGAGGAGGAGGATGTGACGATGTGGCTTGGATTCCTTTGCCAGAATCTCGCGGAGAGTTTGTCACACAATATTGAATTGGAGAGAGAGCTACACGAAAGCGTATCAAGAGAAATCAAAGAAATCAATCAAGTACTTCTAAATGAACAAACAATCTTAAGCGCCGACGACGACGAACGCTCACTCTCGTTTGTGCACACACAATACGGAAGCGGCACGCTGGATGGACAACGAACTGATAAGTACAAGGACGGTAATGTGACCATCTCTATCGTGAAACTAGAGTCCGGAGCTACTCTATATGGAACAATTGATATGAAGTCAAGTCAAGATAGCAATACTATGGAGAACGAGCTATCATCTGTGGCTCAACTGCACAGTGATAGTGTGGATGAAGGTAAGATTTCTTTGACGTGATTACTGGATGGTCTCAAATACATGTCAATTCTAACTTTCATCTTCTTGCAGTGCGTAAGGTCGCTAGTTATGAAAGTGCCAACACTGAGAATCCAAAAACAGCTATTGTGAGGAAATTCATCAGGCCCATTCGTGTACGATGCACTTCCATCTCTTGCCTTCAGAATTCTTTCTTCCACTTTCTTGGTCTTTTCTCAGCCAATTGTAACCAAGCGGAAATTTCATTACTTCTGGATGCTGTTGAATTTTCAAGAGCTGCTGCAGAAAAGGCCAGCGTCGATGAAGATTTATCATCATACTTTGTAGAAGCAATGCGCAGGGAATGGAGTGGAGAAGTGCTAGAGGTACAGGCGGCGTATACTTCAGATAGTGGTCTTGGACATCTTGGAAGATGTGAAATGTTTTTCCTTACCCAAGAAGCTGGTGCCAATAATATTCTTGTTCGCCTTTTATCACTTTTATATTGCCCAAAAGAGGGCGATAGCACGAACGCATGGGATACTGTAACTTTTTCTGAACCGCTCTTGATGTCAAGAATGACAGACGTCTTGCAGAAATTTATTGTTTCTGAACGAGAAAATGGACACAAACTCGACCCTAATGTTTGGAGGGCAGTAAGCGAAAGTGGGACCAAGTTTGCAATTCACTGCACCTCGTTTGCAGCAGTAGTAGCGAACATTCTCCACACAATTCTCGATTTCAGTGATGCACAATTTGATAGACAGAAGGGGACGCTGTTTCCTGTCCTATGTCAACTCATCTCTGTCCAAAGTGAAGAAATCAGGATGTTGGTTTCACAAATTCTACGAAAAAAAGTATCTGTTCTCCTTGAGATTCCCTGATCTACGTAAACAAGTAACAATCTTATGCGCAGTCGCTACAGCCACGGGCTTCCTGGTTGATAGACAACTACTACTTAAGCTAGCTAGGAACAAATCTGAACTTTCAAAAATATACATTTAGCATTGCCTCTTTAGTTTCGTAAGTAACTATGATCAACCCTGTGATGCACTCCGATAGTCTAGAATATTGTATCTTCTTGGATCCTTCAGTCGTAGATACCGGTACCAATGCCATTTTGATTAAAAGGTGATCACAAATCATAATGGTAAAAACGCAAAAACGAGGGGAAAACGAGCTGAAGAGCTGTTGGTTGGGATTATGCCTAAAAGCTGCTAACAAAACAAGCAACGAAACGAATGAGAAGCATAAATTAGAATCATCAGCTTTGATCCATTTTTATCTTTTTATGACTTTTGGCAGCTTTTGGCCTTGGTCTGACCTTTTTTGTGAACACATCACTCATTCCCTCCACCTCTCACCTCTCTTCCTTTCAGCACAAAAATAAACAAGCACACTCATTAAAATTCTTGCGCAGATTCTTGTACCGAATAAAAATTGCGAGCATCAAACAGATTCAATAAAATGAGATTATCTCTCTCTATCTTTGCAACAGTGCTTTCATTAGGTGCTGCATTTACCCAGCCTCCATTCCCATTCACAGCTAACAAAGCTTTAAACACGAGAATCTTGTCCACTAGCCAGGATACGTCGAACGAAGCATCATTGAAGCTAAGAAATGACGTCAATGTTTTGAAGAGAGTTTTGGCCAAGGAATATGCGACCTTCTTTGATCCTATGGAGACGAAATACTATGCGAAGGATGTTTCCTTCACGGACCCCATGACTTCTCTCTCTGGCGTGGAATCATACCAAAATAATGTGGATATG
>Ga0307978_1002845_pt1 | contig 11982 bp, 9 predicted proteins | sample OrgLakmetage1056_FD_203151 | JGI IMG/M metagenome (GOLD analysis project Ga0307978, IMG submission 203151) | Saline water microbial communities from Organic Lake, Antarctica - #1056 | ecosystem: Environmental > Aquatic > Non-marine Saline and Alkaline > Saline | place: Antarctica: Organic Lake...
CAACAACCAACGAAATGAATCTGGAGAAGATTCAATGGCGTGATTTTGCATGGCAATCCGCAAATTGGACGAAGGCGATTGGGATTGCACTTGCCGCGCGCGCGCGCGACCTCGAACAACGAATTTGCTTCCGATTGCGCGCCAAAGATCTTCTTGTTTACATTAGGCTACTGTAGCGCAATTTATTTCGTGCTTTTTCTTCAGTGGAAAACACGTCAGCGCCGCGAACAAGATCGAAGCTCTACTCTCGACCTACTGTAACTCGAAGCGAACCGCCATTGATTTTCGTTGGCGGTGGTGTGGTGGATGGAGGTTTCGATCGTTAGTCGTACTGTAGGATCGACTAGTAATCGAGACGGTGCGGGCGGCGGTTCTACGGTACGTTCTACAGCAACTATTGCATCGTCGTTCGTCGCTCTCTCTATCTCGGTCAAACTCTTTGCACCAATACCGTTCCGTTCCGGTACAATAACCAAAAGAGCCTTTGTTGGAGTCTCCACATATAACCGAACACACCGTAGTCTAGCAGGTTCGCATTCATCTCGAGGGCGTCGCGTTGAGCATTCCCACTGGATTCCTCTCTCTCTCATTTAAAGTCAAGAGAAATATAAGAATAGTAGACTATACCGGTAGGAGGATCGCACATTCTCTACATTCCGTACACGGTATGAGCGCTTCGAAGAATGATTCAGTGTCAGCAGCAGTAGACGCAGTAGACACTGACGACGACGATTGGGAAGAATGGGACCGCCGTTCGCCCTTTTGGATCCACTGCGTTGCGGGAAGCGTAGCCGGTGTAGTCGAACACACGGCCGTCTATCCCCTCGATACCGTGCGGACGCACATTCAAGTGTGTGCCTCGTGCATTCGACACCATCCAGCCAACCCAAAGGGTGTTGCTTCTGTTTCTGCTGCTGGTTCTGCTGCTAGTAACAGCTTGCAGCAGCAGCAGCACGCCTCGCACAAGCTACCAACAGGCATGTGGCAAACGGTCCAGTACTTGACCAAACAACCGGCCGCATCGTTGCACACTACTACTACTGCAGCTACTACTTCTACTACGACTTTTGCCGCGGCAACCACCAACGCCTTCAATGGATACACCCGTCTCTGGCGAGGCGTCCAAACCGTCTTGGTGGGATGCATACCGGCACACGCGCTCTACTTTTCCTCCTACGAAGCCGTCAAGGCGGCCACGACCGACGCTAGAACGGGTCAAGTCTCCGCCGTGGGGTCATCTCTGGCAGGCGCCGTGGCCGTCACGGCCCACGACATGGTATTGACGCCGCTTGATACACTCAAGCAACGATTGCAAATGGGATATTACGAGGGCACGGCCCAAGCCGCCCGACACATTATTCGACAAGAAGGTGTCCAAGCACTCTACAAGAGCTTTCCCGTGACACTGGCAACAAACATTCCCTACGGTATGGTCATGGTGGCCACTCACGAAATGTGCAAACAAGCCTGGCAGTCGGACGACATTCCCGCCTGGCAAACTGTAATGGCCTCGAGCAGCGTTGCGGGCTGTCTCGCCGCCACGGTAACCACGCCGCTGGATCGCGTCAAGACGGCGCTGCAAACGCAACAGCTGGGCGTGCCAGCCTGTCACGGGTCACAACCGAATTGCCCCTTGACGGCAACGATCAAACCAACAATGACGCACGGCAACGTCAAGGACGCCGTGGTGAATATTTACAAACACGAGGGTCTGGCGGGCTTTGGACGGGGTATGCTGCCTCGCATTTTGCAGCATACTCCAGCCGTGGCCATTAGTTGGACCGTGTACGAAACGGCCAAGAACACTTTGATGAGACAGTACGATTACTAAAACACGCGCATGAAAAAAACTCGCTCTATAAAACTAACGAGACTCGACTCGTGTCGGTGATTTCTTTTGAAAAATACTGTTGGACCCCAAAGTGGTTGCTGCTACAGTATAGTGTGTACGAGCTAGCTACCTACTGCGTTGGTGCGTTCCAATTACCCTATAGCCTACTAGCATCTAGCTATACAGCAGTGTGGAATAGCTTGGCTAGCCATGCTTTAAAATGAAAATGCAGCAGACTCGGAGCAGGATCGAGCAAGACTACTTTACTGGACTACCGGTATTTGCTGGACTATAGATATTGACGTTTTTTGTGCTATTGTTGCTGTACGGCAAAGCATGCGGCAGCGAAACCAGCTAAGACACCAGTCGCGACAACATCAGTGGTGTGGCACTACCTTTGCCCTCTCCGTTGACGTTTTTTCAGAGAGGACCTACGTACAGTCCAACCTCCCCGCAACTACGTGCAATCGCAGCATCATCGGAAGTCGCACATTTTATCATGTTGCGCATAGACATCGTTGCTGGTGAGAGAGCCAACCATGGGGACACACAGACGATGAATGGAAGTGTTGTCGTGGGCCGTGCAAGTAGAACCCGCTATTGTCGTCCAAACAAATACAGGCCTTCGTAGGGTATTCAAGACCGGCGTTGGCAACATCCTTGGCAGTGGCCATTAGGTCGACGACGAGGCTTGTTTCATCCAACCGATGCTGTCCCAGAGTTACAACTGTGGATTAGATAAGATTTACGAATCCTCTTTATTGTCCTCATTGTGTATGGTTGGCGCTAGTAGCGGCCTTGCTAGCTTACCCGTTGCGAGCCCTCTTTGTGTACGGTGCTGTCAATTGGTGAATGCTTCGACACCCTAATCAGAACCAGCGACTGTGTTGTTCTTTTCTCGGACGGATTTCCATGCCTTGAGAAAGAACCAAGCGCCAAAGCCTGCCATTTCAACACCCCGCCCCAAAACAACACGCGATTCGACCGTGACCATCTGTCCTGCTGCCACAGCCACGGCCCATGCACCCACTAGTCGGTTGAGTTGGATAAAGGTGGTACCCGTCAACCGATCTCGTTCGGCAGCGTCCTTGAGCGAAAATATCATGGTACCAATGAGAAACAAGCGAGCGACAGCGGATAACTGAAGACTTGCATCGTACCATGTACGACCCAGAGCTTGTTGATACTATGTGAAGCAAGTAAGCAAGCAAGCAAGCAACGACCGCATGTGTGAGTGGGTTGGCAATTCAGCAGCGTAGATAACCGTATTTTATGTCGAAAATAAACTTACTCGAAGGTCAAAGATGAATTCCATGAAATTGGACGTCATCCCGGCTACGACCAGTAGAAAACAGTTCCGATAGGTTAGGGCTTTCCTCTCATTTTGCACGCGCAATCCCTTGGCGGCCTTTGATATTTTGGCCAAGACTGCTTTTGCAGAGGAGTGCGTTTTTGTGCCTTCCACGAAGACGACGCCCCGTTTCCAACCAACGCTAGCAACAGCAAGTCCTAGCATACGCACCCCAACAGTAAATACGACAGCAGCGTTACCAGGAAGTGCAACAAAGGCGGCTTCTCCGGGCACGGCCACCAAGCCAATTGCACAAAAGCCAATCAAACCGATCGACAGCCTTTTATAGGTATCGCTCGCCAATCGATCAGCTCGATTTGCTCCTTTGAGAATATTGCAGATGCCAGCAGCAATCCCAAATCCCGCGGCTGCACCCCATTCGGTTGAACGAGCAAAGTCGGCCGCGGGAAACATGGCAGCTGGTCTCGCCGTTATTAAATGAAGGACCGCCGTGCCGCCAAAGAGGTATTTTGCGGCAGTATAAGCCATAGAGAGCTGTTCCTTGCTGTCCAGTTCCGGTGTCTCTGCTTCCAGATACTCATCAGAGTTGTTGTTGGCCCTCAACAGAGACGGGCTCTTCAAACGGGGCGTGCTGCAGGGTCTTACTGTGGCGGCTCGGGTTATTGGAAACGTCGTTTGGATATCGCGAGACTGGAAGGCCTCACAGTTGGGAAAAGAGCAAGGTGACACCAGTAGGAGTATATTAATCCATAGAAATGCGGGTAAACAGCCGCGATAACGTGGTTGGCGTGGAGGAGTCGCCATGGTGATAACCCAAAAGTATTTTCGAGAATGTGAACTGTCATCAACGATAATATAACTGTCAGACGTCACATTCACGACCCAAATCTACTATCCAGACCCGCAATAATTGATGAATTTTTTAATTCACTATAGAAAATAAAGTATATGGTACGATAATATTATTTTAATTACAAACATAAAACTGTACCACGGAGTTTGCTCCTCTCTACTAGTATGTGAGGCGTCTATCTTATGGCTCCTAATCCTTCTGCTCGTCATTCGATGTGGGTGCAGCAGCTGGAATTTTGGCGGCTAGCGATGCGGCTGACGGTTTGCCTTCCTGGCCATCTGCTCACTCTCGATAGGTTCGTTGTCGTCAGTCTCGACAAGGATGCGGATATCTTCGTTTGCTTTGTGCCAGTGGCTATTCAAATCCTTCAGCCCATATAATTCGAACATTTTTATAGTCTTGCTATAGTGCTGTTACTTGCATTTTGTATCAGTGCTGCTAGGCATGTCTGTGGATGCAATGACAACATTGTCGATTAAATCGGTAAATCATCGATGCGACTGGAAGAAATCCTTCTTGTTTTGATTCAAAATGATGGTGCGACCTGGAATAACCGGCAATGAGTCATCTCTGTTGGGGCTTGGACCAACCTCACCAGCTTCAAAATGCTGCTGAGGGTCCAGACCCATGACTCGATTCATCGATGCGCCTAAAAGGCACGGACCAGCAATAAAGAGGGATCATGTAGAAATTTTAGCATTTTTAATTTTCTGTGCTTTTCTCGTGTTTTCATTTGCAAAGTAATCGTAGACTAGTCTACCGGTACCGGTAAACGGTAGACTATGCTAGTAGTAGCGGAAGAATGAAGAAGCCACTTTGACTTTGGGGGTATGGTAGTACCCCGGATGATGACACAAGGGAAAAGTAGCGGGAATTGTATCCCCTGTTCTAACAGATTAAATTTGCGAAGTCTCAGTCTCAGCAATGCTTTCCGTTGGGAGCGTTTCGCTTCATTCGCCTGCCTCGTGATCCCGCCAATCACTCCAACGGTAAGAGTTTCGCTTCATCCGTACGACCATACCAGTCGGGATCGGAGGGTAACCCGGACCTGGTTACGCGGCAGATATTGCTAACATATCTTGAGTTTTGTGCGGAGAAATTTCACCTGAGGCGCACGACGGGACTCGTTTTTCGTCGACCGCGCGGTAAAAAGCGGCCAAAGGTGGTGATTGCAAACGACTTATTCTTTCTGCATCATTATACTCGATTACTACATGTTTGCCCTTTGAAGACAACGATCAAGAGAGTAACACTGTCTACCATGGCGTTCCATCGATGTCGATTACTGCTAGGAATGCTCGTCCTGATCCTCGTCCTTGTAGAGGCGAGGCGAGGCGGCAGGTCTTCAGACAAGAAATCCAAAAGCTACGCGGGGGTGCCATCAGTCGAAGGCGTAATCCGAGCAGATAATGTCTTTAGCCGGGGAAAGGGAAAGGGTGGTAGCAAAAGCAGCAAGAAGCGGGGTAAGGGCAAGAATGGAGGCAAGGGTAAGGATGGAGGTAAGGGTAAGAGTGGTAGCAAAAGCAGCAAGAAGCGGGGCAAGGGTAAGGGTAAAGGGGCGCCACCAGGCATGGCATTCTTGACCTTTAGTCGACGGATGTTTCCAGTCGGGCAACCATTTGAGTTTGACGCTATCGTTAGGGCGGTAAACGCGGAAGAGGTTGACTTTTTCAACCTCTACAGCTTTGATACCGACACAGGACAGGGAAATGTACCTATTACAATACTGATTCCAATCGGGCCTGCCTTTTCTACAACATTCCAAGGAAGATTTACCCTGACTTCCAACTTTCCCGGAGAATTCTTTGGCTTCCGAGCCATTCCAGTGATTCATGGCGTGGAAGATCCGCACTCTTCACTCGTCGTAACTGATCCTCACGCCATTCGATCTATTCGGGGCCGCGGCACTCCAAGTCCATCCCCAGCGAGTCAACCGCCGACAGCTGCTCCAACGGGGCCAACAACGTCCAGGCCTACAAGCGAAACGCCTGAGCAAATTGCGGTTCAAGGGACGGCGGGTGCCGAGTTTGGATTCTCTATTGCGGTATCGGGAGATGCTTCCTTTCTTGCTGTTGGCGCACCAGCGAATAGCGAGCTCGCGGTTGACGCTGGGCGTGTCGCTCTGTATCAGCTATCTGGTGAAACGGCAACATTACTCTTTGAGTTTTCTGGAGCCCAGGCTGGACTCCAAGTGGGGCTGTCTCTATCTATATCTTCCATCGCTGGTCCAGACGGCCCGATACTCGCTGTAGGAGGAAGTGAGTTTGTGGATGTCTACCCGTTAAATCAATTTCTTGGCACGCAGCCTCCAACTCTTGATTTTGATCGATTCGCAGCCGAATTTACCAGCGAAGGCTTCGGTAGCGCTGTCGATGTCAGCGGGGACGGCAATTTTCTAACAGTCGGCGCGCCGCTAGGTAGTTTTACCTTGGGACTGGCGCAAGTATATCGCATCGATACTGGGCTACTTATTGGTATTGATATTCTTGGAGATAACAATGACGATCGTTTTGGTACAGCAGTTGCCTTGAGTGGCGACGGAGCCATCTTCGCGGGTGGAGCCCCAGGTATTGCTGGAGCAAACGGCTACGCACGTGTTTATCGCTTTGTAAGCGGTACATGGACCCCGACTGGTCAAACACTCATCGGCAGTCAAGCGGGGGATAAGTTTGGAACATCTATTTCATTGTCGGACGACGGTGGAACAGTTGCGATTGGTGCCAACCAAGCCGGAACTGGACCTGGATTCGTTCGTATTTTTCAGCTCGTGGGGGTAGTGTGGCTGCAGATTGGGCAGACCTTAGAAGGAACAAACACCAACGACATGTTTGGAACGTCTGTGGCGCTGACACCGGATGGCCGCTTTGTCAGTATCGGTGCTCCCGCTTTTGACGGTGGACGCTTTACAGACAATGGGATTGTTCAAGTCTTTGAAAATGTAAGCGGGGTTTGGGTTCAGGCCGGTGATATTATCGGATCAACGAATACTCGTAATCTGGGAACGTCGGTTGCCATATCGTCGGACGGTCAAACTGTGGCCGCAGGGGGTCCCAGGAGCACGTCATTGGTCGGCAGAGATGTCGGGGAGGCTGTCGTTTTTATTCTTTAGTTGGATATAATGTCATAGAGGGGTATACATGTGTAATATTCGAAATGTCCTGCATAGTTGGCATCTGTTTTATGATGCTCAGCTCGTTATATACCAACCAATAGTTGAGCTGAAGCCACTTCGTACGGAAGTGGTGTAGCATCAGATGCAACCACACATCATCAAATCACTTCGAGGGGCAATGCCCGAGGAGGGAGCATACCATCGACTTGGCTCCTACTCCCCCTCTGCTTTCGATAGCTAGAGCTAGCTAGCCCGCATGTTTCGTGAGCTCCACACGACCGCGGAATTTGTTTTATTGGCGGGCTATTTATTTTAAGTCACATTTCGGCGAAACGCTTAGGTCGAATATGTCGTACTACGACATGATGAGTCGTCTTTCCGCCTCCAGATTTTGTTTTGGACCATTATTTACCATGACCCGCATTCTTACATTCATGCAGAACTGTAGGGCACTGACCTCTGATAATAGACCAGAAATCCCCAAAGTGTAACAGGTGACACGAATGCAGCGTTCAGCTCTTCGATTGTTAGTGGGGCTCTGTGTAGCCCTACTTTTAGTGTCGATAGATGCAAAGCGTGGCATGAAGTCAAAAAGCAAAGGCTCCAAGAGAGCCAAAGCAGGGCATTACAAGGGTGCCCCGCAAAAGTATCATGCTTCACCACTCGTAAACCAACCACATAACATCTTTCAGAAGGGCAAGGGTGGGAGTAAGAGTAACAGAATCAAGTCAAAGGGAAAAGGAAAGGGAAAGGGAGGTGTGAAAAAAAATATGAACAAGGGTCACCTTAGCAAGGGGTCACCGATGTTTTCCGAGTTGACTTTTACTCCAAGAATCGTCCCAACGGGACGCGTGACAGAGATTAACGTTCTTTTGCAGATGATAAAAGCCCCAAATGTCGATTCCTTTAACCTGTACAGGTTCGACATCATGAGAGGGCAAAAAATGATCCCAGAAGCGATGCTCCTTCGCGATGGGCCCTCATCTCTAACGTATCAGGGATCTTTTGGTGTTTTATCCAATTTTCAAGGGGAACTCTTCAGTTATCGGGCAATACCAGTCATTGATGGCGTTGAAGACCCTTTCTCGCCGTACGTGGTAATCCAGCTAGGGGCTCTTCGATCCATTTCTGTAGGTTTGGGTCCACCCTTGACTCAAGTGCCAACGACGCCAGATGCAACTAGACAACCCACTCGAGCACCTACTACGGTACCCCCTTCAAGTGCTCCAGTCATATCTGCGCCAATAACAGAGACTCCTACATCGGCTCCTACCACTACCACCTCTTCGGAACCAACGACACAAATGCCCACGAGTGTTTCGAGAGCGCCAGCGACCACAAGTCCCACTGCTACGCAAACGGCATCTCTGACACTAGCTCCTGGATTTGGAGAGATTTTATCTATTCAAGGGGCTGTGGGTGCTGAGTTTGGTAGATCGGTTGCCTTGTCGAGTGATGCCTCGTTTCTGGCTGTGGGTGCGCCGGCCAATAGTGAGTTTGGAGCAGAATCGGGTCGCGTCGGACTTTATCAAATTGTCGATGGTGCAGCCGAGTCATTATTTGATTTTTCTGGAGGTCAAGCGGGTTTACGTGTAGGGACGGACGTGGCGATATCCTCCATGGAAGGTGTCGGCGGGCCTAGACTTGCAATCGGAGGAGTGGATTTTGTAGATGTCTACCCGTTGAATCAGTTCCTAAACGATGAACTAGGTCAAGATCTTGACTTTGATCGATTTGAGCCTGACTTTGTCGGAGAAGGCTTTGGAACGGCTGTTAGTATGAGTGGAGACGGTGGGTTCGTAGCAGTCGGGTCGCCTCTAGCTCCAATCAGGGGTGGCTTTGATGTTGGGCTCGTCAAAGTATTCAGAATCGGATCAAACGCTGCAAACATTGGAGGCGACATAAATGGAGACGACACAAGCGACCTTTTTGGAACATCTATTTCGTTGTCGGCAGACGGAGATATAGTCGCGATTGGTGCCCCCGGAAATATAGGGGCTGGGTACGCACGTGTTTATCGTTTGAGTGGGAGTGGCTTGGTGTGGGAAACGATAGGACAAACGCTTATAGGTTTGCAAGCAGGCGATACATTCGGAAGATCAATTGCATTGTCTGATGATGGCCTAACAGTTGCCATTGGGGCAAGTCAAGTCCAATCGGGGCTTGGATACGTGCAAGTCTACGCATTTGTTGGGAGCACATGGACGCAGGTTGGAGAAGACTTGCTTGGGCCGATGGAAAACGATCAATTTGGAATGTCAGTTGCACTGACACCGGACGCTCGCTACCTAGCAGTTGGCGCGAATGCACACGACTCTGGTGACTTTATGAACAATGGTCTAGTGCAAGTATACGAAGACCAAGATGGTACATGGGTCCAAGTTGGTCCAGCTGTTGTTGGTTCGGCCAATAGTCGAAATCTTGGCGTGGGGCTTGCCATTTCTTCTGACGGTCGAACAGTGGCTGCAGGGGGGCCGTTGAGTACGTCCGATCCAGGTAGGGGAATTGGGGAAGCAGTTCTGTTTCAAGTGTGATAGCGGTAACCGCACGTTACCATCTGTTCAACGGAAGGCGTGATTTTAGAAGAATGAGAATATATAGAAGTGGTAGTCTATCTCTAGTAGTAGTAATAGTAGTATAGTAGGTAACTACGATTAGCTAGTCAGCCATATCTTATCCGTCTTCCGAGTCGGCGCCGAAGCGTTGGAGCGTAAAGAAGGATGTACACCCTTGCTGTAGCCGGCCTTCGGTATCGTACAAACGAGAAATCTTGGAGCATAGTACTTCCGGAAGCTGTGGCTCCTCCGTGGCAGTCGTATCGTTGACAGTGCCCTTGGGACCGTCAGCCTTTTGATACACGCAAAATTCGGTGTAGAACGGCCGTATTTGCCTCGTTCGATCAAACGTAAGGTACCGTGGCAGCTGCAAAAGAAGATCGGAATAACACAGTGGGTTAGGTTTTTGTGCAACGATATACACAACAACGACATTACAAAATATACTTGTTTTTCGTTCGATAACACGCATCAACCTACCTGTATCGAAACAGATCCAACGACAAACCCTACGTTGTCTCCATCCCAATCAATGTAAACCATGCGATCTTGCTTATGAATTCTACGAGATAGCCCTTCATTGACACAGACTTGACCTGCTGTGGAAGCTGCCGGCACGGCCATGGCCACCCCCATGGCTTTTCCAGCGTCCACGACTTGTCGTATTTCAATACCGAAATTCCACATCCAACGAAATGCCACCTTTTGCACCCCCAAAGTCCAGGACCCAAACAGTATGGACTTCTTGGCAGCAGCAGTAGACGCAGTCTGCTCAGTCTTATTGTCAAAGCCGCGACCCGTCGTGGTGGAAGTCGTCGCCGGGACGGTCGTCATGTCACGAATGATGGCGTCACCCAGCCAGATTCCGGAACTTATTTCCAAGAGGCTGACGCCATGTGGGGAGAGACCATTGCTATTGATGCTGCTGCTGCTGGTATTCGCATTATCCTCGGCGGTCGATGGAAGCACTATCTGCGATTCAAAGTCGGCGACCGACAATGCGGCAGTTGACCGTGTTGCATTTGGAGCGTTGTTGTAGTTGCTGTTGGCGTCAGCATTCGTGTCACCAGCGGGTGGTGGTACGCGACTAATAATTCGGTCCACCAATCGGTCCACATCCGTCTGCAGTTCCATCATGTCCACAGCGGACAGCGTATTCTTCCTTTTGTTGTCGTTGCTGCTGCTGTTGTTGATGCTGTTATTGCCATTGTGGTCCAGAATGCGCGTTTCGTGACTAACCACCACGCGGAGCAACGACTGGTCCGTGGCACTGTACACGGCCCACAATCGAGCGCGGTCGTGGTCGGACACGGCCAAGCAATGCTCCACGGCAAACTGTTGCAGCGCCGTCGAACCAATCAAGGCAGCAGGCAAGTCGGGCAGCGTCGCGTCCCAACTGTACGAAGCGTCTTGGGCGTCGACATCCATGTGGCTCGTCCCAAAGTTCACAATCCGCACAGACTCTTGCACGACTTTATCATTATTGTCAGTACCGCTGGTGTCCTCATGGTCGATCCACTGGAGTGTTTCTTGCCAGCTGCTGCTGCTGCTGCTGCTACTGCTACTACTAGTACCTGTCGGTGAGGAAAGCAGTTGCATTCGCGAGAGAAACACGGGAGACGTGCGTCGCTGCCCGATTCCGGCCGCTGTATCGGCCGAGATGGCCCACGAAGTGGCTTTGCCCCGCCAAGTGCCGCAGTGAAAGTCCGCCAGGGCGAGTACAGCTTGCGACGTCTGTTCATTGTTGTCGTTATCGTTCTGGGCAGAAGATAGTTGGAGACGCACCAAAGAAGAGGAAGCTGCAGATGCCAAGCGTTGGGGTGCGGATGATGGTGCAACGACGACGCCAGCAGTAGGACCAAAGGCCGAGACGGTCGTCGTCCCCTGAAAGGACACTACGCTAGAGACCCAGCAGAGCCACAGTAGAGCTTTACCAGTACTGGTAGTAGCAGTACGCATTGCTATTGCTGGTCCTTGTCTCATGGTCTATGCGTTGATCCGTTGATAGAGTAGATGGATGGACAGGTTGATGGGACGATTGTGTGATGAGCTGTCCTTACGATTCGCGCTGTCTTCTTTATGATGATGTGTCTTTCATATGGTCCACAAGAACGTACTGTACCTGTACGATAGCGAGGCAGGGGATCGATCACGCTCTTGATCGATCATGGTCGACGCTAGCTGACGCTGACGTGGAAGGATGAGAGCTTCTGGATTGGAATGAGGTTGCCACGTATAATTTACTGTACTGTATTTGACAAACCCTCCGCGCGCGAGGATACCTTAGTACTGTACGTGTACAACACTAATCGCCAACGC
>Ga0307978_1002846_pt1 | contig 11982 bp, 14 predicted proteins | sample OrgLakmetage1056_FD_203151 | JGI IMG/M metagenome (GOLD analysis project Ga0307978, IMG submission 203151) | Saline water microbial communities from Organic Lake, Antarctica - #1056 | ecosystem: Environmental > Aquatic > Non-marine Saline and Alkaline > Saline | place: Antarctica: Organic Lake...
AGGCAGCAGCAGGTAAGGAAGGCTTCTCCACAGACGACGACACCAACGCTGCCATGAAAATCACACCTCAAACCTCTCCACCGCCAGCGGAAGTGTTGTCCGCCTTGCGCATCACCAAGGGCGCCGTGCACAGTCTGGTGCGGTGGTACTGCCGGGAAGCCGGCGTGCGGCAATTGGCGCAGAAGCTCGAGCGAGTGGCGAGGAAATTAGCCCTCAACGTCGTGCGCTACCAGGAAGAACTGGAGTCAAAAGGCAACAGCGGCGACGGAAGCAGTGGCGGCAGCAATAGTGGCAGCAATAGCACATGGTCTACGCTCTGGCCTTTTTCGTCGTCGTCGTCGTCCAAGAGCAAGCTCGGGAAGGGTCTAGAGCACCGCACCGGCGACGATCGTTGGGTGGTAGACGAGGAGTCCCTGTCGTACTACGTCGGGAAACCTCTGCACACCAAGGACCGGCTGTACGACGGCGCACCCCCGCCGGGGGTCGTGATGGGCTTGGCCTGGACCAACTTAGGGGGCACTTCGCTGTACATCGAGGTGTGTAATTGGGGGAGGGGGTTGCGTGTGTGTGTGCACGCATGCCTGTACGAGGCCGTAAACTGCGCGTGGTGTGCAGTGGCAAAGGGTCGAGAATAACATTCATTTGATACGAGCATCTGTCGAACCTGATTTGCTCATAGAGAAGACTTGAACAGTGGCTCTTCCGCTCTGCATTTTCTCCCTCTCTTTTCCTCCTTCGTTTCATCCATTCTCCCCTTCATGGCACTGCCTTCATGCTCTACTAGGTCACCTCGGTGCCTGGCGCGCCCGACGGCAGCGGTGGGCGGTCTTCTCATGGAGCAAGGAGCCGCACCAACTTCAGCGACGAGGACGACGACGAGAGCGACAGCGAGGGAAGAGGCAAGAACAACGCGGCGACTGGCGGCTTACAGGTAATTATAACACTCTTTGAGGTTAAGTGAAAGATAGTTGACAATGTAATCGAATCTTTAACAAACACAAATTTAAACGTGCCGCCGCACCTGTGCAAGCATCTTTTGCGTCCTTTCTTTAATGTGCGCCCCTCATCACAGGTCACGGGGCAGTTGGGGGAAGTGATGCATGAATCGACCAAGATCGCGTACACCTTGGCGCGCAACTTCTTGAACACGCGCATCATTGGCCACCGCGACAACGCATTCTTGGCGACTCAACAGGTAAAACTGGTAATCCTGTTCTTGCTGTGTGGACGTTCAAGCTTCTCTCTCTGCCTTCTTTTGCCGAACTATTTACTTCTTCCTGAAGCCCAATTTAACTTCCAGCTTTCTTCTCTTACTTGTTCGTTCAACTGCGCGTGTCTTCTTTTTTTTTTACATCCAATTGATTGATTTTTTTCAAGTATCTGAACCCAACCTTGGGTCCTCCAAGTGTCCCCATGCCTTCTCTACTTCACCCTCTTTGTAAACCCTCTTCTGGTTCCACCAGTTGCACTTGCACGTCCCCGAGGGCGCCACGCCAAAAGACGGGCCTTCTGCGGGGGTCACCATGGTCACCGCGCTCTTGAGCTTGGCCATCAACAAACCTGCGCGGCCGGACTTGGCCATGACGGGTGAAGTGTCCCTCACAGGGAAGGTATGACACGCGTTTCAAGAAACTTCACACAAGCCTTTTGTGTACAGTAGAAATACTTGACGACGAGTAAATTTGCACGCGTTTCTTTCTTCTCGTGGCGCCACTGATTTTAATTCGTATCGCAGGTTTACTTTCGTTCTTTTTGTCTTTATGGTTCAAGTCGTGTCCTTCTTGACTGTACATGCATGGACTCTTCTAAATCTTGACATGCCCTTTGTTTTACGCCCATCCGAAAATGGAAAGGTGCTTCCTGTGGGCGGCATCAAGGAAAAGACCATTGCCGCGCGCCGGGCAGGCATCACCTGCTTGGTGCTCCCCGCAGCAAACCGCGCCGATTTCGAGGAACTCCCCGACTACCTGACCGAAGGGCTTGAGATTCATTTCGCGGACATGTACGCGGATGTGTATGCGATTGCGTTCAGCGAAGACCCAGACGGCCAAGCAGGCGCGTTTGATCCGTAAGTAAGGAGAAGAAATCTAACCCCGCGCGCTTGCGTCTGGCTTTGGTTTATATTCTCTTTGCTATTTGCTACTAGGGGGTCCAAACCCGTTTCAGTACTAATAGGCCTAGTGGTCAAAGCCAGAAATTCCGAGGAATTATTTGCCCACGCAGCCTACGATCCCTCCGTTAGACGTTAGAAGTCTGGGAGGTATCAGAAGGCAGAAGGAATTTTCTTCTTGCCCTTCTCCACTTTAGTGAATCAGCTCACCCACCTGATACATTTTAATTCAAAAGAGCGCACCCAGCAGTAGCAGTGATCCACATCCAGCTGGTGCTCGGTGCTCGTTCTCCTCGGGACGTCTGACGTCTGATGTCTGTCTGTGTGTGTGTGTTTGCACCAATCTCTTTCCACTTTCCGGAAGCTTCTCTTCCCGTTCAGCACTTCTTCTGTAGTATGTGACATCATTTTTTGTGACCGGCCTTGCAGAAGCTAGAAGCTTCCGGCCTTCACCAAACAATAGCCCTGTCTCGCCCGAACACTTCTCGCTGATGTACATCAGTGTAGAAGCTCCGGCCCATCCAAGCCCTGCGCTACAGGATTACCTCCCGGTTTGAGGCTATAAGTAGAGTTTGCGCCCTTTGCTGAGTACGCGCTTTTGTAGAAGTTCGAGTGGCAATTCTCCAAACTACATGCCTCGAATACACATGAAATGCCGGCTAATCGCTAAGAACAGCTATGCTTCTTGGAAATTTCACTTGACCTAGGCATCAATTGTATTTGCTTTCTTGCCAGGCGTTTCGTGGAGCGCCGGGCGAAGTATGCTTGACCTACTACGCCATTGGCCCTAACAAGGTCCTGCAGCCGTCCTCGCTCACACGAGCTGAATTGTGGCAGCTTGGCCGCCAGGCTGCAGGTGTGCTGAAAGCCAACGGCGTTGGGAGAGGTGATCGCGTGCTGCACTACTTCTCGGACAACCGCATGGAAGACGTTGCGTGCCGGCTTGGCGCGTCTATGGTTGGAGCAGTGCCGGTTACAGTCAATTGGCAAGCCGATACTGAAGCCCGCATAGTGTTCAAGGCGACGAGCACTAATGCTAAGCTTGCTCTGAGTGATGCTAGCGTACCTGCTCAGCACTGCACTGCGCTGCGCGCGGCGTCCGTGGTGGTGCTAGATGCAGCAGCAGCACTCGTGACGGCGACGCCACTGCCTGCAGAACAATTCGAATCCAGAGTGGAGCTCGAAGACGACCGGATGGTAATCTTTACCTCAGGCACTACGGGGGACCCAAAAGGGGTGCGGCTCCCGTACCGAGCTTACGACTGCAACCGGTCAACCTTTGAGTCTTTCTTGGCCCTCGAGGACCCTACGCTGAAATTGGCGTGTGTGTTGGCCAACCCGTTCCACCACACCAATTCCACAGCCATTTCCGACTGGTGCCTGAGGCGCCCTGGCAGCCATTTGCACATCTTGCAGCGCTACTCGACTGGTTATTGGGCAGCCCTTGCCCGTGTAGCGAGTGGTAATGCCATCGGTAGCAAGGGCGTAGTCAACACCGCCGATGACGACGACGACGACGAGGAGGAGGAGGAGGAGAGTGTGGTGTCGGCATGCGTGAGAGCTTGTGGGGCAGCAGCAGCCCACGGTCTGCGCGTGGTTGCCCCCGTGGTGTCCAAACACTTTGACTTTTTGGAAGCGTTGATGGAGGAAGCCCGAGCGGCTGAGAGAAGCGAAATCGACGAAAGGAGTGGTCACAAGCGCGTTAAAGCTCACGATGGCAGCGCCGTGCCTTTAGAAGCTCCGAAAGACGAAGCAGCAAGTGAAGAATCTGCTCCATCGAATAAGGCGCGGCCAGCTCGTAGTGTGTTTGGCATGCCGCACGGAGCAGTGTCAGCAGCGCTGGGCTCGTCCCACGTGACCTTGCTCCTGGGGTCGGCCCCAGTAGGGCCTGCCACCGTGAAACGCATTCAAACTTACGCCAACGGCGCGCTCCCCACGGTGCGGTTTGGCTCCACGGAAACGTGCTTGCAAGTCGTGGGCACTCCTCACGTGCAGCACGCGCCGGAGCTCGACAAAGCGGCCATTTTGAAAGCTTTCCAGCGGGGGTGGGCCCACACGCTCCCCAAGAGTGATGAAAGCAGCGCCAGTAGCAGTAGTAGCGCGAGCGCGGACAGCAGCAGCAGCGCCGAGAGAGTGGCCCAGCCAGGCTACTACATCGGCCGCTCGCATCCGCCGTTTGTAGAGTGTGCCATCGTAGAGTCGGTAGATGCTTCCGCAGGCGAAGCCTACCTCAAATCAGTTTCCGAAGGGGTGCCAGGCTTACTTATCACGCGCGGTTGCAACTTGATGACTGGCTACACCAACGACCAGGAGGTAGTATAACAACTGTTTTTAAGGCAATACGCCCCCTCTTTTTCATTGTTGGCCAGCCGTTCGCTTGTTTTCTCTGGATTTATAATCCTTCATTGTAAAGTTGTTCTCTCTTGTTCTTGTTTCTTATTTTGGCATTGTTGCTGCCCCTCAGGCGGTTGCCAAAGCGATTCACCCCTCGGGTTGGTACGTCAACCTCGGCGACGTTTGCTTTTGGCTCAAGTCAGACGCCGACGGCCAGCACGACTTGTACTGGGTGTCCCGCGAGTCCGCGCTCTTGATCCGCGGTGGCGCCAACTACGCTTACGACCAAATCAACGACGAGTTGTCGTCGTGGGTGTCGCAAACGTTCGGCTTGCAGCCCGGCCTGGATTTCGTGCTCGTCGTGGTGGGCTTACGCCTCAAATCCGAACACGACGACGACTGCTGCGTCACCATTGAGCTGTTCGAGCAAGGTCCCAGTGTGCGTGCGTATGATGGTGGTGCATCCGCACTGAAAACTGCCATCCGAGCGAAGTTTCTGAGCGGTGCCAAGCAGGCTTGCAGCAAAGGAGCCGCACCAGATCGGTTGCGGTTTGGTGCCGTCTCGCGGAATTTCAAGGGCGCTGTGCTCACGAAGGAATTGGCGCAGGCTTGGAAGGATCATGGTGGGAATGATGATGCACAACTCAAGTAATGCGGAAGAGGGATTTTTATATGGCAATGGCAATGATGATTCATAAATTTTACTTCAGCGCGTTGTATCGTGGTTGATCAGTTTATATGGCTGTAATGTTATAATCATAACATTTTCTAAAGTTTAATTTAACATATCACTCGAACTAATACAAACCCAAATGACACAGAGGCCAATGCTTTGGGCAGAAGTTTACGCGTATGAGTTGCGCGCAAATCAAAGTCGTGTTGTAAAAGGGTAGTGTATAAGTGTAAAGGCTGTAGAGTGTAGAGGGCAGGAGGCATCATAAGCAGACATAAGCATTACACTTTCACTCCCCTCTGAAGTGGAAACCATTCATGAAATAATTTTGAAACCAGACCTAAGTTATTTCTGCGAGCCATAATATAATTAATCATCAACATTCAGTGCTCTCCCAGTCCCCGTAGTCCCTGTACCAGAACCCTCCATCGACTTTCCTATCTGTGGACATGGATATTATCATACTGGCATTGCACTAAAATTAAAGATTGAAGAACAAAAACGTGCCACTTTGGACCGCTATCGCTATCATCATTTCCATGGCCACTCGGGCAGGTGCACCTAATTGGCTTCCTTGATTTAGTTTGCGCTGCTTTCCTATTTATCTCCCTCTGTTACCTGTTAGCTGTTAGTCTTCTAATTCGCAATTCCGGCCCTTCGCCCTTCGAAGCCTTTCTCAAAACTTTGGACCGCTACCATCACTTCCATGGCCACTCGGGCATGTGCGCCTGATTAGCTTCTCAGGTCTAGTTTGCGCTGCTTTGCCTAACTTCTCTACCTGTTAGTCTTCTAATTCTGGCCCTTCGGGGCCTGTCTCAAAAATAGTTTAAATTTAAAGATTTAAAGTTTAAAGTTTAAAGTCTAAAGGTTGATTGCTCTGATGAAGGCGGCGATTTGCCACACTTAACATTTGGTCAAATAATAAAAATAAGAAATGAACCACGTAGCTTGCAGCGTAATGGTGCTGGGTTTTCGTGTAGCGTGCAGCATGCAGCGCACAGCCCCGCAGCCCGACGGCCGATGGACTGACGGCTGACAGCTACGGCTTTCCCTTGAAGGCAAGCACGTGCGCGCTCTTCACGCCGGAGGACTGCCATGCGCCACACATTCCTACAACAGCCATTTCATCTGCGAACTACGGAGGGCCCTTTAGACCCACGACTGAGGCTAAGATTAGACTAAAACCCAAGGACATCGACTTAGACGTAGCATTCGCATTTATTTAGGTAGAAGACAATCAGCCGTCACGGAAATTTTACCCCACATCTCAGCACACGCCTATTAAATCTGTACAGTTTAACACCTCATCTGATGTATCCTCTCAAAATTGAAGCTGGTAGCCATAAGCCCACATTCGGTCAGGAATCGACAGGGTGCTCGCGCTGCGTTATTCGCCTTGGTATTTCCCGTCTGAACCCTTAGCAGTAGGGCCCTTAGGCGCAGGGGCAGGTCCGGTGGATTCCACCTTTTTCTTGCCGTGGCGCGTCACGAACTCTGCGAAGAGAGGCGAATTCACGTCGTAGATCATCGTTCTAGTAAGACAAGCACTGCGAGGTTAGAATGCTGTGAGGTAAAGAGTCTAAATCTGCGCATCTTCAAAGATTCAACAGCACCAGGCAAGGTAGCAAGAAGCTAGGTTAAATGAACTTTTTAGTATATCGACACCAAGGTTTTCTGAGCTCACCTTTTTGCTTGAAGCGACCGGCGGACAGGATGTTGCGAGCTTGCGAGCGATAGAGCGATAGAGCGATATGCTGCGATGCTCTGCTTCTTGTGACTGTGGTGGACTGTGGTGTGCTGTACGTGGTTTCGTTCGTTGTGTGGTCATAGATGGTATTTCCAAACATTATATTCGTGCTTGGAATTGATGGAATGATGGAATGGAATAAATGCCTGTCGTTGTCGGGAAATGTTCTGCTGGTCATGACGACAGAGGATGTTTTTGCTGTTGTCGGTCGTCAGATTCATTCTCCTTCTTCCTTCTTCTCGATCTCGTTGGTTCATTTCTGTTTGCTTGGAGTTTGTTTTGAAAGCTGTAGTGATTCCGAAAGTCGGAAACACTTTGCTAGCGCTTCTCGCCGTATCAGAGAACGAGAACGAGCTGTCTTCAAGTCTTCTTGTTGTCGGAATAACATTCTATCGCTCAAGTAAACATTCTAGCAGCAACGACGTTAGTATGCAGCGAGGGCCTGCTGAAGAATCAAGCCGTCTTACTCCATCTCTGCTCACACGAAGCAAGGCATTCATGGGTGATCTTCTTTCACGCCCTCACAGCGCATCTGCATCTACTGCCACATCGCGGTCGAATACTTCGTTTCCTAAAGTATCTAAAGCCGGTGCATTCAGTGGAGATGCGGACTCCTCCTCGGCGGTGACTCGAGCACGTCTCAGCAAATCCAGCGTGCCCCCAAATTCTTCTTCAGTTTTGACACGGACACGCTTCTCGAAGCAGCCTGTGGTACCTCCAATCACGTCATCAACAAAAGTTGAGCGAATGGCTTGTAGGTCAAAGACTGAGAGCTCCGAGCAGCAATCCTACAAAAAGAATCAACGAGCCTCTATTGAGGCTCCTGCCACCCAATTTCGCTACAAGACTCCCCCATCGGAAGACTTGCTCAAGCAGCTAAGTGATCACTCTCTTGTACACTGCCATGGAGGTATGGAGAACAACAAGATATTATGTAGTTGGAGCACTAAGCAACTCATTACTCTATCAAAAAATATGTGCATGATTTCCTCTCAATGCGAATAAACGATTTATTTTTTTACTCCTCTTTCTGCGTAGTCCTGCACGCGGCGGGAATGCGGTGCTTCTCCGACCTTGCGTTTGTGAACCAAGCAGAGCTTAGAGGAATGAAGTTCAATGCTGAGGACTTTGCACGGCTTTGGAAATTGTTGCAAGCTCTTCAGCGCGATACGAGTCGTCGCACGAAGCTTCCAAGCGTTGCTATCAACAAATCCTTAACCTCGAGTGCACCTGGTGCATTTGAAATTCCCTATCGCCCGTTGGATTTCAAAATGGAACAAATTACGCCATCTATTTTTAAAGGGTGCGAACTTAAAGTGGTTATTCTCCGAGAGACAAAGAAATCGCTGTCATAATACTTTTCTCTGCGTTTTGTAGGCGTTTTATGAACGTGGAGCAATGTCAACAAATCATGCGCATGAGTGAAGCATACGCTTATGAGAACAACGGTAAGATTCGATACTTTGGCTGAAATTTGGTTGGCCATATCATACAGTAGGGCAAAATAAGATCGACAGTTTCCCCTGCATTCTCTGCACAGGATGGCGTCCTGAGATATACACCCTTACAAATCTCGATCTGCACATCAAGGCCATACCTGGCATGATGGAAATTGTCCACCCAATCATCGACCAGGTAATTAAGTAAGTTATTTCATGGTTCTGATCTCGTTTTTGCTAACAATTGGTTAAATCTTGTGCAGATCATGAACAGCATGAAGACTTACTTTCCAGCGTGCGTACACGGAAGCACTCGCTATCGCAACGATAATGAACCGCACCTGGTTAAGTACACAGGCGAAGCGCATGAAGGTGTTTGTGCTGCTCATCAAGGAGTTTGCATGCACACTGACAGCGCAGATATAACGGTATGTTATATTCAATATTTATTTTTGCGAAATTACAAACTGATCGAGCACTAATTCCTCGTATTCAGCTGAACGTGGCTTTGTCGGACCCAGCGGATTTCGAAGGCGGGGGCACTTATTTTGAAGAAATCGACTCAACAATAGTGCTACAACAAGGGGAGATGATAGTGCATCTAGGTGCGCTAAAGCATTCTGGCGTCTCGATAACGTCCGGCATTCGACATATTTTGGTGGCATTCATGACTTGCAACTGGAATTGACTTTTATTCTTCATCACACATGTTGTCGGAATTATTTTCGTTGTAAGAATTCCCCCAATATACGGCGTGTATGATGCAAAGAAAGTGTACATGGACTTTCAGAATCCATGATTGCACTCAAGCAAGCACACTCTCTATCAAGTCGCTCGGAATCAAATCGTATCGCTCGATTAAGAACTACATATGATCTCATCTAGAGTACATGCACTGAAAACTAAAAGTGTTTGTTTAATGAAATACATAACGACTAATATACTTGCTGTAGTTACAGAACTTACTGTTGAGCGTTAGGCTTCGATTTTTGAATTGTTTCATAGAGAAAAGAGTTAAGTACTAGTAGTTAGGATCAATACTCAAAGGAAAGAAGTGAGTCCATTCGAGTAGGTAACTTCGTAATATTTGATATATTTGCAGATACAGTACGAACTTATTGTGGTTTTAACGTTTAACGACTTCTGACGCGTTTGGTAAAATCCTTAGGTGTAAGATACTGTAGTATTAGGCCTTTTCCTGCATCAATTTCCGATCATAGATGCATATTATCAGATCGCATCATTGAAGCCGAATGCAATGTCATAGATATTAGATGGTGCCATCGGTGGCAAAGTGATCCAGTTCGAATGAAAATTCATAAAAATATAAAAAGGGTTTTGAGTAATCATCAATCATTGCTATGATTACTCGAGTGCACTATACGGAGATAGAAGAGTTGTGAGCGGAGAATAACTCCACGACTTCCACAACGATTTTATATTCTTGTATTGGCGCCATAGTTTGCTTCTTATACTTGTAATAATTGACGTATCGCCTTTATCTCCACGGAGCCAAAATATTGCTGAAATGATGAAAATTACTTTCGCTGCTATCATTACTGACGTTGTGCTTTGAGATTTTCATAAAGCCATAAATCGAGAGCCAAGTAGCCAAGTAGACGCCCACACCTACACCTATTTCCAGTTACACAGCGCGAGCAAAAAGGAAAGTGTGAGGAGCTCAGAGGCACATACATCAGAATGGGTATGTGGAAATTCTGTGGAATATGGACTCCCTGCGAAATCCTAACACCTGGAGCACAAAAAAATTTTGAGCTTAACTGTATATGCTCCTGCTAGCTGCTAGTACTAGCACTGCCAGGATAGGATGATTTTGCAGTTTCCAGAGAGCCATAGGAGTTATGGGTCTTTGTCTTTGATTTTCGTTGCCTTTTCGGTCTACTCAATAATTTCTTATTTATTAAAGGTTAATCAAATTATTATTATGACAAATACAAATACACCCCCGAAGTAGCAGGAAGCACGCCACAGCCGATTGATGTAACCTTCGTAACAAAACGAGGTGTAATTGAGCTGAGTGTCCTCGTGTCGTATTTCCTCTTCTGCAAGCAACATTATGATAAATTCTGCCGCTTTAACCTTCATATTCTTCAGCCATCAAACTCCACAAGGAGTGCTGGGATTTGAGTCACTCATCTTTTCAGTTTCGGCATCTTGTATCCTACATGCGGTATGCAGCTATGTGCATTACTGTTCCATGCCCATCGATAGCTGAATGGCCTGTTGAAGAGCTTCTTCATCTTCGTCCTTCATTTCTGTCTTTGGCGGCACGACTTGAATATCAGCAGCTGAGCTTGGAACTTTGGAAAGGCTGCTTGTAGTTGACGCCAAAAATAGTGGCGTCGCGTCAAACTGGTTCATCATTTCGCCAGCAAAACCGAAGTCTTCCATGCCTTGAACAGCAGGGAAAAGCTCACACAGTCCAGCCGCTGCATCATCATCCGTCTTGAAGCGAAGCGCGTGAGCGCCCTCAAATCCACGCATGGGTCGATTGTGAGAATCGAAAAGGATAGATTCAGAGCTCCCATGGCAGAGCGCTAGCATGATAGTTTCAGGTGGTTTCGTTATGACTAATGCCACGTCAAAACCTCCTTCCTGGGGAGAACCAGCTTGAGAGGCAAAGTTACGGGCATCTCGGATCATGCCTTGAAAAGCAGACAAACTAACGGCCCCGTTAATAAGCGCCCCCCTCTCAAGGTTTCCTGTTATTGGCCTCAACGCCTCATGGCCCCAGATATCGTCAAGACTTGTGTGCTCTTGGCTGGAGCCCCCGCTGGAAATAATACTTCCGTAGCATTCAACTCCCTGGGAAACCCATTTGCCAATATTACTTTCGTTGAAGTCTTCGTCGGCGCCACCAAGAACCTCAGCTGCCGCGATGGTTGCTATGATTGTGCACGCAGAACGTCCACCTTCAAACGAATACTGCGACACTTGGGCGTTTGAAACAAGTTCACCATGTGACCCCTCAGAGATTGGTAGAGACAATGACGCATCCGATGATCCAATCATGCTTTGCATTATAGCCTGTTGCAACAATTCGTCGTCGTCTTCCATTTTCACAACTTGTTAGCTAGGGATGAGTAGCTTGAAAATGAATAGTTTGAGAATATATTAAGATTTCTAGCAGCTGGCAAGGGCTCAGGGCTCACGGCTAGAGCGAAGGTATATCCAATTACACGTGTTACTGTTGCACTGAGCAGCTTTAATGCAGGCGGTAGTGCTTTAGTTAAAAATACTTGCACGTCTATAATATACGATTCTTCAACTATTGAGACTTGAGACTTCAATATAGATAGTCTATAATATCTGAGGAATTTACACTAAGGCAATTCCGCTCATCCGCTCATATCGGAGATGCCGATCGAAGGAAATAATAAAACGTGGGCAGTGGCAAGTGGCACAGTGGCCTTTGTTTCCTTTCTCTGCTGTGGCCCAGGGAAACCCCTAAACCAATCCCCTGCTGTGGCTGGCGCTGTGTCGTCGTCGACACGTCGACAACAAGAAGGTGGCAGGTGGCAACTGAAGACTATACAGGGGTTAGTTTCAGTTGCCGACCGTGTTGCGACGCGGGTCATAGCTCGAGAACGCCGCGGTAGAATTCTTTCAAACTTTCACATCGTCGAAAGCATGCCTAAATCTGTCTCCAAATTGATTC
>Ga0307978_1002847_pt1 | contig 11975 bp, 10 predicted proteins | sample OrgLakmetage1056_FD_203151 | JGI IMG/M metagenome (GOLD analysis project Ga0307978, IMG submission 203151) | Saline water microbial communities from Organic Lake, Antarctica - #1056 | ecosystem: Environmental > Aquatic > Non-marine Saline and Alkaline > Saline | place: Antarctica: Organic Lake...
CTAAGTTGCGTCATTTGAGAAGTGCGAAAATGCCATCCAGCATGTTTAGACTATTTTTCTCCTGCAGTCAACGCATCCGCGCCCCTCTTTCTCAGCACCCCACCTCGTGTTCTCCCTGTCTCTAAGCTTATCTCTCTTGACCTTTGACCTCCTCCCCATCCACCTCCCCACTTTTGTGGTTCACAGGCCCGACGTGCGCTCGAAAGTGCCCGACCCAAAAGCTCATAACCACACCTCCTCGCCCTTCGTAGCCATTGGCGAGGACCTCATGGCCAACCCTGCAGACTGCTCCTTCGTGGGAGGCTGCGACGACACACTGGCCTTTGCGCGCGGCCTCTTCGGCAACGGCGGGGCCTCGCCCGAGCTGACCCCTGCGGCGCTCATGGTCAACGACGGGTACGAAGCCGGCAACTCGTACGACTACGACTTGGTGGTGATTGGCGGCGGCTCCGGCGGCATGGCGGCCTCGAAGGAAGCAGCGAAGCTCGGCGCCCGCGTCTGCGTGCTCGACTACGTGAAGCCGTCGCCTCTGGGCACCACCTGGGGCCTCGGTGGGACCTGCGTGAACGTGGGCTGCATTCCCAAGAAACTGATGCACCAAGCCTCCATTTTGGGCGAAGCCATCAAGCACGACGCGCCGCACTTCGGCTGGCAAGGTGTGTTGTGGGGCTGAAGGATTGATTGAGTGAGCGTTGGTGGTCGTGTTGCCGGAATTTCCGGGGTTGGATACTTTTTGAGTTTATGCCTTTTGCAGCAATAGATATGAACCGCAGCACTGTCCAAATTCGTGTCGTAATCCCAGAATAATCTTCTTTTCTCGCTTCTTCGAAAACCTTTTCTCAACGTTTTTCTCCCTGTTGTACCCTGAAGGCGTGGCGGATGCCAAGCACGACTGGCCGGCCATGGTGGCGGACGTGCAGCGGTACATCAAGTCCCTCAACTTCGCGTACCGCGTGGCCTTGCGCGACGCCAACGTCAAGTACATCAACGGCCTCGGCAAGTTCGCGGGCCCGCACGAGATGACGGTGACTGAGTTCAAGGGCAAAGATAAGGTCCCCAAGGAGAGCACCATTACTGCAGCTCGATTCTTGGTGGCGACCGGTGGCCGTCCTACGGCCCTCGGCTGCGAAGGCTCTGAGCTGGCCATCTCCAGCGACGACCTGTTTTCGCTCCCGCAAGCGCCCGGCAAGACCTTGTGCGTGGGCGCAGGCTACGTGGCTTTGGAGTGCGCGGGCTTTTTGACCGCGCTGGGCTGCGACACCACGGTGCTGTGCCGCTCGATGCTCCTCCGAGGCTTCGACCGCGAGTGCTGCGACAAGATTGGCGCCTACATGGAGCACGGCGGCACCAAGATCCTGCGCGGCTTGACTCCGTCCAGCCTCGCCAAGCAAGACAACGGCCAAATCCTCGTGACTTACTCGGACGGCTCCTCGGACTCGTTCGACACGGTGATTGCCGCCGTGGGGCGCACCGCCGACACCAAGGGCGTCAACTTGGAAGCATGTGGGGTGGAGGCGTCGGCCCGCAACGGCAAGTTTGAGACCACCCTCGAGCAAACCAACGTGCCCCACGTGTACGCGATTGGCGACGTGCTCCAGGACAAGCCCGAGCTGACCCCAGTCGCCATCCAGGCGGGCGCCCTCTTGGCCCAACGGCTCTTTGGCGGCGGCAAGGAAGCCATGGAATACGAGAAAGTGGCCACGGCCGTATTTACCCCGCTGGAATACGGTGCGGTGGGCCTCTCCGAGGAAGCGGCTTCGGAAGCCTACAGCGCCATTGAAGTGTTCCACTCCAGCTTCGCGCCGCTGGAATGGAGCTTGTCCCACGAGCGCGACGTGGAGAAGCACCCGGCGTTCGTGAAGGTGATCTGCGATTCAACCCTGGGCGGCAACAAGGACAATTGGCCGGTGCTAGGCATGCACTACCTGGGCCCTAACGCCGGCGAAGTGATTCAGGTGCGTGTGTCATCAGCAGGGCTTGGTGGTGTTTGTTTGTTTGTTTGTTTGTTTCTGTTTTCCTTGCGTATGTGCGGATTTTGAATTTCAACCCACTTTCTACCTATTGCTTCGACTGTATCACAAATTGTTGCCTTCGTCTTGACGTTATGAACGTCTGTTTGGCCGTCTGTTTCTTTCTTAGGGCTACGCGGTGGCCGTCAAGAAGGGCTGCACTTACGGGGACCTCCAAGCCACCGTGGGCATTCACCCGACCACCTCGGAGCAGTTCACCACGGTGAAAGTGACCAAGTCCAGCGGCGCGTCGGCGGACGCCGCCGGCTGCTGAGGTTAAGCCCCCCGCTGCTGGCGTGCCAGAAATCATAAAGCGCTGTCCCGCACTCCTTTTTTTAAGGATGGTGTGGCGGCTTTTGAATGATTCGTGGCACGCGGCAGCGGGGGGCCTTGCGCTCTTTTGCGTTCGTGTGTTTCTTTCTTCTTGCTTGCACGAAGAAGGAAATTGCCAACGCAACGAGCCTGCCCTCTCCCTTATTTCCATACACGCTAGAAGCGAGGCTTCTTGAGGCCGGTGTTCTTCTTTTTCTGCCCAAGGTCCAGTGTGGCTCACCTGTTGAGCTGCAATGCCAGTGGGTGAAGAAGAGACTTATGACGGCACGTGATTCCAGGTCGCCAGCGGGATATATTTCTGCTTGTATGCCTGGTTTCCGTGCCTGACAAAACCCACCAGCCCTTTTTGCCTCCTACCAGTAATTCCATTTCACATCCAGAAACCCGATTTAAATTATAGAATTTTCCAGTTGCTCAGTATTGGGATATCGGGTTCAGGACTCTAATGCCTACATTTCCGCCATATCTCCGTTTACCCCTTCTTCAACAGCATGCCCGGTCGGGGTTCAGTTTCTACCGTGGAAGAGAGGAGGCAGTGCATTACGATCGTCTCCGACGACTTATTGTAGAATGCTCTTATGGTCGAGAGAGCACCGAATCAGTATGGCCATGTACATACCTTTCATCGATAATTTTCCTCGGTAGGGCTTGCGGGCGCTGACGGTGAGTTTCCCGTCACCCGCGCAGCCACTGAACTTATGCATGCTTGGGAAGAAACTATCCACTACGTTTTTCCCCTGCTTTGTGGCTTTTTCCTTGTCTCTGTTCATCCTAGGGGGCCTAGGCTCGCAGCTTCTCGATGGGTGAAAGCATCTTATCGGTGGAGTGGGTTTGACCTCGGACTTGGAGGAGAGGAATGCGGTTCAGGATGAGCGGTGAGAACCCCCCACCAAACTCAGATAGCAAGTGAGTCTGAGCCTGAACACAATCGAATCTTTGTTCGACCTCGCTAAGTACCGCTTCTGGAGCGGAGAAGCTATCCTTGGTGTTCGTAGGCCTGTGACCATTCGTGTTCGCACAGCCTACAGCATTACAGCCACGTGATCAATACTTCGTTAGCAAGAAAGAGGACAGGTGATGCTGAGATCGGCTGGCGCCCGACGCCTGAGAAAAACATTGAGGCGATGCCCTGCTGGGGCAAAAAATAGCCCAGAGAATTGCCTCGTGGACCTGGGACGTAACACACGAACGAGCACTCAGTCCCGCCGACTTGTTCGGAGGAAAGGCGCCAGTTGGAGCCTTAATATTCAGCTCAAGTGTATTCTGTATATGCCCCTGTGGCTGCTGTGTACTTGCCTTTCCTTGTTTTTGGGAGAGTACTAACTAGACTAGACTAGACTAGATCTAGATCCAGTTTTTCTGAGACACCTAAGTACCTTAGTCCTCAGCTCTTAGCTTCATTATAAGTATAGAAATATAGAAATACAAACAGGTGACAATGGCGGTGACAATAAGGGAGACACTGGCGAAACGCGAAACAGCAAGGATGTCCTAGTCCTAGTTCCTGGCCCCCTGGCTCTAGCGCTTTGGCCTCCGCCTTAGTGACAAACGAGAGCGTGAGAGCGCCCTTACACCGCGACGTACGGAAGTAGAAGCCTAGTAAAAGCCCACCGGCACTCTTCTTTAGCGCCTTCGCCCTTGATTGTTAATTATTAATTATCACGAAGGCGACATGAAGACATGCTCTGTTCGCTGTTCACGGAGCACCTGTATTTGAATTCGATTCGGCAATTCGGCACAGGCAGGCAGGACGCCACGCAAAAGTGCCTGCTTCGGTCGCTTAAAAACTCAAAGTCTTACGCGTAAAAATCGGCCAACTCGCACATTATATATCTGCTGCGACAGCTGCCTCCTCGCTCTCAGTCAAACACACGGCCTGGCACGATTCGCGCCACAGCACTTCGGCAACGTCCTCCGAACAGCCGGCCGTGGTGCGCACCTGGTCGTGAATCACGTACGCTCCAGAATGTTGCTTGAGTTTCGGGTTGAGGCACGCGTGAATGGTGGTGGCAGCGCCCTGGGAGCACGTCTTGTGCAGAAACCAAAACACTTCGTACACCACCCAGCTGGCCGCGTTGTTTTGCCCCAGGTTCGTGCGCACGTTGCCCGGGCAGAGGCTGAGGGCCACGGCGCCGCTGTTGGCGAAGCGCTTGGAGAGCGCCATGGCAGAGAGCACGTTGGCACGCTTGGATCTGCGAATGTTGAAACACAGTTTTCCCATAAAACAGGGTGAGAATAAACGCACACCATGCTATCTCTTAATCTTCCAAAAAAAAAAAAAATCTCAGAACATGCATGTACACACTTCCGTCAAAACGAAGGTCCTTTTCGTCAATTTACCTCCCGTAGGCAGCAAATTGGGGGCCGTTTTTGTCGCGGTACTTCTGGTTCAGAGGCAAGGGCTTCGCCCCATAGGGCTTCGGAATTGCGTGAGCCATGGAGGCCACATTCACTACTCGGCTTCCAATCACAGGGCATGTCTTCGCGGCAGCTTTCAAGCGAGGCGCCAACAAGCATGACAGCAAGAACGGGCCCAAGTGGTTGGTGGCCATTTGCAGTTCATAGCCGTCAACTGAAGTAGCGTAAGGCGCTGCCATGATGCCCGCGTTGTTCACGAGCAGTGCCAAGGGTGCGGTGGGGTACTGGTTCTTGAATGCAGTTACAAAGCAGCGGACACTGTCGAATTTGCTCACGTCGAGCACGAGGCATGCCACTTTGGCTCCAGGGTAAGTGGCTTTAATGTTCGCTGCGCAAGCTTCTAATTTGCTGAGAGTGCGCCCAGCGCACACCACTTCCATCTTAGCTTTTCCCGCTAGAATGCCTGCTGTTTGAGCTCCAATGCCACCCAGGGTACATCCCGTCACGATGGCGACCTAAAATTAAAAAAAAAAAGAGGGGGGGGGGCAGGAGGTCATTCAAATGAAAGAATGAGACTGCTTACATACGATCTTCGTGCACGTGGAATTGAATGAACGGTACGGCATCTAGTGATTCGAAAGTCGCTTGGCAGGAAGCACCGTTACCTTCCCCTCGAGCTGGCTGAGTAAAGTTGAATCAGCAAGAAGGTCATTCGCAACAGCCTCCGAGGTTGGGCAATTCAAATTACTAGCGAAGCAGGAACGACGGGTCAGAAGTGCTCAAGTGTAGCTCACACAGATCGTCTAGGTATTCTCAGGCAAAACCTAGTCAGTTTTGGAAAAAAAATCTCACCAATCGTATAGGAATGGAGTGACGAATGCGACGAAGTGTTTTTTTGCGTTTTCTGGCACTAGCTTGACGACGATCGCCGCCGCCACAAGCACCTCGCAAAGCAGAACCCACATTTTGAGGATTTGAGATGTAATCAATGTTGTGCAAATATGCACCAATCAGGCCTCCGAAAAATATTACGTAATCTTATCTCGAATACGTCCGTATTTAGTATTTACGCGCAAGTATCCACACACACACGAGGTCCCTGATCTTCATTTTTAGGAATGCCGTCTGCCAGAAGGAGAAGTTCGGCATTGCCCCCACCACCGAATTACCAAGAGAATTACGAGCTATACAGATATCAAAACGGGAAGTGGTCTGCATACGGGTCAAAGGAATCAAGTGCCTGAGAGGCAGGCGGCCTCAAAAGGTCCAAGGGCTGCGGTGGATATAAGATACGAAGCCCTCGCTCCCCTGAGCTTAGAGAGGAGGGTGCCTTTGATGATGGACTGGCTCGCGCACTCACCCTTGAGGATTTCGCTCGTCCGCTGCGGCTACTCATCGCCCCTGTAGCGCCGCTTCTCGTTTCCATATTGCTTCCATCTCGAAGTACAGCATTACCTTCACCACCACCACCATCTGCAGCGCGTGCTCGAATACTCGCAACACGACTCGACGCTGCGGCTTTGTACTTGTAAGCGTCTGCTTCCGTTAAGCCACACCCGCGACAACGGCCACCGCTGCCACTGGAGGCCCCAAACCTTGGGCGCGCCGGCCGCATCTCCACCAATGCATTGAAGTGGCCACACGCCGCGCAGCTGGTCACGCACATGCAGGTGGGGTAGCGCCCAGCACATATAGTGCAGGGCACCGGCGCAGGCTCTAGGACAAGGCTAGCGAAGCCTCCCGAGACTTGCCCCCCACCAATGGTGGCCACGTACCTGTGTGCCGTCGCAAAAGACCATACAAACAATTCACCACATCAACAAACGAAGAAAGAACGAATGCATTCGAGATCTTACCAATATAAGCCATTCAGACCACCTCATTTTCCATGGAACATTAATAGGTCTACAGATAGTGCGCATCATGTCAAGAACCCTAAAAAAGTGGTCAAGAGCTCAAACCAACCGGTTAGCAGTCGAAGCCCGAATGCGCGGCGACTGTGCAGTGGCAGGCCTTCCTTGCAACAAAGCGCCGGCGCCTCCGACGATTGCTTTGCCGGCATCCGAGGGGACATCACCACCCACGAACACGCTGTGCAGAAGCTTACGAGCTCCGTCGCGCGACGTCATGTAGGCAGTTCCAGGAAGGTCGACCAAGGCTAAGTCCGTGCATTGGTTCAGTAAAATGCCCTATGGTACAAAAAGAGATTCGGAGGCGCAAAACGATGAAAAATTAAGTCAAAATCGGCATTAGAAGGCGCCTCGTGAGCGTCGTTATTTGAGAAAATAATAATAATAAAATGAAGGGAAGGGAAGGGAAGGGAAGGGAAGGAAATGACTGAAGAGAAGAGCCGTGCAATGAAGACTCACACGAGTAGCAAGAAGAGAGACAAACACGAAGCACCATAGCTTAGCTCTTAGCGCATTAATGTAAAACACCTACCTCGGGCCATCTAGGAATGGTTGGGTCCCAATCGTTGCCGCGCAGCTTCACAATTTTCAGCTTGGCGCCGCCTGAGGAAGAAGAGCTGCTGCCAGGAGAAGACGGGCTGTTTCTTGAAGACGGGCTGGTGTTCTGGCTCTGACGCCGCTGTTCGCCCGAAGGCTGAAGCAAGCTCAGTACCGTAGTGGGCACGGGCCCCGACAAGTGGTTATAGGACACGTCGAGCTCTTCCAGATTCGCCAATTCGGCCCAATCGTCGGGCATGAACCCGTGCAAGCTGCGGTTCTTGGCGAGCCGCAGCACTCGCAAGGCTTTGAGCCGCCCCCACGCCCGCGGCAGTTCCCCGTCGAACTTGTTGTGCGACAAGTCGAGCACTACCAAGCGCGTGCAGTCCACGAGTCGCGCGAGCAACGGCCCGGAGAACTCGTTGTCTGAGAGGAGTAGCTCTTTGATGGCGCGCATGAGGCTCAGTTGCGGTGGCAGGGGGCCTTCCAGACTGCACCGACTCAAATCGAGACGAGTGCAGTGGGTTAAAACTTGCACCTAACCAAGAGACGCATGGGTAGTAACAATAGCAAGGAAAGAGGTCAGACGCTGCAGTAAAAACTTACTAACAGTGAATATAATAGGAGAGTCTTCTGAAGTAATAAAATAGGGAGGTATTGTACCATGGCGCCTGGGATAGGGCCTTGCAAGCCTCGGTTGCCACTCAAGTCCAGCTCGTGAATGGCCGCCCAGCCCCGGGTTAAGTCCCGGTGCAGCACGCCTACCAAATGGTTGTCCGTCAAGCGCACCGCTACTACGGACCCCATGGCGTTGACTTCTACGCCAGGTAGCGCATTTTCACCGCTTCGTGGGTCTTTCGTGGGCCACTGGTGAGGCACCCATTTTTCCCCGCCCGTGTCCCGGTACAGCAGCGCTAAGGACTGCATTGCTCTCAGGTTGAACGCCAACAGGCGCATCCCGCGGTCAGTGGTTCCTAAGCGCTTCAACCACCCGAAAGCGTGTTCAATTTGCGGGTCTGACATGGGGTCGTCTACGCGCACCGCCATAGCCGCAACCATCACTTCCACGTCTCCGCTTTCGTAGGCGGTGCCATGCAGCGCGCGCCGCCGCGTTTCCAGAACTCGCTCGTTTACTTCGGCAATGGCACGGTGGTCGCAGCGGCTCATGCCACCGTCTTCTAGTCCAACATCCTCTTCACTTTGGAGCTTTCCTTGCCCGCCCGTTGTTGACTCAATGGTGCCAGAGCGGACTTCTTCCGTGCCTTTTCTTCTCATCGAAGCCATGTCTGGTGTCCCCGGTGGACTGTTGTCCGGTGAAGGTGGTTCATACGGCAGTCGCATTACCGGAGGCAGCTTTACTTCGCGCACCATTTTTCTTAAACGCCCAGAATAAAATGCCGACTATACCTTAGACTTCAAACTGGCGAGAGTGAACTCTAAGAGTAGGTTAATAATGCTTCTCACAGTCAGGCTTTTATTCCTACCTAAAACGATACGATAGGCCCTAGAGTTTAGTTCTAAAATTATCACGATAAGTATGATACCAAAGTACCGCTGGCACCAAGCGTAGCTACCTAGCTTCTAGCACTTCAAACTGCAGTGTCCAATTATATCAGCATTTCAATCTATGTTCAGGTGCTTGTAAATGAAGAAGAACTCGCAACAACTCGTAGTTCACAAAGCACGCAACGCCACAACGCCGCCATTCTGACCATCCAAAATGAAGTGATGATGTGATGAATAATGCATGCTGTATTCCTGTCCCAATTTAGTGAGATAAAAATATAGTGAAGTTCTCTGCTGTGTGAGCTTTCTGCTTTTTGATGCGATGATGTTCTGATTTTTAGCAGCCGCCTACTGTGTCAACATTCTTCCTTGAAGTCGGCCCAACGCGTAGACCTCGAGCAATAGTCGCAATTCAAGTTCGAAAAGAGCCCATTGATGCCAACAACTTCTCTAGCTTCGCCCAAGGGGCGGCGTCGGCGTCGGCGGTCTAATTCTGCACCTTCCCGTGGGTTCGAATTGTCATCAAGACCCTTCCAATCATCCTCCTCTTCCGAAGATGAAGTTGATGAGAAGTCCGTGAAGAAGACGCCACCGCGCCCATTGCATCGTCGGAGCCGGAGGTATACTGCTGACGGCGAGGGAAGCTCTTTTCCTCGAGCGCCCAGTAATGGCAGCCCGGAAGCGTCGCCTAACCTTGGCCCTGCTCGTGCGACGCGGCGGGTAACCCTAGACGAAGATAATGCTTTCGGCACCTTTGGGACCGATTCCCTAGGTATGCCTAGTGATAGTGGATACCTTGATCGCGCAAGCTATACGCACCATGAGTCAACATCTGCATCCTTACATGTCCAAGCACACGAGCAACGCGGCGTAAGCAGCAGACACTATGCGACGGACTTGGCATCAGCGGCTCTTCCTATAACACTACCGAGTTGGCTTTTCGAGGTTGGAACAAAATAATACTTTGGGTTCACTTCTTATTTTTTCTGAATAATGCGAGAGAAGATGAACACACTTGTTCGAAAACTGCTGTCAGGAACGCCTTATTCATTGTAATCTTCCCTCGTTCTCCCGCAGGTGGTCGATGAGGACTTACCTGAAGACTTTTCTGCGCGAAGCTTGTTTGCAGAACTAAACATGGATCCGAGCCACTCGTTGGCTAAAGTGTCGTGGGTACTTTTAGGGGCATGGCGCCCTCAAACTTATGGCACTGAGGCAAACCCGTCAACGACAGGACTGAAACCATCATTGTGGGTTTACGACTACGATCCTGCGATACTGGCGCGCGGGAACGATTTCTGGGGCTCGTTTACTATGCTCTTACTGCACTCTATCGCTCACTATCATCGTGGCTCTTTAAAAGTACTTCCATGGATTCTGCTGGTGTGGGCAGCGGGCTCGGGGCTGCTTTGGTTCTTGATTGAAGCACGCCACAGCCAGCAGCACCAGTTAAGAGCCAAGGGACCCGGGATCATAAACCAGCGAAATGGCAAATTTGATTTCTTCGCTCGTCATAGCACCGACAACTTTGGTTCATTTGCCGAGAGCTCCTCGAAAGAAAGAGAGAGCACCACAAGCCTGTCTGAGTTTGAAGATTGTGCTGGAGCGCAGCCGCCGTACTCTAGTGTTCTGGCAAATCAAGCGAGATCAAATGACGAGACTACCTTGAACGGCACCACCGAACATGAGAGCAAAAATGATATTGATGATAATCGCGATAGAAACCAGCATATCTCAATGATGCAAATGATGGGCACTCTCGCGTATTGCTCTCTTCCACTGACGCTTGTTGTAGGCTCCCTCAGCATCTTTCGCGCGAAGCACAACCAAGCCGTTGTCTCGTGCACTTTACAATTCGTTGGTGTTGTATGGGCCAGCCGCGCCGCTGCTGTAGTCTTGAGTGCGCGAAGAGTGCCTCAATCTCAGGCGGAATGTCGTTTAGCCCCAGTAGGCGACATTAAAGATGCACCATCAAGCAGTCACTTCAGAAAAGAAGCCGATTGGCTTTTTTATGCTGCCGATAGGAAAGTCATCGCATATCCAATTGTCCTTTTCTACATTTACTTGCTGTCTTTGTACAATGACTAGTATAAGACTATAAGACTAAGACTAGCCGGGCTTGTATGGGGCGTTATCGCTGCGCAGCCTTCTATACATCAAAGTCTCAACTGATCAAAAAATCCGAATGTCGCTCCATTGCAAATCTATATCCTAGTATATAGGAAAATCTACAGGACGCACAGCTTCTTCCCATTCTAGAACCTATAAAAACTAAGATGAAATTCATCAATGGCCTCTTGGTTGTTGGTTTTTGGGCTTGGGCCACTGTGGACTTTAACTTTGTATTTGTGTGTGGAAGTGAATTGAAGTCTAGTCTAGTGTACGTGTAAAGTAGTAAGTTGCAGTGTATGTGCAATTGTTTTCGTCGTTGATGCATTCCACAGCTCCCATAACTACCCAAAGACAAAACAAAAAGTGAATGTGCATACTTAGTAGGGTGCTATGGATTGAAACCATTTTATCCTATCTATCAAATGCGATTTCTTACGTTCGTGGTTCGTTTGTGTTTCGTGGTAGTTGTCTTTTTTTGTACCTACTCTACTGCTACTGCAGTGCACTTTTGTTGTACTGTTGTACATGCGGAGCTGATTACAGCAAAGACAAACCGGCCCATGAACACATGAAGGAGGTATGTATCACATAGGCACTAGACGGGGCACTCTTCCGCAGAGACCTCACGGCCGCACACCAAGTGGCATTGTTCCAGAACTCCGTGAATATGTGTTCTTAGTACGATAAATTGGCTGGATCTATAATGGAGTACAAGCCACCTTATTTTCTTTATAGAACAAATGATAAGAGGGAGTATATGAAGTCCTCGCGGGCTTCTGTGTTCATTCTTTTTACCAATATCTCTCCCAGGGCTGATCGTTTGGCCCGGCAAATCTGCGCCCAATAATGCCAGCATGCTCGTCGAACTCCTCCGTGCTAGCATGCACCTCCCATTTATGACTCATGCGATGGAGAATAGCTGGGCATAACCTGGTCTCACCGCATTCATCAAATATGCATCGGTCAACATCGGGGGGCTTAATCGAGATCACCCAATGTTTTGATATTTCATGCTGCCGCTGGCAAGATTGGATGCATCTCTTGCACTTATCTATCTGGCCGTTATGAAGCCAGTCCTCTAAGTGAGGAATTTCATTAAACTCTTTCCATTGCCCTATAGTCATTCCAGCCACCATGGCTGATGCATGAATGCAAGCATCCGCTGACCGACTCGGTACATTTTGCCATACTGTGTTGAGCTTCACCCAAG
>Ga0307978_1002849_pt1 | contig 11965 bp, 6 predicted proteins | sample OrgLakmetage1056_FD_203151 | JGI IMG/M metagenome (GOLD analysis project Ga0307978, IMG submission 203151) | Saline water microbial communities from Organic Lake, Antarctica - #1056 | ecosystem: Environmental > Aquatic > Non-marine Saline and Alkaline > Saline | place: Antarctica: Organic Lake...
TGAACTACATAAAAAATCACAGTCTGGGAGACGTGGGGTTGCTACTTCAAGAGGCTACTGATGTGGGTGTTAAAGGGGCCAACGAGCTCTTTACTTCGGACCGATTCCGTGCTGATATTTACAGCATGAGGGCACCCTTGCAGGCAGCTGGTGTTGACAGCGTTCCGTCCTTTTTGCTGCCTGGCACGGGAGGCACCCCCTTTACCAAAATCCACGCTGAGACTATCGTTAATGGCATCGAGCTCACGTCGGCAGACTTGGTTGACAGCAGTCTAACCGTCAAACAGTGGAAAGAGCTCTTGACAAATATTTCAAAATGTAAAATGTAACATGATACTTGAAAGATAACACGTGGACTATGGAATTACACCGTTTCCTTGACAGACGGCTGCTTTGATGGCGCACCATTCAATGGACTGTGTACAGCTCCACTCTTCTGGGGTGACAGACCCCACGGGAACATGGTAACAAACTCTTCGGAAGCCGTCGGATGGATGGCGATTGTTGCGTCAAAATCAGCCTTGGTGGCTCCCATCTTTAGAGCGATTCCAAAGCCTTGCAACATCTCGTCTGCGCCCATACCAATAATGTGCAAACCAACCACCAATTCTTCTTCACCGGCACAAACCAACTTCATGGCCGTCTTGGGCTTATCGTCTGCCTCTACCTGCCACGGACCGTAGAAAAGATTCGTAAACTTGGATCGGTATACCTTGACATTGTCTTCGCCATATTTCTCAATAGCTTCGACATCCGAGAGACCAATGGTTCCAATAGTAGGATGAGAAAATATAACAGTGGGTACCAAATCGTAGGAGACCTTGGCATCTGCATGCTCGGGTCCACCAAAGAGACGGTCCGCGAGACGGCGCCCGGTAGCAACAGCCATTGGAGTCAATTCGACCTTGCCGCAGACATCACCCAATGCATAGATACCATCGACACTCGTCTCGGAGTAGTCGCCGGCCACAATGTATCCCCTGGAGTCTTGTTTTACGCCCAAACTATCAAGGTTGAGTTTGTCCACATTGGGCCGGCGACCCGGCGCAACGAGAACAGTATCCACATCGTCAATCTTCTCTCCATTTTTCAAGTAAACAGTTTTCAGACCCTCCGCATCCACTTCGATCTTTTCAACTCCGTTCGTGTTGCGAAAGATCTCAATGCCCTGTCGCTGCATTTCATCGTCCAGAGTGTCTCGTACGACCTCATCAAAGTGACGAAGCGCACTTTCTTTACGGACCACGAGTTTGGTGTTGGTGCCCAGCGCCTGCAACACACCAGCCAACTCGACCGCAATGTATCCCGCGCCCACCACAACAGCCTTACGAGGCAACTCTTCCAAGTCGAAAAATCCGTCGGAACTAATGGAGTGTTCCTGAATGCCTTCACCAGGAGGAAAGATCGGATGTCCACCAGTAGCAATCAAAATGTGCTTGGCCGTGTACCTGATGGCATCACCGCCGGATACCGGCTGGATGGCCACTGTATTGGGACCCGCGAGCGACGCCCATCCTACCATACGGGTAACTTCGGAATTTCCCAAATTGCGATCATAGATGCCATTCAGCCGTTCAATGTACTTGTCGCGCGACTGCTTGATAAAGTTCCAGTCAAAACTGATACCGTCCACACCCGAAAATCCGTAATGTTTCATGTCGTGGACCGTCTCAGCAATAGACGCTGCGTTCCACATGACCTTTTTTGGGACGCAGCCCACGTTGACGCAGGTTCCACCGAGACGGCTACCTTCGACGACTGCCACCTTTGCTCCGTAACTCGCAGCTCGACGAGCCGACGCAATGCCCCCCGAACCGGCTCCAACCACAACGTAGTCAAAGTCAAAGGTTTTCTCGTCGTCACCAGAGTTTGTCGACACGGACAAGGCTCGCCACTGCTGGTGTGGACGCAAAAAGGCGCGATTGTGGCCGTGGCGACTCGTGCTGCTGCCAGACTCCTTCTTGCCGAGCAGACTGGCAAACGAAGACGCAAAGGCTCCTGTCGTGGTCAAATGGCTACTGCTGCGAGCAGCAGTGACTCGCACAGAGGCGGCCATTAACAAACAAGTCACCATGGTTCGCAGCCGAAGAGAGGATAGCATCCTCGTTGCTCTTTGCAAGATTTTGTGTGCTGGTTAAATTCCTTGTTGCTGCTGGTGGTGTGTGTGAGTGTTTCGTGTTCTTCTTTGCTCGGCAAAGAAAAGCAAAGAAGAAAGATCGAAGGACTGACGACTGATAGGTTATGAAGTCGTGAGTGATGGGGATGGAACAATCGAACGATCGGAGGTCGACGTTTCGAGGCTTTTTCCAACTGTATTAACGAAGCAGCAAGTAAGCGTAAGGACGATGTAGTCGTTCTTATCTGTCACTGCAAGAGAGTATGTCAAGAGAGAAATGCAATGGTCCTTTTTGTGGCAAGAGATCGTGTGTGTGTGTGTGTCAACGTTTGGAAAGTCGAAACGAAGATTTTGTGAGCAGATGGATTTACTTTCGGGTCCGTATTTCAGTTCGCGCCACCTGGAGGATGGATTTCGGATTTCGAACGTCGAAGAAAGCGAGGGTGCGTGCGCGGCACGAAGCCGTCGCGTCAGGCAGAATGACCAACAGAGATTTTATGCAGGTCATTATTCTATCAAGAGGACGTCTTTTGTCTTTTGCCAATAGCGTTGCGTTGCGTTCGTCACTGAACCTGAACTACTGTACAGTCTAAAGTACGTAGACAACTGTATCACTGAAACCCTGTCACTAGTCACTACAGAACTGGCAAATTGGTTGGGGTCGATTGTTGAGATTCGTTTCGTTTCGATCCGATCCAATTCGCACTACGCATACGTACCACCGGTAGACTAGTCTTTGTCGTTTTCGCTTGTGTCTACCCCAAACGTTGAGGCATGATAGAAAAAAGGTGGGTGCATGAATAGTAGACTAGCCAGAGGTTAAAGAACCTCTAAAACACACGAGAGAGATGTTGGGGATCTAAAATTAAGATCATCTACTAGACTAAACTAGTACTAATATTCTTTATTGCCGTTTTGTGTACGCAGGAGGAGCAGGATGGTGAGACGTTCAAACGACTTGACATTCACCACCAGAGGCTCGTGGATCGGGTGCAGGGCCATTTGACGAGGGCAAAGAGAAGGATTGTCTACGAAGCTAGCATACTGAGTAGTAGCATACTAATATAGTTCTTACGAGTGCTACTACTGGCTAGCTTTGGTTCAGAGATTCATCCCACCACCACGCCCGCAGCACCAGCATAGTACTAGTAGCTATGCCTACGTCTGAATAGACGCATACGGATACTACAGGCACGGGAATGTTAGACTAATTCAAGTCTATTACCCATGTACTAGAGCGCTTTGACCAGATTCGCACTGTTGTACCGTGCTGGTACCGTGCCGAAGGACAGTATCTGTGCATTTTTGGGGCGTCCATTTTCCGTTTTTTTTCCTTTGCTCACGTGGTGCACGGTTTTGTTCCGCAACGGGCCCAACGAAACTCTCGACTTTGCCCACCATAACCCGGATAGGCATTTTTGCCGCTGCGGACGCGTAGAAATCGTACGACAAGAACATCTCAGAATTGCTCCTCGCTGTTTGTCCCAACCTGGTCGGAATTAAGAGCACGTTTTGTGACGGTAAGTCGTTCCTCGCGGGATCTTCGCTCCCGGGCATCTTCCTCGTACCGTATAGGACTGGCCTGTTGTGTTTTATTCCGCAAAAGTACCTTGTGCGGCCATAGATGAGGGACAGACACCCAGGCCGTGGCTGCCAGCTTGCCCTTCGTAAAAGCTCGTGGGTCAGCCATCACCCGGAAATCACGCAGAATTGTCCCATTCTGTTTGTCACATGGGCGTTCAAGTTTTGTATTTAATTGGTGTTGTGCGAAGTGTAGTACCAGTCAGACAAATACGATTTAATTATCTATGTTAATGGTCCTCAGCGCTGTTGATATTGTATTCTTTTTCGATTCGCTGAAGGCCGTCGTCGCTTTTGGAACGCGCGTTTTCAACACCTTGCTGCGTGCCGTTTGGGATTGAGTACCTGTCGCTGTCGGTGTCGTCTATTGTAGTTCTAACGTTGGATTGTTGCTACTCTATCTCTAAACAGGCAAGCAAGCATCTTTCAAAGAGTTAGTACGAGAGCTATAGGTCTCAGATGATGGTTCCTTTTGACGGTCAGGGTCCGCAACAAGGACAACCTTCTGTGGCACCACCGCCACTGCAAAGGGGCCCCATGCCCCCAGGACACGGTCCTGCTGCGCCTTCTCCAGGCGGACAGATGCACCATCAGCCAATGAATCCGCCTCCCTTTGCACGACGCACAAGCGGAGGCACCATGCCTGGACAGCCGCCGTTTCCGATACCACAGCAGTCCCCAGCATCGCGGCAGCCGAGTTTTAGTAACATGCCCAATGGCGGCGGCGGCGGTGGACCACAGTATTCGTCACACCCACCGTTGCACTCTCCACACCAACAACAAGAACAGCAGCAGCAGCAACAACAGGGAGGCCCTCCTCCCATTTTGCCGCACCCCTCAATTCCGCATCCATCGCAGCAGCTTAACCGAAACAACTCGATGAATCGTCAACAGCACAGCATGGGGCAAATGCCTTCCATGCCCAACCAGCACGAGCAAATGCGCAGCTCGAGCTCGCAAGGGAGTCACAGTCGGCAACAACAACAGCAGCAGCAGTACATGGCTAGTAGCAGCTCGACTGGTTTGGGTGGAAACTGGCAGAGTGATAAAGATACGCCTCATCGAAGGGAGATGATCCAGCACATGTGAGTAGCCGCCACGAAAGACTTTTTCGTTATTGTCGAACGCTCTCCCGACTCACCACGTCGCTCCCCCCCTCTCTCTTTGTCCACAGTGTAAAATTACTAAAGAAAGATAAAGGTAATTCTCCCGAGTCAATGAACAAGCTCCCCCAGATGGCCAAGCAACTGGAAGTGTCTCTTTACAGAAATGCGCGCTCCTTTGAAGCCTACATGGACATGTCAACACTCAAGCAGCGTCTACAGCAGATTGCGGTGGAAGTATCGCGCAAGGCTCGTAACCAGAATGATCCACCAAGGGTCGATCGCCAGCAACAACCGCAGCAACAACAACAACCGCAGCAGCAACAACCGCAGCAGCAGCACTTTAGTGACCGCTCACAATCTTCGTTCAGTCCAAATGGTGGTGGCAGCAGCAGCGTTGTTGGTGGTGGTGGTGGTATGCAACGCGCTGACTCTTCGGGTGGTCCGGGTGGTGCCAACTCGCCATTTATGGGAAACCAGAACTCGAGCGGAGGTCGCATGGTCAACATGGACGATATAAATCCAATGGCATCCGGAGGAGAGATGCAGCGGCAAAGCAAAAGTCAAGGATATAATGGTTCCAGGCCCCCGCCAAGCAGCAACGATCGAATTAGCCAGCAGCAGCCGCATCAGCGGACTGCTTCGTCTTCCTCTGGGAATTCGTCCATGACGCCAAATCGCAACGACCCCGAGTGGAAGATTCGTGTGCGTCACAAGCAACAGCGTCTTTTGTTACTGCATCATTCGGCTAAGTGCGCGCACGAGGACGGCCGCTGTCCAGTAACGCCGCACTGCGGTGATATGAAGCGTCTGTGGCGTCACATGGAAGGTTGCAAGGATAACAATTGCCGTGTCTCGCACTGTTTTTCGTCACGGGCGATTTTAAGTCACTACCGCAAGTGCAAAGATACGAATTGTCCAGCCTGCGGTCCGGTCCGTGATACGGTTCGAAGGTCAAGAGCGTCTACCGTGAGGGCAGGCTCTGCCAATGATCCCATGAAGAATGCCATGATGGGAATGCAGGGTACGTCGGGTCCACACCCGCCACCGCCTGCTCCACCGCCTCCGCAGCAACATCAGCAGCAGCAACAGCCGCCTCAGCAACAGCAGCACAATAGGATGCCTTCTTCTTCGGACCCATTCCAGAACGGTGCGAGCTCGCATTCCTCCATGTCGTCTGGTGCTCCGTCCTTTCCACCGCAGCGTCAGCCTGGCCATTCAACGATGCCACCTCCCCCGGGTCACAATGGACCAGGTCCTGGTATGCAACAGCAGCAACCACAGCAACATCAACAACAGTACTCCAGCCAACCCTCTTCGCATTATCGGCCGCCAAGCAGTAACGGGCAAGTGACGTCTAGTCAAGCGCAGCCATCGTACGGGTCGGATCAGCTCAAGCCTGACGCGCGGATGCCGTCGTCTTCTGCTTCCGCGAGGGTTAGCGTGAGCTCTGCTTCCGCTCCATCGTCGGGATTGTCTTCGTCACGCCCGGGTAATACTTCCGACAGCAGGAATGGTTCTGAGTGGCAAAAGATTCGACACAAACAACAGCGCTTGCTGCTGTTACGCCATGCTTCGCGCTGTCAACACGAAGGCGACAAGTGCCCTGTCACGGCTCATTGCGCGAGTATGAAAAAGTTGTGGGAGCATATTGCGCACTGCAGAAACCAGCAGTGTACCGTGCAGCATTGCTTGAGCAGTCGTTATGTACTGAGTCATTACCGTCGGTGTAAGGATATGCGTTGTCCAGCTTGCATGCCCGTTCGCGATACCATTCGAAAGAGTCACGAGCAAGAGCAAAGAAGACACCGAGAGGGTGGTGGCACGGGTGGGCTACCGTCTATGGACGACGATAAGCTAATGGGACGGGGCGACTCATTTGATGTACGGCCACCGTCAGCATCGTCATCCAGAGCTTCGCCTACTGAATCCTACCAGCCTGAGCGCAAGAGACTAAAGCTTGAGCAGTCATCAGCGCCCAAGTCCGTTCCATCCAGCTTTGCCGTCAAGGAAGTCTCTAGCAAGCGTGAGGCCGCCAAGAGCGCACCATCTTCAGTCAAGTCTTCGGGCAAGACACCAGAGGACGCGAAGGCAAATGCCGACCACTCGTTGCTCAACAGCTTTACCGCTCGCGAGCTGGAGACACACTTGGCCTCTCTTGATCTTAAGACAGAGCTCCCACCTGCCAAGCTTAAATCAAAGTGTTCAGACATCCTCAAGGGCCTTCAGACTCATCAGCACGGCTGGGTGTTTAACTGCCCCGTGGATCCAGTGGAACTTGGTCTTCCCGATTACTACGATATCATCAAGAAGCCCATGGATCTCGGTTCAGTCCAGAAACGGCTTGAGAATGGCGCATACCACGCTATTGAAGACTTTCAGCGAGACTGCCAACTGACTTTTGAAAATGCCATGACGTACAATGAAGATGGATCGGTTGTCTACGATATGGCGAAGGAGTTGAAGATCAAGTGCGGAATCGACATGAAGAAACTGATGGTGGAGCTCGAGAAGGAAGACAGAGAGAGGCGCCAGAACGAACGTGCATGTACGCTATGTGGTTGCGAGAAGCTTTTGTTTGAGCCACCAGTTTACTTTTGCAACGGAATGAACTGTCAGAGCCAACGCATTCGTCGGAACAGTCACTTTTACATTGGTGGGAATAACCAGTACTTTTGGTGCAGCACTTGTTACAACGAGTTGGAGGACAAGACCCCAATCGAGTTGATCGATATGACCGTAATGAAGGGCGATCTGAAGAAGAAAAAGAATGACGAAATCCATGAGGAAAGCTGGGTTCAGTGTGACGATTGTGAACGTTGGGTCCATCAGATCTGCGGCCTTTTCAACACGAGACAGAACAAGGAGCATCATAGTGAATACTGTTGTCCCCAGTGCTTGCTCAAACGCAAGAAGAAAGCTGTGGTGCCATCGGCACCAAGGCCCTCCGGTGCTGCGGACTTGCCGCGGACAACTCTTTCCGAATGGCTCGAGCAACACATCACCAAGCGGATCGGCGCCAAGAAGAGGCAACTTGCCGAGGACAAAGCACGGGCAGATGTAAGGATAACGTTTAATGCATGGGATCTCTCTCAAGACTGGTCACGTATGCTTTCTAACACCAATCTTTACTTGTCTTTTGCAGGGAGTTTCACTCGAAGAAGCGACACGACATGTGGAGTCAGGCGGTCCTGTCATTATTCGCCAGGTAACATCTATGGAACGGAAGCTCGAAGTGCGTGAGCTCATGAGAAAGCGATACGCGCACAAGAACTATCCGGAGGAATTCCCTTTTCGATGCAAGTGCATCGTTGTGTTCCAAGAGCTTGACGGGGTCGACGTTCTCCTCTTTGCTTTGTACGTGTACGAGCATGGGGTCGATAGCCCCCCTCCCAACCAACGCTGTGTTTACATTTCATACCTCGATAGCGTGCATTTCATGAGACCACGCCGACTTCGAACTTTTGTCTACCACGAGATCTTGATCGCTTACCTTGATTATGCCCGTCGAAAGGGGTTTGCCACTGCTCATATCTGGGCTTGTCCGCCATTGAAGGGCGATGACTATATCTTTTATGCCAAGCCAGAAGACCAGAAGACACCCCGCGACTCGCGCTTGCGTCAGTGGTACATTGAGATGTTGGTCGAATGCCAGAAGCGAAATGTTGTCGGCAAGGTGACAAATATGTACGACAATTACTTTGCAGACGACAAGATTGACGCAACTGCGGTTCCATACCTCGAAGGTGACTACTTTCCCGGCGAAGCTGAGAACATTATCAAGGTTCTAGAAGAAGGCGGAAGCAAAAAAGGAGGCGGTGCTGGCAAAAAGAAGAAGAGCAAGAACCATACGAAGAACAAAGGCAATACGGGTACTCGTTCGACTGGTGTCGACGAAGAAGCGTTACTTGCAAGTGGCTTAATTAACCTCAAGGATCTCGATCGTGACCAAGTTATGGTGAAACTGGGAGAAATGATCCAGCCAATGAAGGACAGTTTTATTGTTGCATTCTTGAATTGGTCCGGCGCGAAAGAAGGAGACCTAGTTGTACCAGACTCGATCCAGAAGGCCAGAATCGAGTATGCAGCGAAAGGTGAATGCGACTTGTCTGGAAGCAAACGAGACGCCCTTGGGACTGCCCGTGATGCGATTGGTCAATCTGTCATTGACAAGGATGGCGCGACTATCAAGATTATCGACGACGATGTCGAAGATCTTGACTGCGAATTTTTGAACAACCGACAAGCATTCTTGAACCTTTGCCGTGGAAACCATTACCAGTTCGACGAAGTTCGGCGCTCGAAGCATACTTCAATGATGGTACTTTGGCATTTGCACAATCGTGATGCTCCGAAGTTTGTCCAACAGTGCGTTGCTTGTGGCCGCGAAATTCTTAGTGGCAAGCGCTATCACTGCAATACCTGCCCGGACTACGACCTTTGCGGGGATTGTTATAAAGATCCGAAAGCGAATCGTGGAGCTTGCAGCCACACTCTTCAGCCTATTGCTGTCGAGCCCGAGGCAGGCAAAGATCGCGGTGGCCTCACCGAAGAAGAACGTCTACAACGACAGCGCAATCTCATGCTTCATATTCAATTGATTGAGCATGCATCGCGTTGTAATTCCAAGGCTTGTTCTTCCACAAATTGTGCCAAGATGAAGAGCTACTTGCAGCACGCCCGCGTATGCAAAGTGAAGGTTCAGGGAGGTTGTCGAGTATGCAAGCGAATCTGGACCCTTTTGCGCATCCATGCGCAAAAGTGCAAGGACAATAACTGTCCTATTCCTCAGTGCACAGCTATTCGCGAGAAGATGCGCCAACTTCAAAAGCAACAGCAAGCTATGGACGACCGACGCCGTCTTGAGATGAACCGACACATGCGGTTCAATCAGGCTGGCGGTATGTGAAACAACTAGTTGCGCGACCGACGACGATCGCAACAGAACAATGTTAATCTGCATAATTAACGCTTTTTAATAGAAACATGGTATTTTAGCAACAACCATTCTCAACCTCTATTTTTTTAAATGCAAATGTACGGAATAACAAGATCAATGACTGTGCAACGATATCTCATCACTCTGTATTAGTAGTACACATGTGCTAAATATTAGTGGAGTCATCGTCCTTACAATTTGCACCCTTAGATGCTGTAAAACGTGCTAATCAAAGTCGCAATCAGACCCCACGCCAACATGATACCGTCCACTTTCATTGTCTTCCGATCAGCCGAGCGGCTCGATAATCGAAGATGCAATAGAGGAGGCATGCAAAAGCTCACCATACCGACGCAGGCACACCCGACAAAGGAAAGCACCTGCACAAAGCTCGGCAAGGCAACGGCAAACATAACAGCCACACCACAAATACCAAAGCGTACAGCAGCTCGGTTATCCGTTTGCCACTTTCCCTCCAGCAGTTGACCACAGGGAACAATCAATAGTGGTGCAGTCATCCATACAACCGCCACCATTGCCAATCGAGTCAGCACTGGCAGTGCCCCCGACCGCGGCAACTCGTGCAATAATTCGCCCGAAATATGGGGATACAAGGCATACAATCCCACGCCCGCAATTATATATGCCGCCGCCACGGCAAACAAGGCCCACGCAGTGGCTGGTACCATGCGAGCCGGCTCTCGCATGGAGGAGCGAAAGTTGTACGTCAAGGGAGCCACGCCAAAACCAAACACGACGCACCCAAACCACTGACTGACTCCGGCCAGGGACTCGGGCCACACTGCGAGCGATATTGGCGCTGTTGCTGCACTATTATTGGTAGCGACACCGTACCCAGCAATCACCAAAAAAGCTCCCAGCAAAACTAGCAGACCAACGGCACTCGCGTGCGACAAGAATCCAATATTGGGAACGAGCGAAATGGTGGCCATGACTACGGCGGTAAATACCGCGTCAAACAAGGGACCGACGGTAAAGGGCGTGTCGGCCATGAAGGAAACGACCGCGGCCAAGTAAGCAGTAATGATACCAATGAGCAGAATCACCATCATGGCATCCAGCACTTGGAGGCCAGTCGGTCCAAAGGCGTACCAGGCCACAATTCCCAATGTGGATGTTCCTGCGGGTGGGAGCGGCTCTTGTCCACAGTGTATTCTAGTAGCAGTAGTACCATTCATTGTACCCTCATTGGACTGTTCCTGTTGCTCCCAACTGCCTCCTCGAGTAGTATCTAATGATTCGTCGCTGACTATTCTCGTCGCATCGGCTGTCATTCTCAAGGCTTGCGGTGGCAGATACTCGAGGCATTGTATCAGTCGTTGTACCGCAAAGACATTCCAAGCGGCAATCACCAGCAACCCCCCGCAAAACACAACGATTCCCCCTTGCTGGGCGCAAAAGGCCAGGGCGAGGCAGCCCGTTCCCATGCAGGTTTTCATGAGATTCACCACGGTCTGTGCAAAGGAAGTGCGCCCTGCGAGCTTGTCGTCGTCATCGTCGTTCAAGTTGTCAACAGCAGCCGCGCCGTGTTCGGAAGAAATGGTATCTTGGCTCACCAAGAGCGGCGTCCATTCTTTCGATGGTCGTTCGCTTTCTCTCGTCGCTGCTGCTGTTGCCATGATGAGTGTATATATATATATATATTTGTGGATATATATATAAGAATATATAAGTATATGAATGAATGCAAACGCAGTCGCCTTGCTTCCTTTGTTATCTGATTAGCTCGTTGGCACGAAGAAGCACCCTGAACAGCAGTAATAGTAGCAGCAGCAGCAGCAGCAACAGCAGCAACAACAACAGAAAGTGACCTGCTTTCTCAAATTCGTTCGACTTTTTTAGGAGAGAAGTGTTGAACCTGCCGCGTAACCACTTCCGGGTTACACTCAGATCCCGACCACGTATCGCCTAGCTCTCATCTCCACACGCGATCTCACACGACTACAAAGACTACGCCCATCTGCCAACGCATCTTGCAGCATCTTCAGTGGTCTTTACACTACTTACCCATAAACTAAGTAGTTCATCTTTAGGATTGACATCGTTTCATCAATAGAACTACTTAGTCCCCCCAAGCCTTTCAAACTCCATCACTTCTCAGTGCCGCCGTTACCGCTCTTCAGCTAACCTGCACAGGCCATCGCCGCCACCTCTTCACCGCTCTTCAGCATCACACCAACCATGACCGCTCACAACATCACCTCG
>Ga0307978_1002852_pt1 | contig 11964 bp, 7 predicted proteins | sample OrgLakmetage1056_FD_203151 | JGI IMG/M metagenome (GOLD analysis project Ga0307978, IMG submission 203151) | Saline water microbial communities from Organic Lake, Antarctica - #1056 | ecosystem: Environmental > Aquatic > Non-marine Saline and Alkaline > Saline | place: Antarctica: Organic Lake...
TTGGGATCATTGCCCCCGTGGGTTCCATTATTGGAGATCCTGTTGGCTTTGCGAGTGCTTCGGCGTCTAGTGTTGAGCTACCTTGTAGTCCGGCTTGCCCCGACGGTGGGGTTTGCATCGATGGTCAGTGCAGTATTGGGATCATTGCCTCCGTGGGTTCCATTACTGGAGATCCTGTTGGCTTTGCGAGTGCTTTGGCGCCTAGTGTCGAGCTACCTTGTAGTCCGGCTTGCCTCGACGGGGGGGTTTGCATCGATGGTCAGTGTAGTATTGGGATCATCGCCTCCGTGGGATCAGTTGTTGGAGATCCTGTTGGCTTGACGAGTGCTTCGGCGGTCGGCACTGTCGCGTTGGAAGGTGTAGAAGGGGAGCCCGCGCCGGAGGCTTCTGCACTACCTTAGGTAGTCTGCAGACAAGTCAACGTCGATGGAAATCTACATTTACATGATACGTATCCAAGCAACCGGAGTGCACGAACCTAGCTCAACTGCATGCAAAAGTACAGAAAAGACCCACAACAGGAATATCAGTGATCAAGTACTCAATCCATTGAAGATATAGTTGGAACTGGTCGCGCTAGGCGTCCCCAACTACATTCTATAAATATTGTATCGTTATGCACCAAGCGTCTCGTGTCCAGTAATATAGATGTCTTGCCTTTCGTTTCAACAGGGCAACTGGTACTATACTACGGGAGGTCTCACGTCGAACTTCGTGCCCTGGCCAGCCCGGCAACGAGCGCAGCTGTAAGGACACTTATCCATTTAAGCGGCAAGAAACTTCACGTCGCATCATCTTGTATCGAATGTCCTCAATCCATAACGAAGTTGGCGGTACGATCGCGGGTGATCTTTCTCAAGTAGATACTATAACTGCACCTTTCTTCTAGATAGTAGTATCTATTGGCCTTGCTTTTCAACAGCAGGGTAACGAGGGAAAGGATAGAGAGAACATTTAGACTAGTTGATAGCAGAGCAAGAGGGAAGCTTGTCGAGTTTAAGATCTAACTCTTAGTTGCAATTATGGACTCTGTGCTATTGTTGCTGTTGCCAACTTCGTTACCACTAATGTGCCTGTTCAAAACCAATTCGTAGGTGGCTTCCCCTACAATCTTGTATTTTTCTTCAAAGTTCGTCCAACTCGTGTCCTGTGGAGATCGTTGTAAGACTGCACCAGGAACAAGGCACTGGTGACCATTGTCGCCGTTCTTGTTGAGATCTGCTACAATAGTGGCCGCGACAGCAAATTCCTCCAGATAATGCTTCCAATTGGATCTAACCGTGAGTGCTTCCCCAGCTGTCTGAAGCAAAAGGGAAAATGCCGGATGCGCGTACCATCGAAGCTTGAGTCGCGACAGTTTTGGGTAGGGATTGGGGTAAAGTAGGTAGTGTTGTTGAACATGACACTCATTTCTTGCGAGACAACGCCAAAAGTCGGCCAGTTCCGCCCGCACAAGCCATACGTTGGCCGCCACTTGTTGGACTAGCAGGTTACTATCCCCGTTGTCGGCTCCATCATCTTCCACATCTTTACTTTCATCACTACCCCTCGGAACATGCGGATTCTTGCGCAACCTGTGGACGGATCGATCAATGCCAATCACTACTGAGTTAGGGTGCAGCTCTCCCAAGACTATCGACGACCGTCCCGTTCCACAGCCGCTGTCCAAAATGACGTTCTCCAACGCTACATTGTGTAACAGTTGGTCAAAGGCTGCCTGTGTGTGCCCCGCCACCGGTTTCGATGCCGTGTAGCGATCGAGATTCTGCCAGCTTTTGGTGACAGTCTTTTGCAGTGTGTCGGGACTCGTCGGCGGACAATCAATGGTGTATCGTGTGGGAGTTGGAGGCGTTGTCGCGTGTGCAGTAACTAATGTGCGCCGTGCTGTGGCGACTCGAGCCAGACGATGATACGACGAGAAGGTATCAGCTCGCTGGAGAAGAGCTCGTGTGGTTGATGGTAGAAGGAGACTGAATGTACAGCACCTCATTATAGCTAAAATTCGGTTCCTATCAATCATGTCCCTCCCGTTATTTCATTCCAAGTTATTTGACAGAGCGTGTATCTAGAAGAATGTCTTGCTATCGTACCGGTAGCACCCGAGACGTCAGACGTCAAAGAAATGGGTGGAGGGAAGGAGAAGACTGCTAGACTGCATAATAGTCTGTCTTTCCGCGGCCGTTGCTGCGCTCCAATCATCATTCAGATCAACCGGTTCTCACGTTCCTTAAGTGTTCCGGAGGCCTTTTCCAATCTTCAATCTTTCTTCAACACTCTTCGAGACTAGACTTCGGCAGACTCTTCAAGACTAGACTACGAGTAGCGAGATCGTGACCAGGTAATGGTGCAGTACAGTACGTTAGTGTGCATAAATATTGGACGATAGCGGGAGCAAAAGTGTCAGCAGAAAGTGTATTTAATTTATGAATTGTGTAACGTATCCTTTCAACAAGGATACACGGACGTCTTCCTCCATAGTCAGATTCGATCTTTCTAGGAGGCAATGATAGCGTCGTGCGTCGGTTCTAGTTCCATGTCGCGATCTGACATGCGGGCCGGAGCTCCCAACATGAAGTCAGAAACGGCTAGAGGGTTTTGGTCCTTGTGGATCAGGCAGCTGTTGCGGCGACGGATACGCGGTCGCGGGTTCACTGTCACACTAAGAGAAGCGGCTCCGGCCTTAGTTTTGGGGTCGTCTCCGTAGCCGTAGTCCTCTATGGGACTTTTACCGCCTTGCTCGTTGGTGTTCTTGCTGTCACTGTAGCCATATTCTTCCTCAGCTGAAGCCGAATTAACATATCCTCTTTGATCGCCGCCAAGGGTACTTGGCGCACAATAACCGTAGCCTCCTCCACCGTGTGAGTCGTCATCACTGTCACTTTCATTGTCGTTATCATTGTCCTCGCCGTATCCGTACGGGTTCCTGAGAGCGGTCACGGCGGTAGGTGGTGACCCGCCAATGATGGACTTTTTAAGAGGATCAGCGGCAGAATCATCGTAGGCGTATCCGTACATTTCTTCTGCCGAGCCAGGAGAGGGCGGCTCGTTTTTGTAGTCTCTAAAGCCTGCGGCAGCGATAGATTCGTTTGTATTCATTGTCTCGCAGCCGTGAACAAAAAAGACGGTTAGACTACCAGCCAGTAGCAAATTTATGTCTAGAGTGAAGCCCTCACACATCTTCAAATTCTTCGCCCGTCGTACTGTAGTCGTAAACGCACGGCACGAACCAGCGAAGCTACGACTTGCTGCGGCAGGGCACACTGAAGGAGGGTCATATGACTCTCTACTTGTATTCCCACGAATTTTGATACTTCGTTGGAACCTTCTTCAATTGGAACGCATGGCATGCACGAACCGGCGAAAAAATACTGCGTTACGGTCAGTAGAGATTGTAATAAGTACTATAAACCCAGCTGTGGTCATGTACCTGGTATCGCCATGCATGTTATCGGCTACGTATTTGTGGCTTGCGTGCTGTTGGCTTGGTTGCTGTTGCTTTGGTCATACTGAAGAAGAGTCATATGACTTTTTACTTATTAATTTTAAAATTCTTTGGGATCGTCTTCTTTCAGAAACGCGACATTTTAGCTAGGATCCTCACAATTCAGAATTCAGTCATTCATTTTGTTACGAACAGATAAGAACAGCCCTCCGACCAGTGAATTTTTCCATTTCCGGGTTGCTTTAATCTTAGTCTTTTCCAGTCATTTGCCGTCTCCCTTTCAGGTTTCTTTGGGAGTTATCGAATTCGACCGAAAACCAGTAGAATTATTAGGAGTGGATCGCGGATTGGGCCCCTACGGCGCCACCTCCCTTTGGCCTTTTTAGGCACAAACAGGGAACAGCGGGGGAGCTTTTGCCACTTTCCGACCCAAAAAATACAACGTCATTTGGAAAAGCAAGTAGGAAGACCCATTATTGTGCATGTTGAGAAAGACCATGCCACCCCAGGATCCTCCCATGTCAGCTCTTACCGAACATGCTCTCGAAAGCTCCCAACTTAATAGCAATAACTTTGATCCGATCAAAATGTTTGCGGAGCGGTCGGATACAGCTACAGCTAAGAGTCGCGGTACGAGTAGACGGGCTTCTCTAACCGGAGCTTCGGCTCAATACGGTGGACACGATACTGTTCCTGATGATCACTCGGTACGGTCTTCACGCTCTAATAGGAACCGTCGTGCGTCTCTATCCGGGGCTCTTCCCGGTATGATGGGCCCACCCGTGGGAGGCGGAGCATCGGCTGCTTACGGTTATGGATATAGTACTGGGAGTGGCAACGATGAACATGAAGATGAACGATCCGTGTACTCTTCTCGATCGAGGAAAAGCCGCCGAGCCTCTGCTACGGGCGCAAAGCCTCCCACCATGCTCGACGATGAGGATAATGAGTACGGTTACGGAACCGACAAGGAAGACACAGAATCTATTTACTCGGTACGCTCGAAGATGCGGAGGGCTTCCATGTCTCGTAGTTCCAAGCCTGCTCGCCGAGCTTCGGCACACGCTACTGCTGCTGCTCTTGATGGCCCACCCATTGCTCATCGTCGAGGCTCTGCTGGCTTTGGAGCTGGAGCAGCTTCGGTTGCTCGTATGCCAAAGAGAATGTCCAATGGTATGCCCATTGCGCCTCCCACAGCTCTGGCGTATCAAACCACTACTGATAGCTTTACCTCGAACGACCACTCGGCGCCTGCCCGCAGACCTGCCCGCAATAGAGACATTGTCGATAACAGCGACCCTCCTAACGATGGACGATACGATACCGCGAATCGTGCTGAACATCCCAAGGAAGAAGAAGACAATGGGAAAGCTGACTCCCAATTTCAGCCGCTACAACGCCAACATACTGCTGACAGCATGGACCTCAAGGTCATGGCACAGGGTGCAGCGGCCAATCTTATTCATCATCCTCAAGCTGGCGGAAAGTCCCGTCGGGGAGGCCGCCGCGGCTCCGAAGAGCCTGCCCACGGAAGACGTCAGGTGGCGCGTACTAGCACTGGGGATAGCCTCGACATGATGGTTAGAGGAAAGGTCGATGAAAAGGAAGAAGTCGACGAGGAGGATGAAGACGATGACGACAAAGTTCAGCCTCTACAAAGGAATAATACGGGTGACAGTTTGGAATTCATGAGCATGGCACAGAGCGCAGCGGTGGCGCGTGCTACTCCTCACTCGGGAGGCAAGTCCCGTCGTGGTGGTCGCCGTGATTCGACAGAAGAACCGCAAGAAGCAAGAGGACCTTCAAAGCGAGCCCCTGTGGAGCGAAGCAACACCGGTGATAGTCTAGACCAGAAGGTTATGGGACTTTGCGACGACGACGAAGAAGATGACTTTCAGCCGTTGCAGCGTAACATCACTGGAGACAGTATGGATCTCATGGCCATGGCACAAGCAGCAACAACTGCCCGCGCCACACCCAAGGCCGGTGGCAAGACTCGCCGCGGACGTCCCAAGGCGTCGGTTGATGCTGATGATGTAGAGTCCAAAGAAGCCAACGACAGTCCAGTAGCACCGACATCACAAGATGATCGTCCTTTGACGCCTCCTCCTGCGGCATCCGTCGGAATCAGTGCCGACAGCACGTCGACATCGGGAGATATTTCCGATTTGGAAGAGGAGGATGCCGACGACATCGTTGACCATCTCGCCGTGATCGAAGACAATACCCCCAAGAGTAAACCCGCGCGCAATGGCGTTTGGGCAGGCGTGGGAGCGAATACTCGTCGTGGCGGTCGTCGGGGCGCTGACGAGAAGGCACCGGTACCAGCTCGACGTGGTGTCCAGCGTCAAGAAACTGGAGACAGTTTGGAGGAGATGCGGCTTTCATTGAGCGATCATGAAGGGCCTACTGAGGCAGATCTTGCCACGGAAGAAGTCATCCAACCAGTGGCGCCAGCGCCCAAATTTAGTGGTATTAACCCTGATGCAATCGCTCGCATGAGCAACACAACCAACGGCTCCGCTAAACCTAGCGCCGACGTTTCCGACCTGGAGAGCAGTGACGACGATTCGGAAGATGACGACCCGTATGGATATGGACCGACTACTCATGCCACGGTGTACGGTTATGCAAATGATGCCGCAAGTGACACCGAGAGCTTGGGTTCGCGTCAGTCGGGTCGCTCCAGTAAATCACTTCGCAGGAACAGCACGATCATTCGCCCCGATACGAATCCTTTCAAGGCTCCACAAAAAGACCCCTCAAGCGACCGGCAAGAATCGGACGCTAAGGAGTCTACAAGTACCAGTACGGCGTACGGATATGGCGAAACGCCAAGAGATCCCGGTGGCCGACCCTCGTACGACAGTGAATCGGATGCTTCACAGTCATCCAACAGGAGAACTCGCCGCCGCAATAGTTGTCTCATTGTTGCTGGTCAGGGCCCCCGTGAGGTGATTTCCATGCTCAACAACTCATCCCGCATGTCGGATCGAGACTTGGCCCCTGATGTCGACGACTTCAACAACCCCGACTCTTTGCTCAACCGAGCTAAGTATGGCGCCCCACCCAAGGTCAATACTGTTGTCCAAGTACAAGATCCAGTGGAAGCGACCGATGTTAAGTATGGTGCCCCGCCCCAGATGAAAAGTGTTGTCGAAGTCGAAGATCCATTGGAAGCAACTGCAGTGGCGGGAATCCAAGCGACCACAGTGACGAGAATCCAACCGTCCTCTGTCAACACGGGTATTCCTGCAAAAAAGGAAGTGCTCAAGAAGAAGGATTGGGGACGTGCGCGCCCTTTTACATCTCCGATGCAGCTGCAGACGCTCACCGCCGAGAAACTCGCCGCATCAGACATGAATGCCATCAAGTTCGGTGGAGCCGTTCCCGGAAACTGGGCCGACGTTGACGTCTCCATAGGTGACGATGACACCCCATCCGATTCCTCGGATGGTGAGATATACGGCCCCAACATGTACAACGACTCTGCCACGGACCGGTACAGGGACATTGACGAATACAAGCAGAAAGCACGGCGCCGCGCGTCTTTGGAGCTTACATGCATCAACATTGAAGACAATGTCGAGTCTGAACTGCAGACAAAGAAGCTTGCCAAGTTTACTCCAGCTGTGGGATGCACCAGCGCTTCCGACTTTCTTGTGAGGTGTTTTACAGCACGCTTGCGTGTTGGTATCACGGTCATCAAGCACAACCGCTCCCGCTGGAGCAAATCGCAGCTGCGCACGCTCTACCTCCTGCCCAATGGAAAGACTCTGAGCTGGAAGCCTGCTGAAGACAAGGATGGCAAGGTTGCAAATAGTGACAAGGGCAAGAGACCCAAGCTTGATCTGGCTCGTTGTATCGAAGTCCGTCATGCTTGGAGTAAAGATCCAACGACCAAGAGGCAAACCGGCACGGCCATCATGCGAAAGCGGTGCAAAGATGGTTTGGCCAGCAGAAGTTTTGCCCTCATTTTTAACAAACGTACCCTTGACATGACGGCATTGACCACCGACCAGTGCAAGCTGCTAATGGAGGGTTTCACTGCCCTCTGCTTCAGGTTGCATTTGGACTCCTCTGCCGACGAGGATCCTCAAGGCAACGATGATTCAAGAGGCGCAAGTGCCGACGATGACTGGGCATCGACTATATACGGGGCTAGCTCGACCGTGAGCATGTCCTTTGGTTCCACTGCTGGCGGAGCTGGAGGTCCAAGCCCGACGACACCTTGGGGATTGTAGACCAAGACGATTTAAGACAGACATAACCATATTACATGTAATATTTTGAGTCTCTAGCCATCACCGGAAACCAATGCTACGCTTCCGCAGGTGATTGGCCAAACTTTGTGGTCTAACTACACACTCTTAGTCGAACTATCACGATGCCGGTACTACTGGTTACGACTTCTTATAGTACAGTACAGTACGGTACGGTACGGTACGGTAGTGCTACTGTAGAATAAGATATCAAGGCGGCTATTGTACAGTACTGTTCAAGTGATGAAGATTATTTAGCCTTAGGGGCTATTGTTTGGAGTGTCCGATCTCTACTCGATTGAAGAACTCCACCACTATTAAGATGACAGTAAGGCGGCTGATTCCGAAGGTCACTTTGGTAAATATTAAGGGTCATCACGCCCTTTGGAAATGACTTCCGGGCACGAATCTCAAGGGCCGAATCGATCTGGCGGCGTACCTTACTGGTCACGGGCTTTTACCTCGCAGGAACAGAAGCGCACAAAACGCAGCACTTTGACCTCGTTGTGCCAGGAGTGACAAGGCCTGCCTAGGTTACAAGAACAACAACATGGGAGACTTTGGTTTCGATAGCGACCCCTTTAAAAGCAATGGTTCAACAGCCGCCTCGTCGCGTCCTGGTGCTGGGAAATCGCGAAATGCCGGACTTACTCGAAACAAGAGCAACAAAGGAGATTTTGACAGTGGTTCCGTGGCTAGCGGAGGAGGCGGAGGAATAGCGCCTCCCGTAGCAAGACCTTCGGCGGGAAGAAGTCGAAGACGTGCTTCCATGGCGGGCTCTGCTCCCCCGATTGATTCCGGGAGCGGTCACGGAAACGGCGGAAACGGCGGAGGCTTTGGAAACTTTGATCAAGGTGCTAGTTTCGACACTGGGTTCCAACAACCGCAATATGAGGCTCCCGCCGCACCAGCGGCACCAAGACCTAGACGATCGGCTCGCCGCGCTAGTGTAGTAGGTAGCAGTACAGCCTCGTCTCGAAGCTTGGACTCAAGTGGTCCTCCTTCTCGTTCTTTGGACTCTGGAAGTACCGAGCCCTTGACTCGTGGCAACAAACCGGCACGCAGCCGAAGCGGCGCCTCGGATGCTTCGATCGGGTCTACTGGCTCTGGCGCCACTGGAATAGCGGGGCGCCCTCGCCGAAGCCGTCGCGCAAGTATGGCGGGATCTACTCCCGAAATGTCTCACAGCACCCAACCCGAGCCCGCCACCGACTACGGATACGGTGCAAGCAACGTAGAGACAGCGGACTACGGTTACGGAGGTCCGGAGCAAGAAACAACCGACTATGGATACAGTGAGCCAACTCCCGCCCCTGCTCCCGCCCCTACAAGGCCCACTGGTCGCCGAGAGAGTATGGGAGTCGGTGTAGGTGTGCGCGGTAGTGATCCATTTGCGGATCTTAAGAGCGGGGGTGGCTTTAGTAGCAGTAAACCTGCAAATCCAGGTATTGGATCCAACCGAGGTGTGAACATTATGCTTCCCATGGCAAATGCACCTGCTCCTCCCGAAAAGCCAAAGGAAGCCGGAGGAGGAAGAAGCAGACGCCGTGCCAGTATGCTGGGCATGGTTGGAACCTTAGCCGGAGTTGGTGGCGGTGCCAGTGGCGACAAGATGCAGTCACTCGACGACGGCGACAGCAAGAAGGCCAGCGGCAAGAAGGGTTTCTTCAAGGACCGCAAAAGCGAGAAGGCTGGTGGAGCCAACCCGGCAGTAGCTGTCGCTACTGATGGCAAGAGAAACGCCGATCGTCGCCGTGGTGGCGAAGGTGGGGGAGGCCTCTTGGATCGATTGGATGCCGCACCATCGAGTCGCGGTGCAGGACGTGCACAGGGAAATACGAGTTACTCGGATCGCATCATGACGGGAAACTAGTTTAGTAGGAGAGATGCTCAAACAAGAATACAAACTGAAAACAGCATCTCCAACGAAGTCTAATCACGTTAATGACTTATAATTGTGTCTCACACTTTCGAAGAGGCGTCTCTCGATGCTATAGTTCGCTCTCTGTGTCTTTCTCTGATTCTGTGAATAGGTATGATACATAGCTCTGCTCCAATAAGCAATAGATGGCGCGAAACTTATTGTAATTAAACGGCGTATGATGATGCGAGCGCCGCGGTATTGTTCGTCGTTTTCGCCGCACGCCGCACGCAAGTCACACACGCGACGACAGCAAAGTATTATAATAACGTATCGAATCACCTCGGCGATACGTACATCATACATCACAATAACTTCCTGCTGTTGTTGTCGAGTAGGCAGGATGCATTATTAAGGATGCGGCGAGTATCCATTCCTTTTGTCATCGCCATTGCTAGTGCTTCATTTACCACCGCCTACAAAGCGAACCACAAGGTATGGCCTGCCTGCCGTGTGGAACTCTACTCGGAAGCTTCCATTGTTTTACGAACGGTATCGCTCGAAGCATTCACCTTTGCCTACACTGGTCATTTCGATTCCATCTTAAAGGAGGCAGAGACTCGATTCTTGCAGACTCTGGCAAACGTGGTCCCGCAAGATGCAACGCCTTATCCCGTCAATCCGGATCGAAAAGATATCTGGTCTCTCATCGGTATCCGTATTAACGTGCTAACCGATGAGACCGTCCTCCGATACAAAGTCGACGAGTCCTACGAGCTACAAATACGCCCCGTGATCGACAATGATGGGTATATCCTATTGGAAGCCCCGACTATCTACGGAGTCTTACACGGTCTCCAAACCTTGCTGCAATTGTTTGAGTTTGGCTGGATCGACGGCAGCGGCAGCTTCTACGACGAAGGTAGCGATGGTAACAATGGTGTGCCTACATATCTGATACGTGATACACCCTTACAGATCACAGATGGCCCTGCGTATCCTTACAGAGGTCTCTTGATTGACACGGCACGACACTTTCTACCTTTAAGTCTCATTCTTCAGAACCTCGATGCCATGGCCATGAACAAACTGAATGTGCTGCACTGGCATGTAACAGACAGTCAATCTTGGCCGTTTCAAAGCTCCTCATTCCCCGACCTCAGTGCCAAGGGATCTTACTGTGCGGAATGCGTCTACAGCCCTGCAGATGTCAACTTGGTCGTCGAACAAGCAGCTGCTCGTGGAATTCGGATCATTGCAGAGTTTGATTTGCCGGGCCATTCGCAGGCAATTGGTGCAGCTTACCCCGAATTCATGACGAATTGTGGCGATGCAATACCCTCAGAACCCTTGGACGCGACGAATCCAGCACTCTATAGCTTTGTACATAGACTGTACAACGAGATTGCGACCTTGTGGCCAGATCAATGGATCCACATTGGCGGCGATGAGGTTTCCATGGACTGTTGGAAGAACTCGACCAAGATTCAAAAGTGGATGCAAGAGCACAACATGACTAGCGAGGTACAACTTCTAGACTACTTTGAACGGGACTTGATGGACTACGTGACAGTAACGCTTAAAAAACGTCCTATCGTCTGGCAAGAATTGTTTGATGCCAACGTGGCTCTACCCAAAGAAACAGTGATCGACGTTTGGAAGTCTTGGGATTTGAGTGCTAGATTCAAAGCAACCGCACAATCTTACCAGGTTCTTATTTCGGCGTGTTGGTACCTCGACCATCTAAACCAGGACTGGTTATCCTTTTACGGTTGTGATCCCAGGGACTTCAACGGAACGAGTGCACAAAAGGCTTTGGTAATTGGTGGTCATGCCTCCATGTGGGGCGAACGCGTCGACGAGACCAACTTTCTAGCCCGTGTTTGGCCTCGCGCCTCAGCTACTGCTGAAAAGTTGTGGACTGGCAATACGACTTCTGCAATTCTTTCGGCCCGACCACGGTTGGAAACCTTTCGATGCTTGATGAATCAACAGGGCTTCCCCGCTAGCCCCATATCTCCTGGAACGTGTGCTCACAAAAAACAGCGATCGTACTTTACTAGTACTGTAGCTAACAAGCTCTAGTCTTTCAAGTACACAGCAATAATCATTTACCAGGGTACATGGCGCATTCGTCCAGTCTACTAGCTAGCTCGTACTAAGTCGTAGCCAGCAAGCCCCCTGTCTTTCGTCTTTTCTCATCCAATTCGGAAGCAACAGTAATATATCTATGCAGCAGTAGGATACGAATCATCGAGAAGGCGTCCTGCTGTAGTCCAAGTTATGACATTCAAACACAAACAACTACTCTTCATCCGGCATTGACCTTTAGTTACGGTGTACCGTTATGGTTGCGGTGTCAGTGTCAATGGGCTATTGACCAAAGTCTATCATCTATC
>Ga0307978_1002862_pt1 | contig 11935 bp, 8 predicted proteins | sample OrgLakmetage1056_FD_203151 | JGI IMG/M metagenome (GOLD analysis project Ga0307978, IMG submission 203151) | Saline water microbial communities from Organic Lake, Antarctica - #1056 | ecosystem: Environmental > Aquatic > Non-marine Saline and Alkaline > Saline | place: Antarctica: Organic Lake...
ACTATCACTATTAATCAAAAACACCGCAGCCCCGTCGCAACTTTAAAAAGACAATCGACGCCGAAGAAGGCCGCCGCGGACGCGAAGAGACCACCCTCCAGATCCGCAAGGACAAGAAGGATGCTCGTCTCGCCAAGAGACGGCAGATGCCAACGGGCGGTCTCTCGGCACCCACTCCAGCGGGCATGGCGGCCGCAAACATGCTCATGAACTCGGGGGACAATACCTACGCGGGCATGTCGGCCATGGACGGAAATATCGCTTCAGGAACAAGCGCTTCTCGCGCCATGGCTGCTTCAAAGCTAGATCAGTTGCCAGCCATGGTACAAGGCGTCATGGGCAACGATCCAACCGTACAGACGGAATGTACCACGCAGTTTCGTCGATTGCTTTCCATTGAAAAGAACCCTCCCATTCAGCAAGTCATTGACGCTGGAGTCGTCCCGCGCTTTGTTGAATTCTTGCAGCGCGATGATAATCCGGCCTTGCAGTTTGAAGCAGCTTGGGCCTTGACCAATATCGCGTCGGGTACTTCGGATCACACAAAGGTCGTCATGGAAGTGGGAGCGGTACCCATTTTTGGGAGATTGCTCATGTCACCCAACGACGATGTGCGCGAGCAGGCTGTCTGGGCACTGGGTAACATTGCTGGAGACTCACCCCCTTGTCGCGATTTGGTATTGCAAGCCGGTGCCATGCAGCCCCTACTGCTACAGTTGCACCAAAACTCCAAGCTGTCCATGCTGCGCAACGCCACTTGGACCTTGAGCAACTTTTGCCGCGGCAAGCCACAGCCAGACTTTGAAATGGTCAGACCCGCCTTGCCCACATTGGCACAACTCATTTTCAGTCCGGACGAAGAAGTACTCACGGACGCTTGCTGGGCGCTCTCGTACATGTCGGACGGTCCCAATGAAAAAATTCAAGCTGTCATTGAATCGGGCGTCTGCCGCCGCTTGGTGGAACTACTCTTGAATCCCAGTCCGGCGGTACAGACTCCCGCCCTCCGGACCGTTGGCAACATTGTTACTGGTAACGACTTGCAGACGCAGTTTATTATCAATAACAATGCCCTCCCCTGCTTGTTGGCTTTGCTTTCGAGCCCCAAAAAGGGAATTCGAAAAGAGGCGTGCTGGACCATTTCCAACATTACCGCTGGCAACAAGGAACAGATCCAGGCCGTCGTCGAAAACAATATCATTCCCCCCTTGATTCAGTTGTTGACTAATGCCGAGTTTGATATCCGCAAGGAAGCGGCCTGGGCCATTTCCAACGCCACGTCGGGTGGCAGTACCCAGCAAATCAAGTTTTTGGTGCAGCAGGGATGCATTCGTCCCCTCTGCGACTTGCTCAATGTTTCCGATACCAAGATTGTCACGATTGCTCTCGAAGGCCTGGAGAATATCCTCAAGACTGGCGACGACGAAGCGCGCGCCACCAACGGTCAGAACCAAATGGCAGTTTTCATCTCGGAAGCCGAAGGCCTCAACAAGATTGAAGACTTGCAGCAGCATGCCAATCAGGATATCTACGAAAAGTGCATCAAAATTCTCGAATCGTACTTTGGAGTGGAAGATGAAGAAGAAATGGAAGCCCTGGCGCCGCAAATGGAAGGAGACCAGTTTGGTTTTGGCATGGACCAACAGCAACCTGGTACTTTTGACTTTTCCGGTGGACAATAAAGTGTGTGTGTGTTTAAAATCAATGACACGCACATACGTGGGCGGACGGTCTTGAGGGATTCGAGAGTTACGTGCAGACGCATGCATTTCAATTGCGCGTGCGTTCAAACTCTTTGGTCGCTCAAGCCCGTTGGTTCCTTTTAAAAGCTACGGCTGCGGCCTTTTGGAGGGAAGAATTTGTTTCTTCTCACCACGAGCCCGCAAACGAATAACTACGATAGTGACCATGACGAATATATATAGTAACTCTCTATATAAACAAACTTGTGTGCGTTTACCAACACCTTGTTTAGATTTCATGATCGTTCTGCTGCACTGGCAGCTACCCACTGTAGCGCGGCCGTAGATGAATGATTGGAAAGCAAACGAGTGCGTTTGTTTGCTCGAGACGATGCAGGTACCGGTAGAAACAAGTCTCTTGTCTAATTGAACAATGTGAGGCTCTTGCGCCCTTTGAAAGTCATACGGACAGTGGCGCATCGCATCAAGGCGTCAATGCCAAGAATCCCACCCACGCCTTGATCCTTGAGACTGTCCAAGATTGGGATTTGACCAATATCAATCTGCAGACGCGCCGCGTCTTGCAAGGACAGTCCGGGATAACCCGACGAACGGCCCAAATTGAGAGTACTGCTCACTCCTATTCGATGCGTCAGTTCGATAGCCATATTGTCGCTTCCCATGGCTCCCGTGTCAACACGGATGCGCGATAGAGCTGGAGAAGTGCGTTCCAGGCCCAATTGCTCAATTCCTTTCCAATTGAGAAACGTGCTCGAAGCGCCCGTGTCCACCAACATGTTGACGGGTCCCCGTCCTCCCAAGGATACTTGACAAGTATAAATACCCAACCGAGGGACGAGCTCCATGTCTGCTTGGGCCAAGACTGTTCGGGAACTGTCTTGTAGAGGAAGACTGTCACGATAAAAAGAAACGACTCCTTTGCAAAAGTCCATTTCGATTCCGACAAACTGACTAAAAAAGCTGAGACCAATGATCCCGTCTAGTTTGCTGGGCAAGGCACCAATATCTTGTACGGCGGCTGGCAAGGGTCCAAAACTGGCGTCGCCGAGGGTAAACGTGTCGAGCTGCGTCAGACCCGTCTTTCCGGAAACGCCCCCCGCACCAATCATGGTGACGGGAGTGCTGTACGATGGCAATTTGTGACGCTGGACAACCTCGGGTCTCAGCACGAATCCTGAACAAGCTGTATCCAGAAGTAACGTGAGCGTAAAGGATTCAGTTGGTTGGGAAGGGTTGGGAACCTCGATTTGAATGGTAGGATAGGGCTGTTCGCCGGGTTGGATCGTAATGCCTCCACCCACGTCCTTTAGATTGACGGCTGCGATTCTCACATCACTGTCCAGGCTGGTAAAGTAGAGCGGAACTTGAAGGACATTGGAGGGCATTCCTGAGGTTGGCGTCTTGGTCGTCTTGATTTTGATGTCAGGCTGTGGCTGTGCTGGTCGGCGTCGGGCCTCGTCCAGCCGCTTGACCAATCCTTCTTTTTCAAACAAGTCCATAAAGGAAACGTTGAGCGTCGAAAGTTCCTTTTTGATTTCACTAACCGACATGGACCGAATATCTTGGACTCGGTCATATTCGGTGCTCTTAATTTGCGTATGCAAAGGCTGAAAGGGTAATCGTCTGGTGCTGACCACGGAGGGAACAAAAGCAAAAGTCGTCGGGACGAACAACAAAAGGAGTGATGCCAGGATTGGACGACTACGAAAAGTCATTGTAACTCGAGAAATATGATGCTTTGGATATGGTGAGTTGCTACCCAGCGTTTATGATGCAAAGGATGAGCTGGAACTGTGTCTTGTGAACCTCTTCGCCATGGTCGTTTGTTGGCAGCAGTGCATCAGTTTTTGGCTTTCGTTCTTCGAATTAATGACGTGTCAGAAACCGCGACCATTTTGGGTCATTTTTTGTTGACGCGCGCACGTTTTGTCATATTGTTTTCGTTTTGTTCTTGTGGTTCGCTTCCAACCTAGCCGTGTTGATGGGGTGGTTCGCTTCACAGCCATGTTTGCCATAAAGTTGAATGCTTTCTACCGGTACAGTATGGCATTGATGAAAAGAATCATCATGGTTCGAACGAGCTTGATTATTGGAGTTTGGTGTGCGGGATTGGTCGCAAAGGTGCCTGTTTACGCTTTTGTCCCGGCGACGCCGTCCACCATGATCATGGCAAGGCAGCAGCTGCATGCTCGTCGTTCTGAACCACGATACGCAAAAGGGTCGGAAGAGGACATCGAAAACCAGTTGTACGAGATTGCAAGGCGTTTCAAGCTAGAAGTCTTTGATCTCGACGAAGGTATTTATGGTCTCGAGTCACAAGACTCTCGTTATGGATTAGAGGTGGTACATGTGGCCATCTCAATGGACGCGGACAACGGTGGTCTCGGCTTGGTTCTCACCGAAATGGCGGGTAATGCCGACGGGAGGGGGCTTGTACTCGTCAGTCAAGTGAATGTCGAGTCGGAACCAGCCGTCCAAGTCGGTGATGTAATCACTGGTGTCACGGCTGGCGACACGTTTCGTGAGCGCACAACGGGTCTTAATTACGATCTCACGGTGAATGCTATTGCCAGAGCCAAGCAGGAAGCCACCGATGGAATTCTCCATTTGGAATTGGATCGGTTGGTCGAAAGAGCAAAAGTACAGGTCGAGGTGGTGGATCTATTGGGAACTGTCCATCAAACAATTGACGCATTGGCTGGTGAAAACTTGCGTAGGTTGCTCCTTCGGCGCGGAATCAAGCTATACGATGGACGCTCCAAGCGCTTTGACATGCCCTTTGTAACGGGCGACTGCGCTGGCGAAGGTATCTGTGGAACGTGTCTCGTCAATGTTTTGTCGGGGGGAGAACTGCTGAATCAACGAAACAGCCAAGAAGAGCTGATTACCCAGGGACGGCCGTCGTCCTGGCGTGCCTCTTGTCGAACCGTCGTGGGAGCCGACAACAGGCCCGGCACTCTCCGCATTACCATCCACCCACAGTCTGAATCCGAAGACGAGTTGAATCCAGGAGTAAAGAGCGTTTCTAGAAATTAAATATCTAGTCTTGATATATAGCTGCTCCAGGACGCTACCTGATCCTGATGTCCTTCTCCGAAGAAAGGCATAACTGTATTGGAGTCACGGTACTCTCAAAATTGTTGCTTTACACCTGTAGAGTATAACTTCTATTCTTCGAAATAATCGTAAGGTGGCATGCTTTCAATGGTTTTCGAGGCATGAGACACCAGAATGCGGCCATTACGGCTGGCTTTCAACATGCTGCTCCTCTTCTTGGGACATGATGGTCACAGTTGGCCCAGCAATATGCCCAGCAGCCTTTCTTTCGTCGTCCAGCATGAGATGCGCCACGTCTCCAACATGACGCATAGTCGGTCGTCCGTGTGGACAGTTCCACGGATGTTCAACATCGACAAGTCGCTTGACGATACGATCCATCTCTTTGCTCGAGAGCGGCTTTCCTATCATAATACTTCCCCGACATGCGCGACTTGCAAACATGGCGATTGCTTTGGGAAGCCTTGCGATAATCTTGTCTGCCGTATCACCTGCTCCATTGCCTGCGTAACGTCGCACTGCATTGTTACCGTACATACCACTTCCATCGGCGCCAGTTCCAGCCCCAGCGGCTCCACCGTAGGACGATCCAGAGCCATCTGCCCCCAAGATTGCACACAACGCCGACACATCGTCCTTACCAAACTGTACCGCCTTTCGGCCGTCTCGTGCTCCGCTGTGAGGCAGCGCCGTGAGAGCGAACCGATGGCGTGGAGGCTTGTCTGAATCATATGCGAACCGGAAACCATTCTTTTCGAAAGTTTCCATATGGTCCAGAACGCATGCCTCTTCCGATGGCGACAGCTCGAGTGGCATCGGCGCGATCAGCTTTTGCTCGTGGATTACAGTCTCGGCACAGAGCTTTTCGAAATTATACTTTTCATCACAAGCGTGTTGGTCTAATATCCACAGGTGGTTCTTTCCGTCTCGGGCCAATATGAATCCCAAGTTGAACTGACCTATCACAGTCATCGAGTTGAAATCTTGTTTCGAAAGACTGATCGTACAACCTCCGCCACTTTCCCCTTGCCCTTCAGTTGTTGGTTCATCCCAAATATCGGCGGTTGACCTCTCGCGTGACGCGCCCTGAAACTCTCTCTTGCGGTCTCGCATCGCAAGCCGTTCAGTGCGCGCTGCCTGGACAACATCGCCGGTCCCTGTGAAAATATCCCATACCACAGTCGATTGGGGTTGACTTCCAGGTTCAGACGTCTTGGGTGAATTCGCCTCCATCTCGTCATTTACTGCGTGCTCTTCGGCGTCATTTGCATTGTCGGCATCATTATCTTCCGACGGAGATGGCGAACGAGTCTCGCCGACTCTGGATCGCTTCGAAATAGGCGCCGTTTCCTGAGCTGTACCTGATGTGGCCCGTTTGGTCGTGGTCGGTAGTGGTCGTGCTGGTGTAGATGCTACTTGAAACCCATGCTGCTCCAGCGACAGTGTCTTATCCGACAACGATGGGGCAGCAGCGCGCTGGTTCGTTCCCACACTGTCCCCAGATGCCCGGAAAAGATCAAAGTCCATCTTCTTCACCGTCTGAATTTCGTCTTCGAGACCCGCGCTGCCGGTATTGTTGAACGTCTGCTGAGCCAGCTTCCATCGCTGACGATCAGCATCTGTTGACTGGTCGGCATTTGATGCAAGTTCTACAACTGCCTTCTCCTGTCTAACATTATTTTCCGGTGAGGGAGTGTCATACGTGGTTATATTGGATGTCTTCTTGGTAGATATAGCTTCGGTTCGCTTTTGTTGTTCGGCTTCCTCCTCCTCCTCTGTTGTCGCTATTTGCTGTTTTTCTGCTTCTTCAATATCGGTTATCGCTTCGCGGGCAGCTGCTGCTCTCTCGGTCGCTTTCGTAGCTTGTTCCTTGGCTGGATTCATCACCTCAGCTTCTTCGCGTACCCTTCGACCATCATCAAACTCGTGTTGCAGCTTTGCCTTGGAAAAGTCGTGGGAGAAGGCATACCGACGGTTGAACCTCGTCGGAGACTCGTATTCGGGCACGTTGTCACCACGATCAGCATCGTCTTCCTCTTGCTGCTGTGACGCGGATCCCATACCATCGATTACATTTGCCGTAAACTTGCCCTCGGTCTGACTGGCCCATAGCTTAGTCACTCCCTCTTGCACAAGGTCGCAGATTTCCTTTTCATACGTGAGCATAACTTGACGCTTGTCTGGCGACAGATTGATATCAAAGGCGTCGTTGGGAAGCGTGAACTGTAATACACAGGACGGTCGTTTCTGTCCACCAAAGGTGCGCCATGCCTCGTTTAATAGCTTGGCAACCTTGGGAATTTCCACCGGTCTTGCGTTGATGCTGAAGAACTGCCCATCCCTGGTACCACGGTCTCGACTATAGAGCGCCTTTGCTACCAAGCCTTCCATCTTCCACTTTGGCTTGTCGTTGCTGTTGACAGCCTCCCCTTCTTCGCCAAAGTCGTTGCTACTCCCAGTCACAGCTGATGTTAGATCCACAAAAATCGAACAGAGACTAGCCAAGAATTTACTCCCCAATACGGAAGATATTGTCTCTTGAATCGATGTGCTATTGAAAGTCGTGGCCAACAAGGCATTTTCTCGACAGCCTCCTCCCGACACGACCATATCCATAAGATTAATGCGGACCCCGACTGAGAAAATAGCATACCCAACCATCATTCTCATGAGTCGTCCTCTTTGGTTCGAAATGCGACGAATCATATCCGCTCGTCGAACCGGCAAGGATTCCAGAAGTCGAACGACTGCCACTGTTGTCCCCACTTTCCTCGGAATACTGGCCACTGCCGCTAGATTGAGTGAACCATCTCGTCGAAACTCCAACTTTTGCGCGAGTTCTTCATTGGCGGTACGAGTGGCAACGATAACATTGCTACTCAAATTCGACAAACAAAAGAGCGCTTCCCCGCGAAATCCCATGGTGAGCTGTCCGTGTCCATTATCGTAAATGTCTTGGAAGGATCGAATCTTACTTGTGGCGTGAGCCGTGGCAACGAATGGGCGAGAAGCGGCCGGAATACCGCAGCCATCGTCCGATACTTCCACAATGTCGATTCCTTGGTTAAAGAGGCGGACTGTGTAATACATAGAGAGAATGAGAGCGGTTAGCACACACACACACACACACACACTTATCCACATACCTCATATAGCCAACAATTTTACTAGATAAGACCATTGACTAACTTACTGTTGATACTCGTGCTTCGAGCATCCAGGCTGTTATCCACAAGTTCCTTGACGGCGCTGGCAAGATCCGTTACTGCTTGCCCCGCAACGATGCGTCGGACTGACTCGGCTTCGATCGGTTGGATCTCGGACGCCATGGTAGTTTAAGGTGCTCCTTTACTGCTTCCACGTATTAAGAAGTAGTCGTATTAAGCAACAAGTGGCTCTGTACTCAGCTTGGTAGTTCTGTCGTGATCGTATCGATCACTCACAAGAAGAGAAGAAGAGGGCCTGAGCAGCAGCTTCAATACATTCGGAATAACCACTGATCATTTTTCGTGTTTTCGTTCTCCGTCGCGAAGAGTATGCGAAGGCTAATGACAACACCAAGACTAAATTACTTAATAAATACTTTCAAGAAGTTTTCTTGGGGCAAAGTCAAAATTTTACACTTAGGTGAGAGAATCTATTTTCGTAGATTTTCGGCATTGATAGACTAATGACTATCGTGAAAACCTTTGTACAATGATAATATTTACTTAACAAAATATAAGATCCTTGTACTGTATTAATTAATTGCGTAGTTACTGGTAATTGCATTACTTTGTACAGTAATGTTATATAGTGTTTGTTGGAAGCAGCTTGCGGAAGCATCTGCTTTATGGCTGAAAACATCACGTTGTTGGAAGTGTTGGTCTATCTCTTTGTTTATTGTCGACTACAGTATGTCGTAGTCGTACTCTAGCTAGACTATGCTTACGTCCCGGTTCTCGCAATCAAACAGTTGCCTACTGTGCAACTAGCTATGATAGAGTTAGTACTGCATCAGGTACCGGTACTGTAGACTAGGTAACTTGTATTCTACTATCCTTGTCGCGGAACCCGGTCTTTTCTCCCGTGTGCAATCAGGATTTGAATATCTGGATTACGATTTCGACTCTCAGTTGATCGACCAACTCCTATGGACTCGAATAGTGACTGCAGCTCCTGTTCAAACTGTCGGTGAATCGTGCTGAGACGTTCCTTAAAGCTCACGTAGACGACAGACTTGGAATGCGCCACGGCCCAAATGGTTCGAGCCAGAGCTACTGGGTCGTAGAGAGAAGCCACCACATCAGCACCGACAATGACATCAAAGGTTCCGTGCTCGGAGTAGTCATCTTGGCCCCAAGCAAGTGGATAGGCTGACACGATACCGAGCGACTGCTTGGCCTCCTCGTCGTCGTCGTCACCAGGAAGAATATAATCGGACAGGAGACCGTCATCCTTCTGTGAGACTTGAGATTGTCCGTCTGGTATTTGGAAGGAGTTGGAGCTAACGTTGCGTCCCACGTTTCTCTGCAACAAGGGCATGAGCTCCGGTAGATCGGTTAAATGCACGTGAACCCCAGCGACAGCCTTGGCTACCATCAGGCCACAAAGGCCAGTACCAGTCCCCAACTCCACAATCCGAGTCGCACTCTTACCTGGAACTTTCCAGGTGGTAGAATTCTGTAGCAAGTATTCACCTAGACAAAAGGCGGCATCCCAACACCAGCCCCCCTTGCCCAAGGTCTTGTCTTGTTCCATTACGAGTCGACCTGGCCTAATGCCGATACATCCGTAGTCAATAAACCGACAGTCGACGTGCTTGAGATCGTCATAATAGCGTTGGTGATTTAGATACGCGCCGTACGAGAGAATTTGTGAACCACACGCGAGGACTGTGCGATCCGTGTCTCGACTTGCGACGCTGTCGTTATCGGCATCTAGCCCCTTGTATGCCAACGCTTCTTCATGAGCAGATGCCCGTCGTTCTTCTTCGTCTTGTCGTTCAAGTTCTCGGAGTTGTCGTAGAACGGCTCCTCTTTGTAACATGGCTTCCGCTGGATCCATTGGGTCCTCATCGCTGTTATCATTATCACTGTTCTCGCTGTCTGCAGAGTCCATCATGGTCGTTGGCACGATGTTTAGCATTCTGGCTGGATTTTTTTTTCTGTGGTCGGCTAAAGTGAAACGGACGTTCTATAAAATGGCGCGAGTATGAAAGACTCCGATCGACCATGATGGCGACACGCGACAGCCAAAGGCCCCTCATTCAGCACTCTTTCACTCTATCAGCTATACTGTTAGATACCTTGGAATGCCTTTGCACCTCAAGGTACTAAGTGCAACGAGCGAGTCCAAGCTCTCTCCAAAGCCGCGCAAGAGAGCCCGAAAAGACGACACCACTACTGCCGAGGAGGCGGCCGATAAGGATCATGTAACGGCGACGACCACAACGACCGGACGCTGCGTCAATGTCGCCGATCGCTATGATAAGGTCGGCCGTGTTGGCGCTGGCACGTACGGGATTGTCTACAAGGCCAAGGACCGGCTAACTGGAAATTATGTAGCCTTGAAACGATGCATCCCCCACCACGAATCCAGCGATGGCTTTCCCATTACGACGCTTCGTGAGATTCAATCGCTACGCCTGTGTGCGGGGCACCCCAACATTGTCGCACTCGAAACAGTCGCAGTTTCCAGGAGTGGTGTCTTTTTGGTCTTTCAATACTGTGAACACGATATCGGCGACTTGATTGACTCGTACTACGCCGAGCACCGCAAAAGTCCCTTTCCGCAAGCCGCCGTCAAGACCTTGTTGCGTCAACTTCTCGGCGCGTTGGAATTTCTGCACGGTCGAAACTTGATTCATAGAGATGTCAAAGCCAATAATCTCTTATATACCAATAAAGGATGCTTGAAACTGGCCGACTTTGGCTTGTCACGTCCCTACGCCGACCACCATCACGGCGCCTTATTGACACCAACGGTCGCCAGCTTGTGGTATCGACCACCCGAGCTCTTGTTGGGTGCTACCACGTATACCCAAGCTAGCTTGGACATCTGGGCCACCGGTTGCATCTTTGGAGAACTCTTGCAGGGATGTCCACTCGCCAATGGCAAGGACGAAATCGACCAAATGGACAAGGTGGTGCAGTGCCTGGGAGTTCCAACGGTTGCGGATTGGCCCGACCTGTACCAATTGCCATTGCTTCGAAACAACGGAATCCAGTTTCCTCCCAGCAGTCGTCGAACGCTACTAGATACCTTTGGCTATCTGAGCGACAGGGGCTTGCAGCTGCTCACGACCATGCTGCAGTACAATCCGGCCAAACGATGGACGGCGGCCAAGGCGCTGACATCGGCATATTTTGAGGAAGGGCCCTTGCCAACGCCATGCAGTGACATGCCACGCTTCAAGTCCTTGCACGAAAAGCATGGTAGCTCCAAGAAACATTAGCAACGCGCGGGGTTATTCAACTATGCTAGCTACAATTTGGTCTGTCAGACTGAGCCAATGCCGTTAACTATAACAGACCGCCACACACGTGCGTAGCATGCGAATCTCAAAAGCTAAGACTTGAACTGCAATAGTCTACTGCTACAGTACCGTACAACGCTACGTATTGAAGCACAAAGGGCTAACGTGCTACGCATGTACGTACTGTCTGCGTATGTATCGCATACGTACTACGTACAGTAGGACAGACATCGAAAACTCGGGTACTAAAAATGCCGACAATGGGGCGCTACCGTACAGCAGGTAGTTTACAGATTACTGCCCCTCCTTTCGATCCAAGGTGCATGATGAACACACCTGAGCCTCAAGAAGTCCTAAAGTCCAACGATGAGGAAATTCGACGGCTATTGGAGCAAGCAAAAGTAAAGATCGAAGATTATTTTCCACTGACTTCGATAACCAAGCTCGATCTATCGAACTGCAACTTGTCCACACTGCCGACTGGCTTTTCCGAGGCGCTTCCGAATCTATCCATTCTTTTTGCTAGTAAGAATCGCTTTGGCGAAATGCCTGCCGAGATTGGTCGATGCCAAAAGCTGCAAATGGTCGCCTTTAAAGAAAATGGCATGGAGACGATTCATCCCGACGCACTGCAACCACAACTTCGTTGGTTAATCTTGACGGACAACAAGCTCCAGAAGCTTCCAGAAGAGATTGGCCGATGCACACTTCTCCAAAA
>Ga0307978_1002865_pt1 | contig 11919 bp, 8 predicted proteins | sample OrgLakmetage1056_FD_203151 | JGI IMG/M metagenome (GOLD analysis project Ga0307978, IMG submission 203151) | Saline water microbial communities from Organic Lake, Antarctica - #1056 | ecosystem: Environmental > Aquatic > Non-marine Saline and Alkaline > Saline | place: Antarctica: Organic Lake...
AAAATTCGAAATTTCCGTTCTTGGTTCTTTCGTATATTAGTGCATGCAGCACGCAGAAAATAAATATAAATGCATCTCAGTGTTCAGGGGCCTCTTTCTTTCACAACAAATCCATACTCAAAATACCATATAAGTCTAAATCCTAGTGCGGCAGTGCTCTAAAAAACGCACATTACACGACCAGAAAGCAAGAAGCAAGTGGAAACAAAGGGTATAGATTTATCGTGCTTCAAGCTCTCGCGCGGCCTCCTCAAGCACTTTCGCCGCAAAGGAAGCATAACTCTGAGCGCCGCGCTTGTCCTCCACCAATGACGCATCAAAGTGGGCTTTGGCGTCGGCGCTGCCAGCGCAGCACACCACTACCAAGGGGGTAAAGCGGCTCGCTTCGGCGTGTCGCCGCACAGCCTGCATGACTGCGCAGTTCTCGGGGGGCGGAAACTCAAGCGGTGGTGGTGGTTGAGGCACCTCTTTGTCTGTATTCTGCACCTCTAATAATGATGGCCCTGTTGATGACCCATCAGAGTGCGCATTGGAGGAAGGCAACGATGTCTTCTTAGGCGCCGACTCCGCAAGCAAAGAAAGGGCTTCGAAGCCAGCGAAGGCTTTGTCAGCACCAGGGAGGTTTGCGAGCTCGTCTGCAGCTTCAGCACTTTCATCTGCGGTGGAAATTGGCACAGCAGCAGGAGCAGGCGCAGATGTTTTCGTCGGCGAAGTTTGCAACAGGTGGGGAGGCTGCGGCAGGAGGGACGGTGATGGCACATCGATGGCTGCTGCAGGAGCCGTGCTCCTTCCAGACGCTAATGGCGGTGGTGTAGGCGAGTACATCACAACTTTGTCGCTGCCCGCGTCCAACAGCAAGAGCTTCCCAGCAGCTCGAGCGCCGTGCACTGACGACGCCGCGCCGGCCACCGGTGGAGCGTGCTGCGCCACGGCTGCCTGGTTCAGCCGCAAGAAGGCACCCCAGCACTCGCGTTCTGCATCCAGGTCCAAACGGGCTCTATCAGATGCAGCCCCACCACTTTTGGCTGGTGAAGTAGTTGAGCTTCCTGGAGATGAAGTTGGTGGTGGCTGGTCTACGTCAAGGCGAAGAATCTGGGAGAAAATTAGAGAAAAATAGGGATGAACGGTCGTGAGCAGGAGCAGGAGCTCGGAAACACACACGGTGTTTGGAATCTATAGGTGAATGCATCAGTGCAAAGTAAACTAATTAGTGATTGCTTTCTTGTACCGTAATAAGGTCCGGGTAGCACGTTTTTCGAAATTCAGCTGGTGTCTGGTGGCACAAGGCTGACTCTGCGGTCACAAACGCGTCTTCCGCTCGTCGTTCAAACGACAAGAACTCGGCAGCAGCTTTCGGAGTGGGCTTGCTCTTTTTGCTGCTGCTGCGAGTAGCGAGGAGGGACGAGTACGCTAGGGCATGCACGAAAGGCGCCAATAAGCCGAGCCGTCGCCCGAGCACGCTCTCGATGTCAACACCGCCGCTGCGCACCTGCTCGGCGTTCAAGAACCCGCCGCTCGACATGCGCACCGAACCACCACCATAGCCATCGTCGTCGTCGTCATCGTCGTCGTGGCGGTCTCGCCCCAGACGGCCGTGGCGGTCTCGCCCTCCTTGGCCACCTGGGGGTGCTTCGGCGGCGGCTACAGTTATCCTCACCAGCCAGTCCTGCAAGAGAGCACGCGCTTCGCTCCAAGGCCCTGCTACTTCTTGGTCTTCGCCAGACTCGCTACTTTGGCCGCTGCTGCTGCTGCTGCCACTAAAGCTGGTCAAGGACGACGAGGCCAGAGCTACAGCTGCGCCGGCAAGATCCGTAGAACAAGGCCCTAGCGTTAAGCCTCTAGGGGCAGCTTCATGAGCGGCCTTGTGCGCCAAAAGCATTAAGGTAGCGTCTAGCTGCAAGCTTCCGAGCACCTGAGCGCAGGACGACGCGCGCGGAATGCCCAAATTGATGATGCGCAGCCGCCGCACCGTGTAGTACTTCTTTTGGCGCTCTCCAGAAAGCTTAATCCGGTCACCAGTGATGCTATTACTGCTACTGCTTCCACCATCACCCGCTTCGAAGTCTTCCATGAGTGTGGTGTACGCGAAGGCTACTTGCACCACGGTGCCTCGATGGAGACCCCCTGCTGCTTCAGCTGACGCTGCCCCGAAAGAAAAACCGAGCGCGATTGTCTGCTCGGGATCGCATGCTACCAGTTCACAAAAAATAAAAGAGGAGAAAGATGAAACCACGACGATGAAATAAACAGGTTGCTTAAGCGTCAAGACAAAAGAAATATTCCACACTTCATTCGCCACAACAACATATGCCCAGTAAGAGAGTTGGCAGGTGAAAAGCCCTCCATCTCCAGGCAACAAACGCACACCTGCTAAATGCAAAAGCACTTCGCCTGGAGCTGCACTGCTGCCTCCTAGTGAAGGGTCAAGCACTCCGGTCCCGTAGGTCTCTTCGGCTGAGACCACGGCATCCCTCGAAGTGCGCACCCGCAAACAGCCGCGCCACGCGATGGGGCGCCTCGCCACTTTGGCGCAGTCCTGCGAGAGCCGCGTGGCTGCAGCGGGGGTCCCCAAGTGCGGGTGCAGCCGCACGCAGCCCCCCGAGAAGCGTGCCAGGGGTGCCATCAAGCTAAGACCCAGAGGTGGGAGCGCGCCAGCCCCAACTCCAAGCAGGTCTACGCTCACGCCACCGAGGCCGCACCGAGTGCCCCACTTCGAGTAGTTCGCCAGCGCAGCCTGCCCAACAAAGGTCCCAGGAGCTGCGACCACGGGTGAACTTTGGCCCATGGCGCTTAAACTCGTAGTGGTTGGGGCCTCCAGAACGGCCCCTGGGCCGTGGGAGCAAGGGGCGGCCACAAAGCACATCAACTTGACGCCCGCGCACTTGAGGCGGCGGTTGCCACTAACGTGGCCTTCGTCGGGGCTGCCCAACAAGAGCTCGACGATGCGCGCGACGGCCAGGCCGAGGCAAGAGCATGGGGCGTCTCTTTCGGCAGCGCGCCGGCTGGCTTCGTCTGGCAACGACCTCAAGCTCGCTTTCACCATGCGCACGCTGAGGTCGTCGTCGAGGGATGCCGTGAGCTCGTCGATTTCTAATACATCGGCCACGCCCAACACGTCGCCTCTGCTACCACCGCTGCTGCCGCTGCTCTCACCACCACCGAGGTCATCGTCTTCGTTGTCGCTGCCTTCGTAGTCCAAAGTGGGCTGCACGCCGCGCGCTTCTTCTTCTGGTGTAGGCAGCACCAGTCGCCCTAAAGGTAAATAACTCACTGAGGGAAACACAGCCGCGGGAGTATTACTAGCGCTGACGCTGCTGCTAATATTGCTGCTGCTAGCAGTGTATGCTGCTCCACCGAGGTCATAAAGCCCGAGGCGATCCGAGTAAGTAATGAGCCCGAACCTAGCACCAGGTGGGGCGGCTGCAACCAGAGCATCAAGGGCGTCGCAAACCGCTTCTAGAGCTAATGAGTCGGCCGTTTCGTCTACCACTGCGAGGAATAGTGGTGGGCAAGCATTTACTGGAGTCTCAAAGCTTCGCCCGAGCCGCTTTTGCGCAGCGCGCGCAGCACCACTAGGAGAGCCACCCACGGGCGCACTGCCCCCCGCGTCCCCGAGTGCTGCGGCATGCGAGTCGAGTGGCACTACGTACTCGTAGCATGCATTCACGAGCTCCGGCGACTCGCCTGTAATGCGACTAGAGTAGGTGCTGGCGGTGATTTGGTTTGGGTGCCCGCATAGACCGCACCGCCACCACCGCGACTGCACCTCGCAAAGCGGGCTCAGGTAGCCAAAGCACTCTGCACACCGGTGAATGGTGTGCTCGGGTCCAACCACCTCTGGGCCGCGCTCATCTCCGAACTCAGCAAAGGGTGCGACCATGCAGCCCCATAGCGCGCTCGATTCGTCCTTCATTGCCGGGCTAGCCGGCGACTGCTCCAACGTGGGGATAATAGCGTCCATGATGGGCCCAGATAGGATGATAGACCTACTTGAGGTGAATTCCACAATTAAGTACAGCCGTAGATCATCCCGCAGCTCACAGGCGGACTCTAGCTAGTAAATTAAAAATCATTCGTGGGCCAATTCAAGTCTTCAAGTTGTATGAAGGAGTGGAGAAATAGGCGAGGAGGAGATGGAAGACCGTGAGACCGTAAAAAGTAATGGCGACGCGAGCACGTCGTCGGAAATCGGAGCAGAGAAGTCCCGAAAGGGCAACACCGTATTTTTTTACACCGACCCCCTCACCTAACCCTAACCAACGCAACCCTACCTCATCAATTCTTGGTTTTACGCCTCAGCACCTCGCATCCCGGTTCGCCCGCCGCCACAAGTTGTGAGGTCGGAGTGACCGGCTCTGTCCGAAGCCATGGAGGCTAACGGAACAGAGCTCAACGCATCGAAACGTGACTGGACGGATGCTGAATCGGAAGCCTTGTGCAAGGGCATGCTCCGACATGGTCTCAAAGTGAACAAGTGGGTCCTCATCAAAAACGACACCGAATTAGGTCCGGCACTCGTCAATCGCAGCAACAATAATCTGAAGGATCGATGGCGGGCCAAGGTGTTCGATACAGTACGGGCTGAGCTAGATGAGAGAGGCCGCCTGACTACCAACGCTACGGAATATTCTGCTCCGGCAGCGAAAGAAGTGGCGCCAAATCCTGGATCCCCAAAGAAGTCAAATGCGACGGCACCCAAGCTAGTCATTGACACAACTCAATTGCCGCCAAGTCCAGCCCTCCAAGCTAGCACATCACTGCCCTCAAGCACAAGCTCTAGCGACGATGAAATGGAAGACAACCAAGGCCCTAGGGAGCGTGCACCTCCGCCGGGCTTAGCGGAAGGTCCGCGTCCAGTGAACGACTCCCAGTTGCTTCAATCGCTTCATGCACAGCTTTCAGCCTGCGTTCGCAGCGCCGCTACGAGCAAAGGCAACAGTGGCAGTAGCAGCAGCAGTAGTTCAAATAGCAGCAGCAGCAACAGCAGTTCGAGTATTGGTGCGGCGCCACCCAAGCCTCCGAGGAATGTCACCGGTCCTGAGTTAGGAGCACAAGTCGGGGCGGATACATCACAACAATCCAGTACAACGATGCGCCCCAAGGTTGATTGGACTGACATTGAATCTGAAGCACTTCGGAAAGGCATGGCTCGGCATGGCCTTCAATTGAACAAATGGCAACTCATCAAGGAAGATCCTGAGTTCAAAGACATCCTGGTGAACCGTACGAACGGAAACTTGAAAGACCGCTGGCGCAACAGAATTTACACCGATACAAAGTTAGACTTAGAGGCTGCCGCTCAGGAAGCAAGCGAAGCGGCTGGGGCTGCCATGGCAGCAGCCCGGGAGGCGCGAGAGACGGCTGCGGCGAAGTATTTCGCAGAGTCAACTCGACAAGCTGCTGTGGGCGTGTTTCAAAGAGCTACGTCAGCAATAAGAGCTACCACTGCCATTTCCGCCAGCACCATGCGACATCAAATTGCGTTGCGGCGAACTCCGTTACAAGAGTTGACGTTCAGATTAGATGATTCCGTGAAGGGCCTTATTTTGTCGGTTCTCGAAGGTCCAGAGGATGGCCAGGCACGAGGGCCGTGGGGACTTGTTGTCAAAACTATTCTCCCTGGCGGTTCGGGCGAGCGAGCTGGCCTTCGTGAGGGTGATGTGATTAAATCGGCAGGTGGCACCCTTTTACAGCGCCTCCCCAATGAATCAGAAGATGCGTAAGTCTGAGCTCAGCCTGACGTTGATCATAGCTTGTAGACTTGCTTAAATTCCTCTCTTTTCTATTACTCGTATTCTTCTTCTTCAGATTTATGGCTCGTTGCCTTCCTTTTATGCAAAAGTGCCCTCTCGACCTCGTGGCATTTCGAAACGTATTCGCACGGCAGCACGTACCTGTGGTCGGAAGTGCCGATGCAGCTACCAATCTGCCCCTTGCGACTTCTAGTGATCTTTCACCTCAGGAACCTGCTTCTCCGTACATGCTTCAGACATTTACTGTTACTATTCACGGCGAGGATAAAGGATTGTCGATCACTATTCTTGGCGTACAGCCTGAGCAGCCACCGCAAATCATGCCATGGGGTGTCATGGTGCAAGGTGTTGCTCCAGGTGGTCAAAGTGACCATCTGGGGCTTCGCGAGGGGGACATTTTGAAGTCAGCCAACGGAATACTGCTGCAGCGGGTGTCTAATGATAACGACACTTCTTTCATGGATCGCATCCTACCTTTCGTAAAAATGTGCCCCTTGGAACTGGTTATATTGCGTGTGACATCGCGGGCAACAGGGTTGAGGTGCAGTGATCGAGAAATTGCGTTGACGCTCCCAACTACGACAGGAAACCTTGCATCCACCGTGGAACGCGTTGAGAGCGAACACCGTGAACTCATTTACGAAGAAATAGTTACAAGTCAGAAAGCCTTTGAAGCAGCGCGCGAGCAAGCGTTGATACAAGAACAGGCGGCGCGAGACAGGCTGGCGGCCGAGCGGGCAGCGCATCAAGCGATGCTGGCAGCGCAGGAAGCCGCTCGTCAGGCCCAGTTGGCGGCCATCGAGGAAGCGCGGCTCGCGAAGCTTGCAGAAGAGGAGGCCATTCGCCAAGCGGCTCGCGATGCCGAAAGGGAAGCCATGGATGCCATTGAAGCGGCTGCAGAGCTCGAGGACGTCACAGAAGACGTGAGCTTTTCAACGTACCAACCGCAGCACCTTCAACTGGGCAGGTTGGACTTTTGATTCATGGATAATATTTATAATAATTTTCAATATTCCATCCAACTGAGGACAATCCTCTATTATTTCAACCTATTTTTTTTGTTATATCCCACTCAACCATTTTTCTACAGTCCCCACCCCGATGCAGTGGTGGAAACAGCGTCGCTGGCAGCGGTAGCTCCGCCCCGGCCCAACTATAACCTCGCCATGCCAACGGACGAGAAATGTGGCCTGAGCTCCCTGCAGCTGGAAACGGTGGTGTACGCTTGCATGCGACATGAGACACTAATTCCAGACGCGAGTGGCCAAGGCTTCGTTCGCGCTGGCTTTTATCTTGGCGATGGGTGCGTACAGCTTTTCGTTGAATTTGTGTCTCATTTTTTTTTCCTTTTAAATCTCCCCCAATTCCCCCCAATTTTTCACGTCAGCAATGGTTTGATGTGTGTGTGTTCCCTATAGCGCGGGGATGGGAAAAGGCCGACAATTGGCAGGCTTGGTGCACGAAAATGTGCTGCGTGGGCGCTTAAAGCACATGTGGTTCTCCACCTCCAATGGTACTTGTATGAACCCTTTCTCCTCTTCAAGCGTTATCATACTTCAAACCAAGCATTTGATTGTGTGATCCGATGCACGCTTCGCTCTTGAGACCTGACAATCCGTTAAGAGGTATCACTATCGTGAGACCTAGTGGTGGTCTTGTGATGCTATCCTTGCCTGCTCATAACTTATGACGTATTGCTGCGTTCTCTAGACTTGAAATTGGACGCCGAGCGCGACCTTCGCGACACCGGCCTGCCTGACTTCCCTGTAGTCGCACTCAACCAGCTCCCTTACGGCACCATCAAGCTCGATCGTGGCGTCATCTTCGTTACCTACTCCAGCTTAACTGCCAAAGCCAGTGGGGGCCGCAGCCGTTTGCAGCAACTGGTGCAGTGGTGTAGCACTCAAAGCAGCAACCTGAACGCAATCAGTGCATCTCCTAATCAAGCCGCTGAAGGAGGCGGAAGTGTGCAGGCTGCGACCGAAACCAAGAGCTTGGAAGGACAAGAGGAAGGCGGTGCTAGCAAGAAGAAGAGTGGCAGCAAGCCCCCGCCCCGGAAGCGCACCAAGCCAGGCACGCCCAAAGCACCCCCCAAAGGGGCCTCCTCGTTCGAAGGGCTCTTGCTCTTCGACGAGTCGCACAAGGCCAAGGGCGCCAGTGGAGGGTCTCGCACCGGCTGTGCCGTTGGGGACTTGCAGACCATGCTCCCCAACGCTCGTGTGGTGTACTGCAGTGCGACGGGGGTCTCGGAACCGCGCCACCTCTCGTGTAAGGAATGCATTCTAAGTATGCGCATATTTATTAGTATTTCGACATGTAGTCGTGCTAGTGCTAGTGATGCGTAATCTTTTGCATTGCTTTGAGCAGCTCCCGGATCTTACTCTCTCTCATTTCACCCTCTTGTGCTCGTCGCTCTCGTAACTCATCAAAAGACATGCCTCGGCTTGGCCTATGGGGTGCGGGCACGGCATTTCCGCGTGGCTTGAACGAACTCCTCGCGGAAGTCGCCTTGGGCGGGGTAGGGATGCTGGAGCTCGTCGCCATGCATCTCAAAGCGTCTGGCAGTTTCCTGTGCCGCACCTTGAGCTTCCAAGCCTGCTCCTTTGCGCTCGTTGACTCTGCCAAGTATGCGGCGCTTCGTGACCCTGCGAGAGAGCTGGCCTATGACTTGCTGGCTGACTTGTGGTGTGAATTGTTTCGAGAGCTGAATGAAGCCCTGGATTGCAACGAAGTAGGGACCTACAGCAGCGCTTCTATGTCAGCGGAGCAGTTCGAAGGCGAAGACGATTCCGCCGAAGCAGCCGCGCAAGCACCTTCCATCTTCGCCAACAACAGCAAGCGGAGCCAGGCCGCGCAAGCCGCCGCAGCGGCCGCGGCTGCGGCCGCGCAAGCCGACCCGTCGGTCCGGTTGGCCGAACAAAAGAAGCTCCGGCAGCGGGTGCTGACGTACTTTTGGGGCGCACACCAGCGCTGCTTTCGGTCCATGTGCGTGGCTCTCAAGGTGCCAGCGGCGGTCGCCCTGGCCGAAGCAGCACTCGCGGAGGGCAAATGCTGCGTGATTGGGTTGCAATCCACTGGCGACGCGAGGGCCACGGCATCATCGTCAATGGGCTCTGGAGCAGCAGGGGCAGCAGGAGGTAGTGGTGACTTTGGCGGTATTGACAGCGCTGATGTTTTCGCAGATGGTGGTGGTGGTGGCAGTGGAAGTGACAGCGGGTTTTCGGCACCCTTGGCAACTGTCGAGCAGTGTGTGCGCGTGTGCTTTGCGCTGCCACCCGCCCCCGAAGAAGTCGAAAAGCTGCAGGCAGAAGCAGCCGCCGCTCAAGCCGCTGTTTTGGCCAAAGCTCGCGGCACTCGGAGCGCGGCTGCGGGGGTGCTCGGAAAGACTCGGCGAAAGTATGCCGAGCCAGGGGAGAGTGACTTGGATGACTCGTCTTCCTCTTCAGATGACGACGATGATCCCAACGGCAAGGGTGGAGGCAAGAATGGAGGCAGCGGAGGAGGAGGAGCTTCTGGTGAGAAGGTCGAAGCATCCAAGAAAGCCCCCCCCAAATTTTGGACAGGCTACGCGGTGTTCGGTGCTGCGATGCGGCGTCGCGCGAGTGCCAAGGGAAGACCCACTGTAAGTTTTGCAGAAGTAGCAGCGCGCTGGCGCCAGTTGAGTCCGGAGCAAGCGGCGGTGTTTGCCGACGCAGGAGCGCGCAACAAGGTCAGGTACGAAGCACGGCAGCAAAAGCAGCTGGCAGCAAGTGCTTTGCGAGTGCCCGCGTCTGGTGATAACGGTGGTGACAGTGGCAACGGTGCGACTGTTGAGTCTGAGATTGCTGAAGGTGACTCGAATGGGAATCAGTCCGAGGATGAAATCCCGGAATTGGACGACAACGACAGCGACCACGACGAAGAAGATGAAGAGGACCACAAAACTGCACCAGAGAGCAAAGCTAGCACTGACGCGGACAAAGATGATGCTGCTGCTGTGGCCATGGATACAGCTGAGGGCAATGGAGATTGCGGCCAGGAGGAAGGCGAGCCGTGCGCAGCATGTGGGCAATTAGGCGACGATGACCTTGCGGTGCTCTGCGACCATTGCGACCTGCCCTTTCACATGTACTGCTTGACGCCACCGCTGAGCGCGATTCCCGACGGCGACTGGTTCTGCGACGACTGCACTGCTGCTGCAGCCCTGGTCGCGGCCGAAGCTAAGAATCTAGCCGTGGCTCAAGCTGACGTTGAGCTGATTGGCCCCGCACTGGAGATCGACGGCTGGCAGCTGGTAGACTCCTCTTCTTCAGAGGCTGGTGCGGTTCCCGGGGCGCATGCACCCAGCAGTGGATGGCGCACTGATGTTGAAGCTCCAGCTCTTAATCCTGCTCTTATTCCCGCTCCTACTGCCACAGTTGAAGAAGCATCGAGTGTAGCGAAGAGGACTGGGCGGGCACGCCGGGCAGCAGCAGCAGCAGCAGCAGCAATATCTGTGAGCGAGAAGGCGACCACCAAGAAGGAGAACAGCTTGAGCAAAAATGGGGCTCGGCACTTGTGGTCTCGCACTCGGCGCTTCTTCAGCTGGCAGGGCCGCTCGTCGCCCATGGACGGCCGCATCGTCGCCTTCTTGCCTCCTTCTTCTTCTTCGTCCACCCTTGCTGCCTCGGGAGCAGCAGCAGCTGCTGGAGGCGAAGTGGGCACTGACGATGCCTTATGGAAGAACCGTCTAGATGCTGATGGCACGCTTGAAGACCTCGATGCCAGTGAACTTGCCAGAGCTCAGCGGCGATTCAAGTCCAATGCAGCAAATGCGTCTATTTTGGCTGCCAGCGCTCCCTTTGACGATGAAGTCGTAGTTGCGACCAACCCAGACGGAAGCACTGTCAGTGGCAAGCGCCGGAAACGGGGCCGCAACGGGACTGCTGCTGCTGCTGCTACAAATGATAATGCGCCTGCCACTGGTAATGGCAACGCATCGCTTGACAGTAGCCAAGCAACTGCTGAAAAGGGTGGTAGTGGCTCCGGGGCAGCTGAAGTAGCCAGCAGTGACGCACTCGCAGCACCAAAGAATGGTGGTGGTGTGGTCAGTAGCAGTAGTCATGTGGTGGAAGAAATCGTGTGGGCCCAAGCCGGCGTGCACGACCCGTTTTGGCCGGGTTTTATTGCCGAGCCGAGCCCGGAGCAACGAGCACTGACTCCGCTGCCGAAACACTGCCGGTAGGCATTCATTTGCCTTGGAGAAAAAGGAGAGGGTTTGAGTGGAGGCAAAATAGTCTTCGAAGCGATTCTTTGCGACTCACGTCTCACATATTTCGTTTCTTGTCGTCTTTGTGTGTGTACACCTTCCTTTTTTTTGTGTGCCTTGTCCTTCTTTAGCAACAAGTCGGTGCGATTCGTGGTGTACTACGGCTCTGCCCCCACTTGGGGCTGGGCCGCTGAGCATGACATTCTGCCCTTTGATCCACCTCTTCCCGCGGCTGTGACTGCTGGTGCTGGTGCTGGTGCTGTTGCTGGTGCTGCGAGCACTGCTTCCATAGCAGCCAACTCTGAAGCCACCTCCACCTCCAGTAATAACAACAGTGCCAAGCACAAGCTGCACGCTAAGCTCGCGCGCAAGTTGCAGCATGCCTCGCCTTCGGATGGCGCCCTGGCTCTTCGCCAAGCCCTCGCAAGGCACGCTTTGCAGACGCGTGGGGTGGGGCATACCTTAGCGGTGAGCCACGTCGCTGGCGTGAAAGAAGGCGTGATCGGGTCGTCGCTGAAGCCCGAGGACACGCGCGATCGAGATGCGGATGCGCTCGAAGCCAAAAAGGCCGCAGATGCAGCGACCTGTGCACAGCGCTACGAAAACGCGGTCGCGCGAAGGGCCAGAATCGCTGCGCGGATGGCCAAGTTGCGAAGTGGCTTAGACCATGTACTCGAAGGAATGGAAAACCCACTGGACGAGCTGCTAAGGCGGCTAGGAGGACCTTCCCAGGTGGCGGAGTTGACGGGCCGACGAGGGCGGTTTGTGGTTGATCCAATCACGGGCCAGCGTTCCTTCGAACCGCGCAACGCGCACCTCACGCTTGCGCAGACGTCAGACACAACCGCAGAGGAAACAGCTGCTGCGGAGGGCATGGATAATGGTATGGCGATGTTACCTAATGCAGCAGTGGAAACATCAGATGCTTTGGTAGCGACA
>Ga0307978_1002866_pt1 | contig 11916 bp, 9 predicted proteins | sample OrgLakmetage1056_FD_203151 | JGI IMG/M metagenome (GOLD analysis project Ga0307978, IMG submission 203151) | Saline water microbial communities from Organic Lake, Antarctica - #1056 | ecosystem: Environmental > Aquatic > Non-marine Saline and Alkaline > Saline | place: Antarctica: Organic Lake...
TCTGCGGAGGTAACAACTTCTTCAACACGGCCGCTTTACGTTCCTCGGAATAACGTGGCATGACTGCTCTCATACCGCCCAATCTGATATGAATTTAGGCAAAATCGCCAACTGGACAACTAGGCTGACAGAGGGGGTGAATCCGAGCACAAATTGTTCGTTTCGAGCTTGAGAAATTATGCCTCACATGGAAATTCGCTTCGTTTTCATAACTTTGCTTTTTCAATGCGAGAACTCGTACTGCATGTAATTGAGAGAAAAGCACCAGTCAAGAAAGTGAGGATTGCTAATTGGTATAAACGTGAAAGCGAACAGCATGAAGTAACTAGACGACAGCAATTAAAATACTGTGCTCAATCGAATATCGCCGATGTGTATTTCGATGACTATGTTCAGGAAGAAATAAATGAGGGAATTTCTGAGTTCTTGAAGGAATTCAAGTTTTTAATAAATACACCCATATCACTGAAAAGTATTTTAAAGCTTGTCCTAAAAAATTCTTTGAAGATGCTAAGTCTGTAGTCAAAATTGCAAATGATTCCTTGAGTCAGATTAGTGACCTCGAAAGAACGGTAATTGAGTCACTGGAGGAGAAAGTACACGATTCTGTCATTTCCACTGCGGTAAGCGCTATTCCCGAAAGCTTGTCATTACTTGCGCCCCATGTGTTTGTTGATTACTCAGAGGTTGAGGAAATTGAATGCACAGGGATCGATCATGAATTCATTTTTGTGACAGCATCCGGAACAGTACATGTTGATCAAGAATACGGCCCTAAAGATGACTTGTGTACCATCAGCGCTAATTATCCTTTTTCACTTGAAATGAAGGCTCACGTAGCGAACCCTGACGACTTTTCGATAGTGGGTGAAGAATTAGATGTGGACACATCATCGTGGTACGAATAGAACTTAACAAAGCGCTGCTACGGAAAATTTACTCGCTGGCGTTCCCAAATTTCCGCAGAGCGCGGCGTTAGCAAGAGGTTCAGGTTTTGAATATTGGTGTCGACGAATCGGGTTCCTTTGTATATTCATCAGCGTCAGATACTTGGAACTGTGTCGCGGCCTACGCCTATCCCGAGACCGATACGAGAAAAATCCGCAGCCTGCTCTCTCAGTTAAAGCGAAGACATGGAGTTGGCGTAAATGATGAAATAAAACTCAAGACGCTAAGTGAGAATAGCTATCTCAATTTCCTTGGTGAGTTTCTTCAACTTGAGGGGACGCTTTACGCAGTTGCAACCGACACATCACTCAATACTTCAGACAGAATACAGCATCATCAAAAGGACCAAGCAGCGAAAATTTTCGAGCATATTGACCTGATGCAGTTTGATGCTGCAAAACAAGGTCTGAGAGAACTCGCAGACCTCATTAACGCCATGCCACCTCAGCTTTACGTTCAAATGCAAAGCCAACTTTACTTGGTGCTCATGATCATCAAAACTGCCATTCTCTACTACGTCCAAAAGCACCCTCAAACCTTGGGAAATTTCCGTTGGAGAATCGACCAGAAGAATTCGAGTAAGACGGACTATGAAAGAGCATACCTGCAAGTCCTGCCCGGGTTTCTTCAAACGGCTTCCCTCCGAGAACCAATACCTGTGCTGGCTGAGGGCAATTATAAATGGTTTGACAGATTTCATTACCCTGTTGGGCAAGAGCCAACCTACCTCCAAGATGTATATAGCATTGAGACTGACGACGCAAATGAGAGAAAATTGAACATAGGGAAAGTGGTGCAAGAAGATATGCTGTTGGTGCATTAAAAGCATAATCAAAGCGTGCAAGTTGCAGACCTTCTGGCGTCCGGCATTAGACGATATCTAAGAAACGGTTTCTCGGAGAACAACAAAGTATCAGAGCGGTTGGGTGCTTTGATGGTCCAACCCGTCTCTAGAAAAACGCCTTTACATCTGATTTCCTTTGGTCAAAATTCCAGCGAATTGGCACGAGAGGCAGATTTGTCTGTTCGTCTGATGAGTAGGAAGGCAAGGAGTATCCTATGCTGACCAGTGCAGGCACGGCGACGCCCTTTACATTGCGCCTTCGGCTCCATTCCAAGGGCGCGCATGCTGCAAGCGTTAGCTGGATTGATGCGGTTCTTTTTTGGGGGTTCGGTGCCAGTGGCCTTGGCCCAGAGTTGGCAGCAAAACCGGTAAGTTTCGGTGTTTGCCAAGGCCGTCAAAATCGGTGGTTAGTTGGTAGTTCAGCGTTTCAACAGCGGTGACAGAAAGTTAGGTGTTCCGTTTGTGGGGCTGTTCGTCGTGAACACGGTTTTGATCTGCTAATCTGGTGTTCTTGTTCATTCACCGCATCGGTTGCGGTGTTTTTAAACGCGGTGCACCGGCGGATTTTGGTGCAAAGTAAGCGCCAATAAATCAGCGCCTACAACTCGTCTCGCCAATTGCACACACTGACTCCTCATCCATTTCATGAGGAATCAGCATGACCCCAACCGAACGAGCACACGTCTGGCAGCAGCATATCACTCACAATCTACTGAGATGGCCTTCCAACCCCAACTACCTCGTTTTTTGTCATAATTGAGCACCGCGACTCCGCTGACTATATCGTCGTTTCGAATACCGCTCTTGGCAATCATAGGGGGAGGAATAAACACATCTGTCGTAGTGAAGCCCAGCCCGTTGCGGACTCGAACAGTGTCCTGAAAAGTTTGGCGTATGGATGAGCTCGGTTTACTGTGGGTCTCAGCTGCTTTTAAGATCCGAAAACGAGTTCCCTGCCTGGTGGTGTACTTTGAGAGCTTAACCGCTATCGCGTCACCCTCCCTAAAAGTAGCCTCTAGGTCAAAAAATGGAATGACGCCGTCCACTTTTTGGTCAACGATGAAATGGATCACCTCCTTCTGTTGATTGACGTGATCTACAACGCCTATTCGCTCGATAAATACGTCCCAAGGGACGCCTGACGCCCTCTTTGCTACGATATAAACCTGAAATCTTTCTTGAGCGTCCCGCTCACCTTTTATGTGAATTGCATCCCCAGCACTAACATTAAAAAGCTCGAATTTACTCGCTGGAATCGCAACTTCCATTGGGTCGGACGATGTTTTAAGAAACAGCTTCTGTATCGGCTTATCCTCTTTGCCGGGCACCGAGAACACGTCCCCAACGTTGCCAGCGATCCATGGTAGATAGCTAAACAGGAGTGTTTCGGCTTCTCCGGTATTCGCCCTGTAATAATCATTATTTGAAGGGGTTTGTGTTACTGCGGCATACCACGGTTGTGCAACAATCTGCTCAATGTCCGCTGGAATTTTCAGTCCTTCCTGCGCTTTGTGAGAGACAATACGGCTGATTTCATGTTTAGCTTCAGCGAACTTCCCACGATCAATCAATAATTTCGCTAGCTTTAGCCGCACCTTTCCGGTGAATTTATCGTCAGAAGAGCACAAAAGTGATTTGCAATAACAACTTAATGACACATTATCCTCAGAGCCAATGCGGATATCCCCCAGCAAATCCCAGGTCCAAAAGTCGTTAACCTTTGCGCGGGTTACATCCAGCGCAAAGGTCAGAGCGTCATCATTTCTGCCAAGACCCAACAGAACCTTTGCTTTATTCAGGCTCAGCCAGATATTTTCGGGACACTTGGCGATGGCTTTATCCACGTGGGGGATAATATAAGAGAGGCTATCCTTGTCATTTGATTTCGCCGCTTCTTTGCTGGCCTGCTGGATGACCTTCTCTGCAAGAGACGGGAATTCCTTACCAACATTGTTGATAAACCGCTCCCAATCGTTTGGGCGCAGGAAGTCCAGGCCCCACAAACGCGAAAACGAAAGCATGCTGAAACGTTCGACGCCAGCAAATTTTGAGGCCACCTGAAGAAAGCGAGAATGCAACGACGAGGGCTTCTCCACACTCAGTTTCAGGTACTCGTTTAGCTTTCTCTTCACCGCAAGAACATCGACTGGCTCCTTAGCCATCAAATCTTTAGAAATCTTATAAAGTTCCCAGCCTAGGGACGTCTGAACTCTTTCATCGCCTGCTCCTGACCTACAGAGTTGACGATAGATCTCTGCCGCCTCGTCGTATCGCCCGGCCTTACTTACCTGTTTTGCTTTGCTGGCAAGTCGACCACCTGGATTGCAAAGCGCGATCGCCTGTTCGAGTTGTCTGGTTAGCACTTCGTCGATGGCAGGAACCTCTAAGGATTCAAGCTGCTGACGGTAATGGTTCAGGTTTTCAGTTTTTTCCGCTTTTGCATCCCGCTTGATCAAGTCAATCAGGCACCAGCCAAACGCTCTTACATCCCACTCATCTGGGCTAGGATAATTCATGAGCTGCAAAGCAATCTGGTAGGCTTCTTCAAGCTGTCCTTCGCGACGCTTGGCAAATACCTCCTTACTACTTGTCATGCGCTGAGTCCCTTTGTCAGCATGATCTCCACCTCGCCAACCAGAGTTCCGGGTGAACAGGCAGTTATCAGGGCCTGGCATTTAGTAAACCGATTCCCACCGTCAAAGAAGATGTCGTATACCGCCACTTGCCTCTCACGGTTGAAGGTATATCTCAGGCTCCAGGGATGCTTCACCACGTTCTGAATTACAATTCCCCGCTCTTCAGTTAGCGGAATCAAGCGGTAGTGGAGTTGGTTGAGGAAGTCTTCTTCAAAGTAAAACCGGTCAGCTGGAACGACAGGCCCACTGGCAATAAGCGCGCCTTTCAATGGAGCCAGCAAGTCATTAACTTTAGACGATAGTTCAGAAAGGTGTGGGGCGGTCACTCTGGAAATTTTTTCTTTTCCGTTGTAACCAATATTGACCCTGGCGAAATCCTCGCTCAGCCTGAAAGTATATGCTTCCTGATATTGATTATGCCCAATACCCTCAATACTGATATCAGTGCCGGCAATCAAATCCTGAACGCGTCCCAACAGCGCCAGTAAAAAAGGCGCCGTTGCTGGGATCTCAAACGTACTAGAATTTTGACCCTGAGTGGGTTCTGACCTGGGTGGGGCTTTACAGGATTCGTCGGTGAAAGCTTTCACAGCTGCATCAACCGCCTTTTCAGCACTGCCTTCTTCGCTTGGCGGTGCATAAGGGCTTGTCATTCCCTGCGGCAAGCTCATGCCAGGCGGCGGCACGACTTTGATGCCGCTACCCAATCTCAGATTTGGAGGATCAAGCAGATAAAGGTTCTGAGAGGTACGAGTAATGGCCGTGTAGAACCAGCGAAAATAGCCAGCGGAGAGCTGGCTTTCATGAGTCTTACACTTCACGAAAACATTGTTCCATTCGCTACCCTGGGCCTTATGGCAGGTAATGGCGTAACCAAACTTCAGCCTTAAGGCATTGAAATAGGGATCGGACATTAAGGTGTTTTTGAACTCTACACTTCCGCGCTTCAGGTGGTTATTCCGTATGCAGAAGTCCAAGTAAAGCGCCTTGTTTTCATCAGAAGACAGGGACGGTTGGTCGCTGTAGAGCAAGTCCTCTAGAATCTTCGCGTAGAAATATTGGTTTTTCCCGTCCAGATCCTTAAAGCCTATGCGAACATCGCAAAAAGCCAAAGCAATATCGAGACTCTCAACTTCCCCCGTGTCTGAATTCTTTCGTTTCAGCCTGACCTGACGCCGTTCAGTCTCTCCCAAGACTTGCGTGATCAGCCCGAAGTCCCCATTGGAAATGAAGAACCCATGGGCATTGCTATTGCTAATCGCCATCACTTTGTCGCCCAAAGCGACCTCTGAGCAACCAGGAAAAAAGTGCTCCCGGATTCTCCGGTTATACCCTGCAACGTCTGCATTTGAATGCGCAATCACGATAGATTCGCCGTTGATCTTGCCTCCGCAGGACGCTAAATATCGGCTCATCAAATCGCCATGCTCAACCTTGGCAACATCTGGGTAGTCGAGCTCTACCGCGAGTTGATTGAACGCACCACTTTGCAGCGCCTTTCTCAGGGTGATGGAGTTTTTCATCACGCCACTCTCAGCCTTCTGCCGCACAACCTCCGTTAATTCATAGCCCGTCGAGCGAACGCCGTGCTCGCGAAAAAGGTAATCTGTGGCCAAGGCGGGTGAAAAGGTCATGCCGACAGGCGGAAGCTGAGCATCATCTCCGATAAAGATAACCTTCTTCCGGTGATCGTTATGGTCCAGATTCACAAACTTTAAGAAGTCCTGCAGCAGATAACCGGAACCAAAACGAAAAAATTCTGCTTCGTTATACACGTCCGCCACCATGGACGCCTCGTCCACAATAAACACGGTATCGGCAGACATCTCATTCACAGCAAGCTGAGCATAAAACTTGTAGGTTTCCGTCCCGTCAAGATCTCCGTCGCTGTACTCGGCAATGTCTTTAAAGGAATAAATGGTTTTGTGAAGTGTGTAAGCTGGCGATCTGGTTTTTGCGGCAATGACCTTGGACGCTTTTCCGGTAGGCGCAGCGAGCACATAATTGCGGCCGATAGAACGGAAATATTCAGTTAGCCCTTTGGTGATAAACGTTTTCCCGGTGCCTGCATAGCCGCGTAGTAAAAAAGCACTATCCGTGTTACCGGATAGAAATTCACCAAGACGCTTTACTAGCTCAGTTTGACCTTCGTTCAGGGAATATTCGGCAAAGGCGTTCTCAATATTTAGTAGGCGACGCGTACTTTTCTCGTCGAGATCCATGATACTAGATGCGCGGGCCGAGGCGTTCTGGAAGGTTTTCAACCGCACATCATCCAGAGACGCGTTCAGGACGGAAATCTCTTGTTGGGCCGACTGCTCAGTCGCCTGCACCTCAGCAAGATCTTGTTTTGCCTGTTCCAACTGATGGGCTAGGCCTTCACTTGCCTCGCCAACTTTATCCTCGCTAGCTGCTTGAGGTCCAGGAACTGAGAATTCTGGGTAGTCTACGTACACTTCCTTACTGTAGGTTTTATAAAGCCAATGCCCGAGGAGATAGGATTCTTTTAAAAGCTGACCTGCCTGTTCGGCACTGATGTCTCTACCATGCGCGGCCTTATTGCCCAGACAGCGAATAGCGTGCAGTTTTTGACGGATGGGACTTTCGACGATGACTTCGAAGTGCTCGGACCTAAGCTTCTCAAAAAAGCCCTCACCGGGTTCGCTAGGCAAGTTGAGCTCTCGGTAAAGTATCCCCACCAGCGTTTCTGCAAAGCAGCGTAACTTAATAGTTGCTATCGTTGGCTCACTCAACACATACGCTTCGGCAAAGCTTGCGTGTTCGTAGAGTTCCGGCCAGCGGCCTTTCAGAGACTGAAAATTTTCCGACTGCATTCTCTGTCCTTTTTTGATGTTTTTTAGCGTTCCATCAAATGCTGCACTTCGCAGCTAACTTCAGACTAACCGCGTTTTCCCGGTCAGCAGCTCCTGCATCATGCCTTACTTAATTTGATGAGTTTTCGAAAGGCGACGGTCTAAAGCTCGAATATCGTTATCCATGTCAGCCTAAACAGTGGCTATGGCAGCCTGCTCATCTATTGGAGTCATTGACACCAAGAGCTCCTTAGTTATTGTAAAGTTTAGTTGCCCCTACCCTTGGTTTCTCCCTGACCTGCAAGACCAACTAGGACAGAATCTCTAGCTACATACTATGTGCCTGGACTCACTAAACTCGGATTAGTGAGTCTTTCCAAAACATTATGCCCGTGCTTAATGTGAAGCTCACCTGAACTCATCCAGTGGTTCGGTCCGCGTTACTGTACCCAGCGTCCCTCCTGCCGTAAAGCCTATGAAATTTCCAATCGCCAAAACATTCCAATCCTCTGGAATCTCACCCAATTTACTCACCTTACACCCCGTAAATTTTTCATGTTCAAAGCACGGCTACAGTGGGACGTGGTCCTAAAACGGGCTCCAACTAGTGCGTCGCAGATCGGCGGAGGCAAGTAGGTCTGTTTAAGGACGCTCACGATATTTGTTGATTTCAGGAGCACGTTTAGCGCTGAATGGTAATTGCTATCCACAAAGTTGCACATCATAGATAAAGCTCTACACCGACATTAAAGGCACCAATATAGCTTCTGCCAGCCATTTTTATAAAGAATACTGGCAAACGTAACAAACATGAGGGCGCCCGATAGGACTCTTCGAAAGCGGCTTTTACTTCCATCTACTCATCAGATCTTGATAGGAGTCGTTATACCGCTTAATGAAGCAGCGGTATGATCCTGCATATGCTCATCAAATGCCCGATTGAAGGCCACTCCAGCCGGGGCCAGGAAGCGAATTGATGATAAAGCAGTACCCGCTACGGGAACGCCAGAGACTTCCCTGTCAGTGATATGCTGCTGCCACGCGTGTACTCATTCGGTTGGGGGTCATGCTGATTCCTCAGGAAATGAGTGAGAAAGTCAGTGTGGGCAATCGACAGGCCGGAATGTAGGTGCTGATTTATTGGCGCTTATAATTCAATATTCACCAGTTCCAGAAACTCTGACTGCCAACACTCAACTTCACAAAACTCCCTTTCGCCAACCTACAGCCGGCTAAGGAACTCAAAACCTCTTTCGATACCGCCGGAAACTTCTCAAACTTGAGTTTTCATTTTCTCCCGAACTGACCCGAGCCGCCATGTACTGCCACCCTAACTGACTCTAAACTGATGAAAAAATAGAAACGTAACCATATGATTTAAAAAGCAATAAAACTGGCGTAATGAGCGATAAAGCACGCAAAGAAAAATAGCTAAACTTCTGATCTTAAACAATTAAAGTTCTCCACTTAGGCAGGCCTGCAACTCCGTTAACGCTGGTTCGATTCCGACCCGCGCCTCCATTTTTTTGGTTGAAGCATTAGACACCTTAAGTCAGTTGCCTAATGCGCTGAAGATAAACAGGAAAAATGACCCGCTTTTTGTAAAATCTTGTGAATCGCCGGTTTTGCCCTAGTGTAGTGGTCAACTAATTCCGGACAATATGTTAAGTTTTTCTTCAGCCATAACTGGCGATATCCCGCCATTGAACGTGTGAGGCCGCTGTCGGTTGTAGTAATCCATTAGATAAATCCCGACATCTTTTGTGGCATCCGGCAAACTGCGATAACCTAAATCCGGTACCCACTCGCTTTTGAGACTTCGGAACACCTGCTCCATCGGCGAATTATCCCAGCAATTTCCTCTGCGGCTCATGCTCTGCTCCATACGATAACGCCAGAGTCGTTGGCGGAATTTACGACTACCGTACTGGCAGCCTTGGTCAGAGTGGAACATGACCTGTGAAGGCCTCCCACGTTGTTCCCAAGCGTGGTCTAGAGCTTTTACTGTCAAGTCTGCGTCTGGGCTGGATGACATTGCCCAACCCACAACACGGCGGGCAAACAGGTCGAGAACCACGGCCAAATAACGCCAACGTTGGCCACTCCAAATGTATGTGATATCGCCGCACCAGACTTGATTTGGCCGTTCTACTGTAAACTGACGAGCCAGATGGTTCGGGATATCGGGTCGTTCAACCGTGGCGTTTTTATAGGCGTGAGGACCAGGTTGCTTGCAGACCAACCCTGACTCGCCCATCAGCCGGCGAACCTTGAAGCGCCCGATGGTGACACCTTTCTCTTTCAGCATACTAGTGAGAGTACGGCTGCCCGCCGAACGCCGACTATTGATAAACAGCGCTTTGATTTTGGCCCTTAGGGCCAGCCTCTCAGCGTCGATAATGTTGCATCGCTGACGATACTCGTAGTAACTGGACCGACTGATATCAAACGCTTTACAGACTATTTCGACCGGCTTGTGCTCACTTAACTGGTCTATCAGCGCTCGTCCGACATCAAGAGAGCGGTAGCCTTTTTTAGTATGTCTTTCTCCTGTTCCAGCCTTTTGCAGCGGGTTTCCAGCTCCTGTATCCGGCGCTGTTCTGGAGTGAATGCCTTGCCTTTTGGCGTCACCCCCTTACGCTCTTCGGCTAGTTGCTGAACCCATCATCGCAGAGCGCTTTCACCCATGCCCAAGGACGTGCAGGCCTGTGTAAAGGAGTATCCCTGGTCAAGTATTAGGCTAGCAGCTTCTTGCTTGAATTCAGGCGAAAAAGAACGTCGTTTTTTGGTCATCAGACACCTCGTTTAAGATGGCAATATTACCACCTTGATGGGTGTCCGGAATCATTGAACCACTACAACTGCCTGTTTAACTTTTTCATTAACGGCTAAGGGAGAGCTAAACTGTTTATCCCAATAAACAACGGACTAGAATTTTTGTACGCTCTGGTTCGTTGATACCGTCTATCTAATTCTTCTTAGATGCTGGTTAAGCAGCACCATCGCCCTCAACTCAACGAGGGAATAGCATTGCAGGTCGGCCAGGCCGCTTTTCATTGCGTTTTCCTTGATTTTGTATGCACTGTGGTTAGTACAAGGATTGATAATTGACAGGTAGTTCGTGCTACCTATCCCAGAAACCGGCTTTTGCCGGTTTTTTTGGCTTTATAAGTGCGAATCTTTGTTCACTCGCAATTTGTATCGATGCGGGTCGTTGCCTATTCCTGCATGGGTTTTGTCAATGACCCCTTTAGTTGCCAGCTTAGCAAGAGTATTGGCAATTTTAGCCCTTGGCGACTTAGACTCAATTGCTTCGCCCATTCCCTTTAGCAGCTTTTCCACGTGAAAAACCATAAATTCTTGATCATCGAATTTCTGAATTGCTTTTTCAACCACGCCAATAAAAGTTGAGCCAATCTTAGCCTCAATTCCAAGCTCACTATGACTAATCGTGTCCTTATTAGTGACGTCAAATTTCGGAGCAAGCACCCACGAGTTCGTCACCGGCACAACAGAACTGTGGTTCGACAGCGTTGAAGACAAGGACAAATTCTTTTCTGATCCGGACTATGTTCGCGATATTCAGCCCGATGAGCTCCGTTTCGCTGACATGGAAAACACGCGTTTTTTTGTCACCGAAGAGTTCAACGTCATTATCTGAGTTCACCATGCCACTTAAATGTTGGGCTGCCGGGAATGTGGTTTACGTTACTCAAGCGGACGGCTTCGCCTCCGCATAGAAGTTCATTGGAAGTTATTGAAAAGAGTGAATAAAATGAATCTTGAAATAACCGTAGTGGATGCATTTACAGAGTCTGTTTTCAGTGGAAACCCGGCAGCCGTTATCATCACGGACACCTGGCTATCCAACGAGTTAATGCAATCTATTGCTGCTGAAAACAACCTTTCGGAAACCGCCTTCCTGGTTTTAGGTGAGGCATCCACCTATCAGATCCGATGGTTTTCACCGCTCACTGAAATTGATTTTTGCGGCCATGCAACGTTGGCCTCGGCCTTCGTTTTGTTTAATCAAAGCCCTGAGTTAGCCAGCCTCAGACTGTCAGCGACAGCCGTTGGGGATTTCTCAGTAGCGAAAATGGAATCGGGTCAGATTCAAATGAACTTCCCGAATACCAAGCCTGAGAAAGTCGACACTGCCCCTGATAGCTTGATATCCGGCCTTTCCATTCCGCCAGCGGAGGTGTTTCGTAACTCACAGGCGTATTTTGTGATCTACAGGTCCGAGTCAGACGTTTTGTCTGTGCTTCGTAATAACGAGTCTCTGGCTCAGCTCAAACCCCTTGATGTTGTTGTAACCTGCCAGTCTGAAAGACAAGATTATGACTTTATATCACGGTACTTTTGGCCCGCAAATGGCGGGGATGAAGACCCTGTAACCGGCTCTATTCACACCGGCTTGGCGCCATTTTGGGCAGAGCGTTTGGGTAAAACCGATTTAGTGGCGTATCAGGCCTCAAAGCGTGGAGGCGTACTCAATTGTGTGGTTTCAGGCGACCGAGTATTCATTTCCGGCAGCGCGGTTCAGTATTCAAAAGGTTACATCACCGTTTAATGTCGTAGATGTTTTTCGGGGTGTCTTCCACCCTGTCATCTAACTGTCGGAAAACTGACACAAAGCGTTCACCTTGCCCTGCTAGATTTGGCGTAATTCAGC
>Ga0307978_1002868_pt1 | contig 11915 bp, 11 predicted proteins | sample OrgLakmetage1056_FD_203151 | JGI IMG/M metagenome (GOLD analysis project Ga0307978, IMG submission 203151) | Saline water microbial communities from Organic Lake, Antarctica - #1056 | ecosystem: Environmental > Aquatic > Non-marine Saline and Alkaline > Saline | place: Antarctica: Organic Lake...
CAATTTGCTCATTGCCACATATGCCCGGGGAAAAAGGTGTCATTCTGTCTGTCACTGACATACCTATGATTATACCTATGCTCCAAGCGCTGCAATTCGCTCATCACCTGCCACACTGCAGTATCAGCTTGCGCGGACCACTCGTGCACCGTACCTGGGACCTGGGTATTTGCGCTTGAGCCCTTAGTACTATGTAATCAGTGCAAATATATATAGTATTCACGTTCTATTCGGCTCGGACAGACAAAGATAATATACGGTACTAGCTACCGGTACGATAGTTGTACGTATTCTAAAGTAGATAGCTACTACAACTGTACCTGATACAAGTAGACTGTAATCTGAGTTACATAGCAAGCGCTGTGGTCTACTCTATCCTAGTAGTACTAGACCTAGACAACTGTCAGAGCACACTATTCAGCCGGCGCACTTGGTAGACTAGTATTAGTCTTCTGAAGCACCTACTTTTGTTCACCCTTTCCTTTTTGCTTCTTTTCCGCTGGTCGCACACGTGGAGGTTGTCTAGCCTGCTGCATGGCGTCCTTTGTTTCCTGACTTGTCAATGTTTCCCCTTGCGGATAGTGGATTCTCCCATTGGCACGGCCATGGCTTGGTACATTTGAAGATTTCCTCTTGTCAAGTTGAGGCTCCCGACAAAGTCATAATTGACTTCAAAGAACTCGCGCAACCAGTACGCAATCATGGCCAACGTTTGGTGCAACATGCCCTGGACGGTCAAGTAAGGAACCCAATCTTCTGGAGCGGACCAGCCAGATTTTGGCGAACACGGCGCAAAAGAGGTCACCAATGTGTTTCGCGCGGGTAACGGCAGTCTTGTTGGCCTCCTTGTTGGTGGGCAATAGAATAGCTTTGGTGGCACACTTGTTGGTAAAGACCATGATCGAAGCAGCAATCACGTATCCTTGGTCAAGATTGGCATAACGCCTGGGGTTGCAACGAATAATGCATAAGTGAATCTCATGACTCTCTTGCAGCATAGCAGCCACAGATGACAACTTGCGTGACAGCATGCGAGGGAATACCTGCTGCGCCTATTCACGAGTAAACTTCGCGGTACTTGCTCCGTACCAGGTAACGTGGTTCTTTAGCTTTATAGTAGGAACTTACAGTACGCCGTGGATCCATCCATTCTTGGCTGAGGGTCTCGGTCTTGCGTCTTGCTTGGTCTTGCCTTGCTTCTTGTACTGATATAGTTCCAGGTAATACTGTACGAATAGAGTTGTACGTCGTAGTAGTACAGATGAGGGTAGCTCAATACGTATGCAATATATCTCATTCATTTCTTTGGGTCTGAGGACACCAAACGCCAACCGCGAACTGTGCCGTTGCGTGAGGAAAAGGAAAAGGGAAGATCAGGACATTTTTTACGGATACCAAGTAATGTCTACAGTACTGTAGCACAGTACTCTGCGTGATTAGTACTGTCAGGAATACGGGTCGGCATGCCACGTATACCTGAGTTGATTAGCTATTGAACAGCCCTTAGATACAGGAATCCTTCTACTTTGAGAGAACATGACTGCAAGTTGTAGTAAGGCGGCGCTTTGGGGCAGTACCATTTCATGTTGGTGTAGCATTTTGTCAGGTGGAAGTATTGATGAAGCGATGTCAAGATTAAAGATGAACTACTTAGTTTATGGGTAAGTAGTGGATAGACCACTGAAAGCTGCTGCAAGATGCGTTGGCAGATGGTTGTAGTCTTTGTAGTTGTGTGAGATCGTTGGTTGAGATGAGAGCTAGGCGATACGGCTTGTCTGTGGTCGGGATCTGAGTGTAACCCAGAAGTGGTTACGCGGCAGGTTCAACACACCCTTGCAGAGAGGCTGGTCTGTGTAGGTTGACCAGATACCGCGAGCGCATGAGGCAATGGTGAGACAGGAAATGATGCTTGGTGAATTAGCTGGCGAGGTTGTTGCTGCCTTTGCGCCAATGGACGACGTATTGGTCTTGGGCGACGCGGTCAGTGATCCAATAAAAATGCATGTCCATGGCTTTGGAGCGGCGTTGCTTGACTGTGTCATTGATGATGCCCTATGCGCACGCATTGTCAGTTTGTATTGACGAGGGTCCTTGAGGGTGTCCGAGTTCGAGCAGTGTGATACGGAAAGGCGCTGCATCTTTTGCGTTATGAAAAAGCGCGCCAGTTTTGGCTTCAGTGCCCGAGGACAGAACAGACCTCATGAGGGATGAGTGAACATGGATGGCGCCATTAAAAGGTGGCGGTGTGTCGTGCGGCTCGGGCGGAAGCTGCTTGGGCTTGTCACTGAGAAAGAAATAGCCACCTGCACGGGAGCGGGCTCGAATTTCCGAAAGGTTGGAGGCGTTGCTGTGAATGTGGAGGTGCGTGTTGCTGGCAATTAATCGAATGGTGGCGTCTGGATGGGTGGCACAGTAGTTGAGGAGCTGGGTGATGGCTTGGGCTGTTGCGGCGGTTCCTTTGGATTGGGCCGCTGAGAGAGTACCAAGAGCGAAAAGAAGAGTGCTGTTGATGGCGTGTCCGTAAAACAGGAGGGTGCCAATGATTCATTGGATGCGGGTGAGACCGCCGGAGTCAAGTGGTCCTGAGTTGTCAGCTGTTGGGGTGAGCTGGACTTTAGAGCCATCAGAGGGGGCAGTACAGGCGTGAGGAGCATGCTGGGGACACTTCGGACGTTTGTCAAGGTAGGTTTCGAGGGCTTTTTTGATGTAGTTGGACATGGAGAGGTCAACACTGCGGGCAACGTAGTCTCATTTGAGAGTGATGCCGCAATACATTGATGCGGTCCAGTCCGTGGTGATGCTGTAAAGGGACCAAAGGGTTGCGAGGAGATGCTCGGCATTGGCTCGGTCAACATACTTGATGGCAAAGTCGTCAACCACGAGTAAGAAGGTGACAGGACGGGTGGCATGACGGAAAAGTCCCAGTGTGTGCTTGACTGGCGTGTAATCGGAAAGGGCCAAGTGCTGGACAAGGCGGTTGTAGGCTAAGATGCCGGCTTGTGGAAGGCCATACATGCCTTTTCGAATTTCAGTGATGACATGGCCATTGTGGACAAGCGGAGCAAGGTTGTACTGCTCCATGATGTTGGCCGGAATGTCTTTTGCCGGGATGCGCATGTATTCGTAGCGATCCATGGGCGTGCCGAGGTTAAAAATTTCAATGTCGGCAGTGAGCATTTTTGCATTCATTGTGGACACGGTGCTGTTGAGGAGAATAGTGATGGTCTCTAAGTTGGCCGTGGGAGTGCTGACTTTGCCTTTGTAGTTGATGCGGTTGCCGCCAACCGTGAAGCGGATGCGGTGCGTTTCGACCTTGTGCATCTTGATGGCTGCAACGATGCGTAAGTAAGTGTCTTTGCGACCTCCAAGAAGGTCGCGGTGATCCAGGAAGTGCATTGTGTTGCTGCCAGTGGGCATGTCCGGTTGTTTGCCTTGAGTAAGGCAACCGATTTTGCGCGAGGCCGCTGCAAGCCAGAGTTTGCTATCCTCGCCCAGTTTGAGCTGGGGATACTCCATGGCGGTGCCGGTGCTGGGATCAACAACAGCGTTGGCGGTCCAAAAGGCAGATTTTACAATTCTAAAAAGGAGAGGGGTCTGGGCATTTAGAACGCTTTCGGGGGTGATCCCGTGGTTACACTCCGCCTCAGGAATGCTGCAAACTACCGCCTACCTACTTTTGGGCCACATGGCCCCAAACTAGGGCATTCTAGATTTCAATGAATAATGAAAAGTGATTTTTATGGCTGGTTTGAGAAATTTTGAAAAAGAAGACGTGTCTGGGCCTTTTTACCTTTTGCGGGGGTGTTCCCGCGGTTGCACTACCACTCAGGAATGCTGCAGACTACCGCCTACCTACTTTTGGGCCACATGGCACCAAACTAGGCCATTCTTGATTTTAATGAAATGTGAAAACTTAATTTAGTGCCTGATTTTACAATTCTAAAAAGGGGAGGGGTCTGGGCATCTTGAGCGTATAATGGATTGATCCCCTGGTTGCACTCCGCCTCAGGAATGCTGCAGACTACCGCCTACCCACTTTTGGGCCACATGGCACAAAACTAGGGCATTCTTGATTTCAATGAAAAATGAACAGTGAATTTACTTGCTGGTTTGACAATTCTGAAAAAGGAGCCGTGTTTGAGCATTTCGAGGACATGCTGGATTGATCCCCTGTTTGCACTCCACCTCAGGAATGCTGCAGACTACAGCCTACCTTCTTTTGGGTCACATGGCACCAAACTAGGGCATTCTTGATTTCAATAAAAAATGAAAAGTGATTTTTCGGGCTGGTTTGACAATTCAGAAATAGAAGACGTGTCCGGGCATTTTGACCGCTTTCGGGGGTGATCCTCTGGTCGCACTCCGACTCAGGTATGCTGCAGTGGACCGCCTACCTCCTTTTGGGCCACATGGCACCAAACTAGGGCATTCTTGATTTCAATGAAAAGTCTAAAGTGGTTTTCTGGCAGGAGACATGTCTGTGCATTTTGAGATCATGCGGGGGTGTTCCTGTGGTTGCACTCCGCCTCAGGAATGCTGCAGACTACAGCCTACCTTTTTTTGGACCACATGGCACCAATCTAGGGTATTCACAATTTCAATAAAAAAAGAAAAGTGATTTTTCTGGCTGGTTTGACAATTCAGAAAAAGGAGATGTGTCCGGGCATTTTGACCGCTTTCGGGGGTGATCCTGTGGTTGCACTCCGCCTCAGGTATGCTGCAGACTACCGCCTACCTACTTTTGCGCCACATGGCACCGAACTAGGGCAATCATGATTTCAATAATAACTGAAAAATGGTTTTCTGGCAGGTTGGACAATTCTGAAAAAGGAGACGTGTCTGGGCATTTTGAGATCATGCGGGGTGTTCCCGCGGTTGCACTCCGCCTCAGGAATGCTGCAGACTACCGCCTACCTACTTCTGGGCCACATGGCACCAAACTAGGGCATTCTTGATTTTAATGAAATGTGAAAACTTAATTTAGTGCCTGATTTTACAATTCTAAAAAGGGGAGGGGTCTGGGCATCTTAAGCGTATACTGGATTGATCCCGTGGTTGTACTCCGCCTCAGGAATGCTGCAGACTACCACCTACCTACTTTTGGGCCACATTGCCCCAAACTAGGGCATTCTTGATTTCAATGAAAAATGAAAAATGGTTTTCTGGCTGTTCTGACAGTTCTGAAAAAGGAGATGTGTCCGGGCATTTTGACCGTTTTCGGGGGTGATCCCCTGTTTGCACTCCACCTCAGGTATGCTGCAGTTGACCGCCTACCTACTTTTGGGCCACATGGCACCAAACTAGGGCATTCTTGATTTCAATGAAAAGTCAAAAGTGGTTTTTTGGCTTGGTTGACAATTCTGAAAAAGGAGACGTGTCTGGGCATTTTGAGCAAATGCCGGGGTATTCCTTGGTTGCACTCCGCTTCAGGAATGCTGCAGACTACCGCCTACCTACTTTTGGGCCACAACCTCCCCGCCGCGTGATCTTGATGCTGTGGCAGATGTGGGTTCAAACGCCATGAATAACAAGGAACATGACCATGAGATCAGAAACTTGGGCTATAACTCTTGGTTGTTCAACATTGATCTCCACAATTTGAACGGCACTAATGTGGCGGTTGACCGGAGGACTGTACGGAGCGAGTCAATAGGCTACCGCAATCCTGCAATTCTAGACCATTCCAAAAAGTTTCCCGTGGCGCAACGGCGCAACTGGATGCGTTAAAGTCGTCCAAGAATCTAACTGCCGTCATGTGTCACAAATCATTGTTTGACAATCCCAACTTGCACCGGGTTGCTCTATGGGCTGCCTACAATCGAATGCTGGGCTTTGACCATGTCTTTATTTGATATCTTTTGGCTGTCAAGAATGTCACTGGGTTTGACAAACTAGAGAGTCTCCCATATGTTACTCTGGTGGAAAACACAAAGGGCGAGGTCCACAAGAATAAAGGAAAGTTGGCCAACGATAGGTGGACCATGTATTACGATGACAAGCTGCAAGCTTGGTTTGATTTTGTGTACAGTCGGGTTTCGATCAGATTCGAGCCGAGCTCTTGCACAGCAACTGGATCTTCTAGTTGCTGTTGTCTAGAGCTAGTACTGTGAAATTAGTTTGAAAAAGTCGTTTATACTCTCTAGTAGGAGAAAGGCAGACGGTGACGGGAAATGTTATAGGTCGCCCCGATTGTCTCCGTTTGCTGTTACTATTGCCGTCTTCTTTCACTCAACTCCATTCATTCATTTTTTTTTGTTGCTGCACCCGCTGAGCCTGAACATTGCGATAGACTAGCATGTCGTCCGAGTCCGACCAACCGAACAAAATAGTACAACTAACGACGCACTCTATTTTATATACTGGTGTTTCCCGCCAAAACATGTTCCGAAAACGCGCTTTTTCCGTTTGTCTTTTTTGTCACTTTTTGCTTCGTTCGTTTTTCAGCACTCTTCTGGAAGATCGTTGCTGCCAACGTAAGACCTCTTGCTGTTGAAGCCACCAAAGACCAAAGAGTGTCGTCCTTACTACTTACCTGTTAATGCAGTCGGTACTTAATTCGAAGGTGTTGTAAATATTCGCTTGTCCTCTTGGTCGATTCTACTTCATCTGTCACGTTCACGTTCACTTTCACAGCAGATCCAAGCGTCCAAGATCGGCTAGCGAGGTCCGCGGAACGTGTGTATCCTGCTCCGGTCGCCCCACAAGCGTGAATGGCAGAACGGTGTTGCCGTTCTATTGAACCTTTTTTCTTACATTAATTTGAGATCAGTTGAGATACACACAGCGCTAATACAGTTTGCGTTCAGGCTGCCTGATTCGTAACGTCACGATGGCGCCGACAACGCGATCACACGCTCCCTTGGTGTCTTCACCAAATCGTCAGCAGCATGCGCATAACAACGCTCACAACAGCACCCACAACAACACGCAGCAGCAGCAGCAGACGCATCATCGTCAAGCTGGTGATTCCAACACATTTGGTTTGAGAATGCGGAGAGACTCGACGGATTCTATGCGCGGTGCTTTTTACCATGGAGCGATTGGATCGGCAAAGGCTGGAGCTGCAGTGAATAGCGGGCCGTCGGGAGCGATCCACCATGATCGAAAACACAAGCGAAGAAGTCCTCACAAGGCATCGCACGGGCACGTATCGCAGTCGAACCAGCACCAGACTGCTTCTTCAATGGCCGATTTAGCGGATATGGCAATGGCCTCGCTCGGAAACGATACCAATGGTTATGATGTGTACGGTGCGAATCCGACGACTGCTGCGCAACATACTAATACCAATATGAGTGCTGCCGCTAGAAGATCCATGGCGATGCAGCATACTCCCAATTCACACCCTTTAGCGGCTGGTGTTGGTGGTTATGACTCGATACCAGAGACTGAAAGTGCTCCAACGCGGCGTTCCCCAGCCGATAATGTCAGTCATCGATACTCTCAAGGATCTACCAGAGACAATGTTCGTGTATCCGAAATTTCGCAAGGTGCTCGAGACAGTCGAGGCAGTATCTTTTCTATTTTGAGTGACGAGAGCCAAAACTTGTACGGGACGAATTTGAGTGGTTTAGAGGATAGCGCCAACTTTCAGCCAAGTCCTCGGAGTGAGGGTGGCCCTCCGGCTCCGCCACCGTATCCAACTCAATATGGCAGTGTACCCGTTCAGCAACGTGAAATCGACATGTTCTCTTCGTTGGTGCAGGGTGATTTTGCGGGTACAGATACTGGTGCTACCAAAGAAGCCCAAGTCAGAGCGCTGCCTCCTCGACCAAAGCAAGCCGATCGAGGATGGTTCCGACGTGATTCGTCTTCCGAATTCAGCGACGATGACGCCGGATCCAAGCCTTACGGAGAGGATGATCAGAGTCTCGCAACGATCTTGTATGATCAAGTGACGGATGTTCTCGATCCTACAGCATGGTTGTCTCGAAATGTCAAGTTTGACGAGGATGGAACGCCTTTCTTTGACGATTTATCGGCCTGGACGATAGCGGGATTCGTCCGCCACTATCTCTATAATCCTTGTTCACCCGAGTTTACATCGCTTCAACAATTTTCTTGGGCTGTAATCCTGGGTATTCTAATGGGATTTTATACGGCGGCGTGGAAAATGATCATTGAAAAAGGTCTCGATTTTATGTGGAAATCAGTCCCAGAGAAGCTTTTAGAGATTGGTGTTTTCACGGAGTTAGATGGGTACTTTCCGATGTATCATTACATGTGGATGACGCCGGGTAAGTCGATCCCAGTATGCAACCAGCTGAACTTTCTCGTACATCGGACTTACCTTCTCCTCTTTTGTGTAGCACTTTTCGGAGGCGTCCTGTCCTATATCTTTGTTATACTACCAGTTCCAATTCCTGACCAGAATGAATGGATCAACAACATTCACTCCCGCGGAGTGCAAGACTACAGAACGTTCTGGACGCTCTTTTTCCTTTCAACCGCTGGAATGTTGTCGGGCCTGAGCCTCGGTCCGGAACTCCCACTTGTCCTTACCGCAGGTATGCTTGGCTCGCGGCTTGGTCTTATTTGCAAGCAAAGTATGCTGCAAGCTCGTGTGATGAACCTGACGGCCGCATCGGCGGCTGTGGGAGGTTTTTTTGGCTTCCCGATGGCGGGTGCTCTCTTCGTTTTGGAAATTCCTCACAGAATGGGACTGCAATATTTTGAGGCGTTGTCGCCTGCAACGATCGCGTCAATCGTCGCGGTTCTATGCAATCGAATGGTTACAGGGAATGAGGTCACCGGCTACTACAGCTATCCATTCCTGACTGCGTCGCTTCCGAGCGAGATCTTCACGAGCGCGGTGTTCTACGGATTCTTTGGAGCTGCGGTTGGCATCATATATGCCAAGGGAGTCGTTGTGCTAAAAACACTTGTGCACGACCTTTTCCACGCGACACACGATGATCATGACGATGCTTCTGTTGAGCCGGCTCATTCTGTTGGTGCAGATGTAGGTGACTTGAGCGAAGTAATACCGCTAGTGGGCAAAAACAAAGCGGGCAAAGCGAATGCGGCTGCGTCGAAAAGCCCTAATCCTGGCGTCATGACCAGTCTACGAAAGTACTTGTGCTGTGTCATTCCTTCGGAACCCAATCGAGCAGCCGTTGCTGGGACTCTTGCAGGTGCTATCGTCGGCATAATCGGTATCTACGTCCCACACTCGATGTTCTGGGGAGAGGCGCAGCTTCAGAGCTTAATCGACAAAGGACGGACTCCACTTCCGGTCTTTGGACAGGGAGACGAGCCCACCGCGGCGCTTGTTGCTCTTGGTCGCTGTATGATCGATCCAACGGATGGAGCTGCAGTACGCGCTGGTTTCAGTATTGAATGCGCCCTTGTTATTTCTGTTGCAAAGATCGTTACCACTGGACTGAGTCTCGGTACTGGTATCATTGCTGGACACTTCTGGGGCCCGCTGTTTGTTGGTAGGTGTTGTATAGTTTTTGCCTCTTACTATCGTTTGCTTCTTGCTTATCCTATGCTTACAATCTGTGCGTCACTTTTCACCCTGCAGGTTGCTCTATGAGTCATTTTTTGACAGATGTAGTGCGTTGGCTAGGACAGCAATACGGATTCAGTACGAGTCTTGCGACATACCCTTGCGTTGTTCTACTCTGTACAATGGGTTCTACTCACGTTGTTACATTTCGGGCTCACATGGCGATTATGCTCATTTTAACTCTCACCATTAGCGCTTTTGACCCTGAGGACGACGCCCACGGACACTCGAAAGTGGCAGGTGACTATTCGGCGGTATTTCCGCTGTTGGTCGTATCTGTCTTCATCTCTTTAATGGCATCGCGAGACACTGTCTTTTACAAGACTCAGAGGAGTCGGGGTGACATTATGGCCGTCCCAGAAGTGCTGTGCGAGCCTGGGATGGAAGGACGGCCTTTGGTGGTCGACTACGAGATGCGAGATGAGTTTTCTTATGCCAGCAGCCAGACCAGTGGAGAGAGCGATGTTGAGCTTGCCAGGGTTCCCAAAGCGGACCGAGCGAAATCTGTGCGAACGGTTGAGCAACCGTTTACGCAGAATGATATCGAGAGAGCGTTCGAGGAGCAAAGATCGTCATATTCGTCACCAGCACCACCACCATCCCGAGAGGCGAAAGAAGCTTTTGTTTACCCAGTCGAAAAGCCCCCCTTGTCGTCTAGCCGGCTTGACGAACTTCTCAGTCGTCCCGTGAAATCGACAGTATCGTCTTCACGGGCGCATCGTCGGACGATGAGTGCACCCGTAAAGCCAAGAGCTCTACCCCCGAGACAGGCAGAAGATACTTCCGATTCATCACTGGACGGGTCAGACAAGAACAGTGAGCGTCCTCAATTGGAGCGCCGAGACTCGTTCCGCTTTGACGTTCCGGCACGAGAACGAACTAATAGCGGAAGCAGTCGGGGCAATCTTGTTCGCATCAACAGCTACGGGGAACTGCATGATCACCAGCCTTCGCTCCTCGATCAAGCTAGAATGCGATCAGCGTCCTCAGCCGTCGAATCACGAGATCGCCGTGTTCCAAGCTTCCCTTCGGCTCGTCACAGCCGCAGGAACTCTGACGCGAGTGCCATTAGCGCTTCGGAGCCTCCGTCAATTACCAACGAAGTGAATACTCTATCCATGGAAGATATTGAAAAGTCTTTCAACACTGTGTACGAGGGCAGCAATTTAACGTTTGCCCGTCGGTCACCGTGGACAGACAATAGTGGTAGCGGCGGCGACTCCTCTACATAGTGCTAGATAGTTAAGCATTTTGTAAAGCTATCCAGTCTCGGCCTGCTGAATGGTGACTACCTATATCATAGCTCTGCTAGCTGGCTAGTAGACGATTCAAGGGCCACTAAATTCCAGACGTAGGCTACGGATACGTCTACTAGAGTCAATCCATAGGAGGATATTGAAAGATTGAGTATCTGTAACAATAAGGAGGTTCTAGAGCGAGCTAAGGTGCCGACGATACGTCGATCTTGAGACTGTAATCTAAACAAGCGTAACCTTGAGTGAGCTTTCCTTGTGAGATAATGTCCACGTGCTCGGAAAGGTACTCGTTCATGGAATCAACAGTGATACCGCCGCTAGCTTCGATAAGAAGGTGCGGAAAGCGTTCCTTGAGAGTGGCCGCGTTTTCTTTCAAAATTGGACCGGAAAGGTTGTCGAGCATTACAATATCGGCACCAGCTTCAGCTGCCTCCACGGCTTCGTCGAGAGACTGGCATTCGACTTCAATCTTTTGCGAAAATCCAGCAGCCTTTCGTGCGAGCTTAACTGCGGAAGTAATGGATCCCGCGGACCAAATATGATTGTCTTTGAGCATTACCATCTGGCTAAGATCCAATCGATGCGTAGCAGCTCCACCAACCAAGAGCCCATACTTTTCAACGATGCGAAAGCCTGGCGTCGTCTTTCGCGTACCTGCGACCCATCCATTCCATCCAAGTGAACGAGCAGTAGCGACTGCGACGCGCGAAGCTGTGGCGACCCCCGAACAGCGAGATAGAGTGCACAAGGCTGTTCGTTCGCCCTGAAGGATTTTGTTTGCAGGGCCTCGGACTACAGCCAAGGCCATCTTGTTTTTTGAAGAAGCCTCCAGATACGTTCCTTCGTCAGCGAAGCTAGACCATTCCACCGTGCAGTCGAGAGAACGAAAGACCGAATCAAAAAACGGCTTTCCCGCAACAACGCCAGGAGATTTCATCCATAGCACAGATTGGCGTTCGATATCTCCCACCACGAGACCGCCAACATCAAAGGAAGGCATATCGTCATGCAGCCATTGCTCTACGACCGCATCGATCTGCGCCTGAGGTAGCAACGAGGAGTAGTCCGTCTCTGGGTGGGCGTTAACTGCCATGGTTAGATGAGAGCACGGTGAACACGTCGTAGTTATCTTGCAATAGCTGACAATG
>Ga0307978_1002871_pt1 | contig 11898 bp, 8 predicted proteins | sample OrgLakmetage1056_FD_203151 | JGI IMG/M metagenome (GOLD analysis project Ga0307978, IMG submission 203151) | Saline water microbial communities from Organic Lake, Antarctica - #1056 | ecosystem: Environmental > Aquatic > Non-marine Saline and Alkaline > Saline | place: Antarctica: Organic Lake...
AACATGGCTACTGGCATGGGAAATGGCATCGTTCCGCGTGCACTGGCTCGGTGATCGACTGCCGCGGTGCCAACCAGAACCAAACGCTGTTCTTGATGGAATGGCAGAGAGCAAAGTGTATGATATGTAATACATACCTCGTGCTGTAGACTAGTGTTCTGCAGTCTAGCGATCAAACAATAGTGCTGTTTCAAAACTATAGATAGACTAGTCTATGCGTATCTACTATCTGCTACATGGTACAGCAGGACACTTTTTTTTTTGGCATGATGGACACCCTCGGAGCAAGTTTCTCTCAAGCACCGGGAGTAGTGGTCGCACGACGTCGAGTCGATCGTCGAGTAGCATCCTTGTCGTTCGGTATAACCTCGCCTGCCATCTCGTTCGGCATCATGACGTCTATTTCTGTGCTGACTTGCTCCTCCATGACGTCCTTGTCGCTGCCAGCAGCTGCTACTGCAGTCTCGTCAATACCACCAACATCATCCGCAGTGGTCGCGGCACTGGGCAATCGATCCAAAATCCACGACACGGCCCGAGCCGTGCGCGTCGCTTCCCATTCCATTGTCATCATTTCCCCATTACCCTCGGGCGGAGGCGGCAACAATCCCAAGGATTGCCACTCGTCTTGCAAGACCGCATACCAGGACGTGACGGCCTGGGGCAGTACGGCCAAATAACACCACAGCAAAAATACCGCGTGGGTGGAAAGGGGAATCCACCACAAAATACCCGCCAAGCGATTCAAGCAGCCCTGTACGAGCGCGTGCAAGACCCAGTATTGCAGCCACTGGTGTTGGTGTGCGGTAAGCTTGTCCGGTCCCAGAGCCGCCACCGTTGCCGCCACGGGGGCGGCGTATTGCACGTACAAGACACCGTAGACCGTGACAAAGTAGGGCATCAAGAGCGTCGCGGCCGGAATCAAGAGCTCACGCGCCGATTTTGCAATGTGCAGGAGGCTGTCGGCCGTGGATCGTCGCAGCAAGCGACAAAAGACCAAAGCGTCGACCGCCGTGGACAATCGTTGCACCAGCGCTTGCCACGATTTGACCGGCACGGCACCCGAGACTGTCGCGTGCAGAACGTGAAAAATGGGACTGACCAGGCTGCAAATGAGCGGAACGGGTCGCGTATCGGGCAACTTCTGTACCACTGCCGCCGGCAAGGCCACGGTTGGAAGAACGTAGAGCCACACGTAAAAAAGCAATTCCATCTGTTGAAAGGCAGCGTACAAACCAGCATGCTTAGCGACCAAGGCAGTACCTGGAATCAGGCGAACAAGTTGTTTCAAAGCCTGCAAGGATGCGTACACCATCCAGTACTGCAACCATTCCGTCACGGCCTGCTCTGGATTGTCTTGAATAGGCAAGATGGAAGCTCGACGGCGGCGGCGTTGGCGCTTGACAGAAAAAGAGCTATTTCGTTGGTTGGGTGTGGTGCGAGGGAAAAAGGGAGTCCGCGGGGTCGCATTTTGCTCAGGGGGTGTGGCACGCTGTCGTCGTTGCTTGGAGGAGCTTCCAGGAAGAGGAGTCGCTGGAGCAGCGTTTTCCTTTTCCGTCGTTTCGTCCTTGAGAGCAGCAGTGCGTGTATCAGTATCAGTAGCTGTATCAGTAGCTGTATCAGTAGCTGTAGCTGTATCAGCATCAGCTGCTAGTAGTGCAGGGACACTACTATTCGGCGACGCTTGATGCAACAGAGACACGGTCGCCGCCACGGGATACCACCACGCCAAGAGAGAGCACACGGCCGTGTCGGCCGCCAGCCAAGTGAGCGTCAGGGGCAAAAATAGTTTGAGGGTGGCAGCGGCCGCCCAAAATGTGCAATGCGGCGTCATGGCGGCCAACCAAAGAGATACGTTGGCAATGCGCTGGACAGTCGTTCGATACCCCTGTCGGTGTGAGATAGCAAGCGAAATCAACAAGAGCAACGAACTGTAGGGTCAGTTCAAGATGGCCATGGCGAATAACAATAACAGAAGAAACGATTTGGTCGAAAAGTCACGATTTTTGCGCCGTGTATAATTACCGATAACGGTCCGCTAAGCCAAATAAATCGCTAGCGAACTCAACTGTATAAGTATAAAACGACATTGTGGTGTCGAGAACGAATCGACCATGGCGACACCGGACAACTCAGTGGGACAACTGCCATGACATACACCACAACACAGTATAACACATACAACAGTATCGCACGTACCTGTACTACAGAACGTTGTCTACGTCGCATGGATGCGATCGTACGCTGCACAATAGTGTTGCGTTGCAAGTACAAGCGCAGCTGGTACAGCAAGACTGCCAGTGTCACCAAACCAACCTCGACAGCCGTCTCCACTGGACTCAGACGGCGTTGGAACTTGTAAGCCTTCCAAACAGCCCCTTGCAATTGCTGAGCACCAGATTCGTAAGCTCCCACGAGCAGCCATTTGCTCGAAATGTAGAGCAGCAACACCACGGGACGCCCGCTGACGGTCAGCAAGTGCCACACGCTCTGGACGGCGGCTGTGCAGTTGTGGGCCGTCGCTACGACCGCTGCACTCCAATCATACCAAGCGGGAATCTGTAACGCGTCCACCACCACGGCAGTTTGCAGAGACGCGCGTTCTAGCAAGACGGCAAGCGGAGGCATGATTGCTTGCTACTGCTGCTGCTGCTTCCAGAGACTACTTGGATCTACAGTTGTGACAGTGACAGATAGTGAGCCTCTGACTGCAGTAACACAGCTACAGTATGGGTGTGCGTGAAAGAGGGAGAAGGAGAGATAGAGGATAGAGGTAGAAGGGGGCTCTTACAGCTCGTTCGTTGTGACTTCTTGTTGTTGGGACCGCTTAACCGCGTTGTTCTCGCGCCAATCGGTGGGTAAATGTGTCTGTCCGCTGTCGGGTTTAGACGAAGACGCCTCCTTCGAAACACGTTGACTCTATGAGATCCGCTACAGAACAGTAGACTACAGCTCTTAGGCTAATAGACTGTTCCATATGGACTACTAGTACTGCACTGTAGGCAGCGCTTTTACGAGAGCCGGTAAAGATCGCGACTTGTAGTAACCAAATTCGGCAGCATTGACGCTCGCCTTGAACGCTAGGCGGAAAATTATCTCTTACCGGGGGTCGCAGACATAAGCTAGTACTAGGTAGCAAGTCTACGATAGTCCAGTAGGACCATCGAAATCTCAGGGTCTGTGGTACTAGTATATGGTAGTTTACAGCATAAGGTTTATACACATTCACAGGTACAACTACTTGGCATGTTGCTCAAGCTGGGCGCAAGGGAGGGAGCATCGCTCGGATTCGCAGACGGAATATCGGATGGCTGAAAAGATGGCGTACTGCTGGGTGTGATGCTCGGAGAGAAGCTCGGTGCAAATGAAGGAGCTTTGCTCGGATTCGCAGACGGAATATCGGATGGCTGAGAGGAAGGCTTACTGCTTGGACTGGTACTCGGAGACAAGCTAGGTGCTAATGAAGGAGCTTTGCTTGGATTCGCAGACGGACTATCTGACGGCTGAGAGGAAGGCTTACTGCTTGGACTGGTACTCGGAGACAAGCTAGGCTCAAATGAAGGAGCGTTGCTTGGATTCGTAGACGGACTCACTGACGGCTGAAAGGACGGCGTACTGATTGGACTGGTACTCGAAGTCAAGCTCGGTGCAAGCGAAGGAGCTTCACTTGGGTTCGCAGACGGACTGTCCGATGGCTTAAACGAAGGTGTACTGCTGGGCAAGGAACTTGGAGACAAGCTCGGCGCAGATGAAGGAGCCTTGCTCGGATTCGTAGACGGACTATCCGATGGCTGAGAGGACGGCTTACTGCTTGGCAAGGAACTTGGAGATAAGCTCGGTGCTAATGAAGGAGCTTCGCTTGGATTCGCAGACGGACTATCCGATGGCTGAGAGGACGGCTTACTGCTTGGCAAGGAACTCGGAGATAAGCTCGGTGCTAATGAAGGAGATTCGCTTGGATTCGCAGACGGAAATTCCGATGGCTGAGAGGAAGGCTTACTGCTTGGACTGGTACTCGGAACGTTCGACGGGGCAGTGGAGGGCTGAAATGACGGCGTACTACTGGGCGTGGTACTTGGAATGTTCGACGGGGTCTTTGATGGCAGGGAAGACGGAGTACTGCTCGGAGCTACTGACACCGACGGTGTACTACTTGGCACAGTACTCGGGCGGAAACTAGGACCAATAGAGGGAGCAACAGAAGGCATCACGGACGGAGTCTCGGACGGTGTCGTAGACGGCATCACGCTCGGCGAATCCGACAAAGAAGCTTGACAGCAGCCCGTGTTATTCAAACACGTCCACGCTTCCTGAGCCTGTACGAGCCCTGCTCCAACCTGACTGACAGTGGCCCCAGATACAAGCGTGGCCGTATCAAACAGGCACGTCTCGACCATGTTGGAACTACAGGGCTGACAAATGGACCAAATCTTGGCAACGGCACCCGCAACGTGACTAGCGGCAGCACTGGTACCACTGTTATAGCCAGCAGGCCCATATCGGCCCGCACGAGCTGTCGTGTACAAACTCCAGATATTGTTTCCGGGTGCAACAAGGTCCACCATTCCGTTGTCGGGTGAAATGTACAATGCGCTGTTGGGAAAGAGGAAATGCGAGTGTTGGTGTTAGTGTACAGATGTAGGTACTGATATTGATACAAATACAGGCTTCAAATGCTCGCCTCTTCGATCCTCCTTCCTTTAAATGCCAGCGCTGGACACGCTACTTACTTGTTTGCTTGCGTGGCTGCTACCGAAAGCACACCATCAAAACTGGCCGGGTAATACTTGTCCCCGCAGCCATTGCAATTACCAGCGCTAGCGACGGAAAGAATACCTCGGTCCGCAATCTCCTTGAAATAAGTGGTCCCCATGACCATCGTTTCGTCGTCCACTACTACGCCGGTAGCGGGCCCCCCAAAAGGCATATTCAGAATCCTTGCCCCGTTGTCAACTGCCCATGTGGCAGCCTCGACTACGACTGTCATCGATTGACCGTCCGTCATAGTCTCGCCAAAGACACGCGCGAACATCCAGCAAATACTATTCCTTTGGGGGACCATCCCAACCACACCAAATGCGTTCCCACCTATAGCCGCAATGATTCCAAAGTCGTGGGTGCCATGCCAGTTGGCCGCAGGACTCTGCCACGGATCCGATACTCCGAAGGATGCTCCAACGCAGTTCACGTACCCGCCACTACCATCCGACACGCACGGACTGTCGGGGTGGTCCGCCTCGAACCCAGAGTCAATGAGAGCAACCTTGAAAGTGCTTGGGTCGCTACAGTCTCCGGCGGTAGTGTTGCTTGGAACTAAACTGCTGGTGCCTTGGGTCTCTTCGATGCCATAATCTAGCCATTCTCTAGTACCACTAACGTACCCTTGCATGTAGACTGTTATGTCCACTTCAACGAATTGCACCTCGGCAGTTGGAGTACTCGTAGGCGCAGCCGTTGGCATACGGCTTGGTGCGGTACTCGGTCTGCCAGTCGGAACGTCCGATGGCTGAAAAGAAGCCTCCCTACTAGGTCTAGAGCTCGGTGAATCGGATGGGGTTGCCGAAGGTGGTGCGGACGGCGAGACGGAAGGAATGCCGCTTGGGCTACTAGTGGGAAAATACGTCGGAGCACCGGACGGTGCACTGCTGGGAAAGTCACTTGGTGCCTCAGATGGCGAGGAGAAGGGCGACGCGCTTGGGCCACTGGAGGGGGAGGACGTTGGAGCATCGGATGGCGTTCTGCTTGGTACGCCACTTGGTGCCGCCGATGGCGATTTTGAGGGCGTTTTGCTTGGACTACCAGATCGGGTGAACGTTGGAGCACTAGAAGGTACGCTGCTTGGCGAGATGCTTGGTGCAGCAGATGGCGAGTTTGATGGCGCTTTGCTTGGGCTGCCAGATGGAGAGGACGTTGGAGCGCTCGAAGGTATGCTACTGGGTAGTTTGCTAGGCGACGAAGACGACGAGACGGAGGGCGTCTCGGTGGGCTCGGCAGATGGAGGGGACGTTGGACCGCTCGAAGGTACACCACTGGGTAGTTTGCTAGGCGACGAAGACGGCGAGAGGGAGGGCGTTTCGCTGGGCTCGGTAGATGGAGAGGACGTTGGAGCGCTAGAAGGTAAGCTACTTGGCATGTCACTCGGTTCCATCGAAGGCCATGCCGAAGGTGACTCACTTGCTTCGACAGATGGAGAGGACGTTGGAGTGCCAGACGGGGAGCTATTTGGCACGTCACTGGGGGAATGCGAGGGCCATACCGAAGGCGACTCGCTTGGGACCACGGATGGGGACCACGTTGGAGCGCCTGATGGAAAGCTGCTTGGCACGTCACTTGGTGCCGCCGAGGGAACTAACGAGGGTGCACCAGACGGTCTGCCGCTGGGCAAGTCACTTGGTTTCGACGAAGGTGAGACCGAGGGCGAGGAGCTTGGCCCTCCTGATGGAGAGGACGTTGGAGCACTAGAAGGAACTAGGGTAGGAGAGCCGCTAGCTGCAGCGGAGGGCGAGACCGAGGGCGAATCGCTTGGTCCTACAGATGGAGAGGACGTTGGAGCACTAGAAGGTACGCTACTAGGAGAAATGCTTGGTGCAGCCGATGGCGAGTTCGAGGGTGCTGTGCTTGGGCTACCAGATGGAGATAAAGTTGGAGCGCTTGAAGGTACGCTACTAGGAAATTCGCTTGGTACGAATGATGGCGATTCCGAGGGCGCTTTGCTTGGGCTGCTAGATGGAGAGGACGTTGGAGTGCTTGAAGGTACGTCACTGGGGAATACGCTTGGTGCTGCCGAAGGCAAGGCAGAGGGCGGCTCACTTGGACTACCAGACGGGGAGGACGTGGGAGCACTAGAAGGTACGCTACTGGGCGAGATGGTTGGTGTGCCCGATGGCGAGTTCGAGGGCGCTTTGCTTGGGCTACCAGACGGAGAGGACGTTGGAGTGCTCGAAGGTACGCTACTGGGTACTTTGCTAGGCGACGAAGACGGCGTGGTGGAGGGCGTCTCGCTGGGCTCGGTAGATGGAGAGGGCGTTGGAGCAATAGAGGGTACGCTGCTTGGCACGTCACTTGGCCTTTGCGAAGGCGACTCGCTTGGCACCTCAGATGGTGACACCGATGGATCGCCTGACGGTGAGCTGCTTGGCGCATCACTTGGTGCCCCCGACGGTGAGACCGAGGGCGCTTGGCTGGGGCCAACAGATGGAGACGACGTCGGAACACGGGATGGTCCGCTGCTGGGCAAAGCGCTTGGACTGGCAGATGGAGAGTACGATGGAGTGTCAGACGGTTCGCTGCTGGGGAAGTCACTTGGGGCCCCAGAGGGCGAATCAGAGGGTGACTCGCTCGGCCCTACAGATGGAGAGGACGTTGGAGCATAAGAGGGATCGTTGCTGGGCAAGCCACTTGGTACCTCCGACGGAAGCACCGAGGGCGAATCACTTGGCACTACAGATGGAGTCAGTGTTGGAGCTGAAGAAGGTGTGCTACTAGGCGAGAGACTAGGACCCGTCGAAGGCGAGACAGAGGGCGATTTGCTTGCGCTGACGGATGGTGCCACCGAGGGAGCGGCAGAAGGTACGCGGCTGGGCAAGTCACTGGGCGTTAACGATGGCGATCCCGAGGGAGACCCGCTTGGGACTACGGATAACGATGACGTTGGAGAAACGGACGGGGTGCTACTTGGCACGTCACTTGGTGCCTCCGAGCGTGAGACTGAGGGTGACTCGCTAGGTCCGATAGACGGAGAGGACGTTGGAGCACTAGAAGGTACGCTACTGGGCGTATCACTTGGTCTTTGCGATGGCGATACTGACGGTGATCCGCTTGGCGCCTTGGAAGGTGACGACGACGAAGTGACAGAAGGTAAGCCACTGGGCAAGGCACTTGGTGCCGCAGATGGCGAGGTGGAGGGTGACCCGCTTGGGCTACTAGAGGGAAATGACGTCGGAGCAACGGAGGGTGCACTGCTGGGCAAGTCACTTGGTGCCGCAGATGGCGAGACGGAGGGTGACCCACTTGGGCTACTAGAGGGAAATGACGTCGGAGCACCGGAGGGTGCACTGCTGGGCAGGTCACTTAGTGCCGCAGATGGCAAGGCGGAGGGCGACGCGCTCGGAACCAGTGAGGGCGATGAGGTAGGAGTACCGGACGGTCCGCTACTTGGCAATTTGCTGGGGACAGACGACGGCGAGACGGAAGGTGACTCGCTTGGAACCGCGGATGGAGAGGACGTAGGAGCAGCAGACGGTCTACCAGTGGGCGAGTCGCTTGGGCTAACAGATGGAGAAGATGACGGAAGACCCGACGGGGCGCCACTAGGTGAGTGGCTTGGTGCAGCCGAGGGCGGGACTGAAGGCGACTCGCTCGGTCCTGCAGATGGAGAAGACGTTGGAGCAGTAGACGGTTCGTTGCTGGGCAAGTCACTTGGCGCTGCTGACGGCGAGCCAGAAGGTAGCTCGCTTGGGCTTGATGACGGGGATGACGAAGGAGCACCAGATGGTATGCTGCTGGGGAGAACACTTGGGACCGCAGTGGGAATTTCTGAGGGGCCACCAGACAGTACCTCACTGGGTGAGCCGCTAGGAGCCGATGATGGCGTCGCGGACGGCAAGACGCTGGGTGCGGTACTTAAAAGAGCAGACGGCCGAGCGGATGGTGTAGTACTAGGAGTATTACTCGGTGCAAAGGACGGCGTCACGCTCGGCGAATCCGACAAAGAAGCTTGACAACAGCCCGTGTTATTCAAACACGTCCACGCTTCCTGAGCCTGTACGAGCCCTGCTCCAACCTGACTGACAGTGGCCCCAGATACAGGCGTGGCCGTATCATACAGGCACGTCTCGACCATGTTGGAACTACAGGGCTGACAAATGGACCAAATCTTGGCAACGGCACCCACAACGTGACTAGCGGCAGCACTGGTACCACTGTTATAGCCAGCAGGCCCATATCGGCCCGCACGAGCTGTCGTGTACAAACTCCAGACGTTATCTCCAGGTGCCGCGAGATCCACCATTCCATTGTTGGGCGAACGATACAAAGCGCTGTTGGAAAGTGGAATGACAAGTCAACGAGTTAGTGATATCGGCCGGGTGCATGTACACGGATGCACAGCAAGCGGAAGCATGACTTTTTCGGACACTCATTGCACGACTGCGCTGAGCTAATACTCACTTGTTTCTATTGGTAGCTGCTACCGAAAGCACACCATCAAAACTGGCCGGGTAATACTTGTCCCCGCAGCCATTGCAATTTCCAGCGCTAGCGACGGAAAGAATACCTCGGTCCGCAATCTCCTTGAAATAAGTGGTCCCCATGACCATCGTTTCGTCGTCCACTACTACGCCGGTAGCGGGCCCCCCAAAAGGCATATTCAGAATCCTTGCCCCGTTGTCAACTGCCCATGTGGCAGCCTCGACTACGACTGTCATCGATTGACCGTCCGTCATAGTCTCGCCAAAGACACGCGCGAACATCCAGCAAATACTATTCCTTTGGGGGACCATCCCAACCACACCAAATGCGTTCCCACCTATAGCCGCAATGATTCCAAAGTCGTGGGTGCCATGCCAGTTGGCCGCAGGACTCTGCCACGGATCCGATACTCCGAAGGATGCTCCAACGCAGTTCACGTACCCGCCACTACCATCCGACACGCACGGACTGTCGGGGTGGTCCGCCTCGAACCCAGAGTCAATGAGAGCAACCTTGAAAGTGCTTGGGTCGCTACAGTCTCCGGCGGTAGTGTTGCTTGGAACTAGACTGCTGGTGCCTTGGGTCTTTTCGATGCCATAATCTAGCCATTCTCTAGTACCACTAACGTACCCTTGCATGTAGACTGTTATGTCTACTTCAATAGAACTGTAAAAAGTGGAGAGAATGTTTGGGTGAGTTGATTATATCTGGGTGATTCCAGCCTGATGTGGAGATCGTCATGCGTCTTACAGTTCTCTCGCGGCATCGACCGATGCACCTCCTTCTGCGAAGGGTGATATGACCACAGATTCGGAAGTTAAGTTCGAAGCACTTGATTCGGTGGAAAGTGACACAGCCTTGCTCTGGCTCGGCACTGAATCTGCACCCCCGAGAAGAAACCTCTCTTCTTCAACTACGCAGTTACACACACATATGGTTGGTTTGCTGCTAGGCGAGCTGCTAGGAAAGGCGCTTGGCGCAGCCGAAGGCGAGAACGAGGGCACCTGGCTTGGACTACCAGATGGAGAGGAAGTTGGAGCGCTCGAAGGTACGCTACTGGGCGAGGCACTTGGTGCAGCCGATGGTGAGGCCGAGGGTGCTGTACTTGGCCTAGCAGACGGAGAGGAAGTTGGATCACTCGAAGGTATGCTGGTGGGTGGGGCACTTGGTGCAGCCGATGGCGACTCCGAGGGTGCTTTGCTTGGGTTGCCAGATGAAGAGAAAGTTGGAGCGCTCGAAGGTACATTGGTGGGCGAGGCACTTGGTGCAGCCGATGGTGAGTCCGAGGGTGCTTTGCTTGGGCTGCCCGATGGAATTGAAGTTGGAGCGCTCGAAGGTACATTGGTGGGCGAGGCACTTGGTGCAGCCGATGGTGAGGCCGAGGGTGTTTTGCTTGGCCTACCAGATGGAGAGGACGTTGGAGCGCTCGACGGTGCGCTACTGGGTGAGCCACTTGGTGCAGTCGATGGCAAGTCCGAGGGCGAGTGACTTGGGCTACCAGATGGAGACAACGACGGAACACCGGATGGGGCCTCGGAGGCCTCTATGCAGCAGCCAGAGTCCATGACACACTGGTAAGCGGCCTCGGTCTGCAACAGCCCGCTTCCGACCTTTGTTGCCGGGTACGGCAAACTTTTGGTTGTAGAGAAAATGCAACCTTCGATTTGCACAGCCGTACAGGTTTGGCACACAGACCATATCTTGGCGACCGCCCCCGCGACGTGCGGCGATGCCATACCTGTAAAGTATATCGGAGACGGAAAACGTGAGTAGATGCCATACCATGTGATACTGCAGGAGACATCAAGAAGAAAACTTACTTGTACCGGCATAAGAGGCGTAGCTTCCACCTGTTACCATTGAATAGACAAAGTATCCAGGCGCCGCGAGGTCTACCCTGTTGTTAATGTTGGAGAAAAATGCCCATTCGCTATGAGATAAACAAAAACAGTGGTGTGAGTATACGCATATGTATGGTACAGAGAGAGCGCGCTGCTTTCCAGAAAACGAGTCGGCGACGAAGTAAACACGTACTTGTTCGGTCTAACAGCAGCAACCGACACGACGCCGGTAAAAGAAGCGGGGTACGAGTAATCTGAACATCTACAGTTTCCTGCAGCCGCCACAAACGAGACATCCTTGTTTGCATTATCTCGAAAGAAATTATATCCCGTCGTGCTGTATGGGCCTCCGAGGGACATGTTGATAACCTTGGCGCCGTTACTGACGGCCCAACTCACCCCAGCAAAAATGGTAGACCAGTAGGCCCCATTGCCAAGGTCATCAAAGACACGCGCCGTCATCCAGCAAATACCATTGCCATCGGGAATCATACCGACAATGCCCAGTCCGTTGCCGCCAACCGCACTCATGGTACCCTGAACATGAGTTCCGTGGGCTTCGTTCACGGGCTTGTCCCAAGGATCATTGTGTCCAAAGTTATTTCCCATGCAGTTGATGTAACCGCCGTTACCATCCGGTACACATGGACTATCGGGGTGATTCGCCTGAAAGCCAGAGTCGACAATGGCAACCTTAAAAGAGCTGGGGTCGCTGCAGTTTCCGATGGCAGTGGTGGTTGGGATTAGCGGGCTGTTTCCTTGGACTTGGGGGATGCCAGGATCCAGATAATCCATCGCCATAACTCTGGCGTCTGTTTCTACGTATCTGCATTAGAAAAAGATATTGAAGCCGGTGAGCAAAAATCTG
>Ga0307978_1002875_pt1 | contig 11890 bp, 10 predicted proteins | sample OrgLakmetage1056_FD_203151 | JGI IMG/M metagenome (GOLD analysis project Ga0307978, IMG submission 203151) | Saline water microbial communities from Organic Lake, Antarctica - #1056 | ecosystem: Environmental > Aquatic > Non-marine Saline and Alkaline > Saline | place: Antarctica: Organic Lake...
GTCCTCTTAGCGATCTAAAAGAATGGACATCGCAATTAAATGAAAACAATAAGATTACAAATGTTCCAAATTTTAAATTTGAAGAGCTCAATGACCTTGCCAATACGTTAGCAGGATCATTGAATGAAAATTTGCGATTGATGGAGAAAGATAAGTTTTTTCTCAGAGCGGCTAGTCATGAATTACGAACACCAATAGCGGTTTCTTCAGTTAATGTTGAGCTAATGAATATGTATTTAGAAGTGCAACATGTTACTCCAAAACTCACCGTACCACTTTTAAGAATAGAAAATGCGGTGAAGGACATGAAGCAGCTTTCAGAAACACTTCTGTGGTTAGATCACGATGGAGACTCATCCATTGAAACAACTCAGTTTGATTTAAAGTCGACCATAAATTCAATTGTTTCTGATAGTCGTTATCTATTGACCAACAAAAATGTTGATATCGCGATCAATTGTGAAAATACCAATATCACCTGCAACTTTCCCTCATTCAAGATAGTTTTGGGCAATATCGTACGAAATGCAATGCAGTACACAAGCAACGGTAGAATAGAGATTAATTTGGATGAACGAATGGCACTTATAAAAAATGTAGATACTAATGAAACTCCGGTTAATGTGGACAATTCCGACTATGGTTATGGCTTAGGGTTAATACTGGTTGAAAAAATTTGTAATAAAGGAAGCTGGAAGTACTCAACGAGCAACATTGTTGGCGGCAGGGAAGTTCAAATATTGTTTAAGTAAAATGTAAGGTCGAGGAAATTCGACCAACGCATTCGGTCGTGTTTATAAGTGCGACGCTAGAGGCAAAAGGAATAATAATCAACAGTTGGTTTAGGTATCGCCTGATTATTTACTGATCATGGTTTACGTTTTATAATAAAGGGCCCTTTTTCATTATCTATTTGGAGTTCAAAAATATAGGGGATATCGTTTTCATCGACAGCAAGCCAGATATTAAGAGGTGCCCTGTTTTCTGAAGTTAGGGTGTAGTGTTTTGTTGATACCTCATTGCCGCCCAAAGTCTTGACTTTAAGCCCTAGGTCTTCAGTTTTCATTTGAGTAATTGAGGTTGTTTCAATATCTAGTAGGCGTATTTCGGTGGGTAACGTTTGTTGATGAATTGACCAGTATTTTGGTAAGTTGGCTAATGTGGTGTGATGTGAATTTTTAGGCAACCGTAGACTTGTTGGTGCCGCTTTTGTATCGGCGAACAGAAGTTGAGAAAGTCCGAGAACTTCGCCTGCCTGGGGGATTAAATTATCTAAGACTGCAATGGAAAACCCAAGCAGTTCACTCTCTTCCTTTTCCGCGAAATTTTTTATTTCTGAAAAGCTCATCCAAAGATCAGTACCAGAGCTATCTATTTTTGACCAGTAGGCTTTTGTTTGATCAAAGGTCTTTTTATCTGCGCTAATAAGACTATTTTCAAGTGAATACAATTCATTTGTTGTTGATTTGAGGTTTATTTCATTCCAGTTACTGCTTTTCTTAATCGTTGTACTCTCTAAAATTTGATACCCACCTTTTGGTTTTTTTATGATTTGAACCTGCATATCTCCGATGTCATCGCCTTCAGCAAAAATATCGTAGCTAAATGTGGCGTGCACTTTGTCCGCCGCTTGTAGTCCTTGAATTGATGTGGTGGCAATAAGAATTGCAGCCAAAATGGGTGATCTGAGCATGATTTTTTCCTGTTTGAGTGTAATGTCCCTATTCAAAACGAATAGGGATGGGTTAAATTATAGTGGGTTATTTTTATTGCGCCTACTTTACAGATTAAGATTGCTATCACGGTTATTTCACCATTTTTCGAAACACCCATTCTAATGGACCAACATCAAAAAATCTAAGCCATACAACACTGAAAGCTATACACCCCGAACAAAATAGTAATGCGCTGAGTAGAGAAAAATCGATACTTTGGTTTTCTAAGCGTCCAATAGACTCGAGGAAACCCATGCCAACGATGATGTGTGCAAGATATAAGGTAAGAGACAGTTGCCCTGTTCGATATAGATACTGGGTGATCTTTCTTTCAGAGAATCGTTCTGATAAATATAGACATGCTATGAGTACTAAAACGGCAGAGCTGCCAACAGAAATAATATACTGGGGCAACGGAGGAATAATGGATGTTGAAAACAGGAATGTGATTTCTTCAGCCGTCATTGCTAATCCGCTAGCGCCGTCAAGTATGTTTCGTAAGTAATAAAAACTACATTCAGTGATAACTAAAGTGATCAGAGCTCCTAAAAACAACTTTTTTCTTGTTAACTTCAGGGAAAGGTCTTGTCTACCTAGCCACATGCCAAAAGTCATAAAAGCGGCCCATGGAAAGACAGGATGAAAACCGTTAAAAAATATATGCCTAATCATTCCATCAACTGACCAAAAGTTAGTATACGTTAATGTTTCCCAATTCCAGTTCTGTTCAAAATTAAACAGCAGCATCAACACTGGGAAAATCAACATGATAACTATCGATATCCACAATAAGGACTTTCCTTGAACCATAAAAATAGCTGCTGCAATTAAGAAATAAAATCCGTAAAAATGAAGAATGTCGGCTTCCCACATTGGCGTAAATATGAGGCCAATGACCACAAGTAATAAGCCGCGTTTTACCACTGAGATCCGAGTTTTTAATACCAATGTGTTATCTACTGAATTTCTTGCTTTAGCGGTTAAAAAGGTGATACCAACACCGGCAAGCATCACAAACAAAGCAGATGCTCGCCCTTCAAGCAGGCTTGCAAAATCTATCAAAAATGCATGACCCGTTTCAGCGCTCATTGCGACTTTAAAATTAACAATAACCATGCCGAATAGCGCTAAAGCTCTAGCGAGATCATATCCTGTCACTCTTTGCTGCATCGAAATACCTCTTAAACATAAAACCTATTGATAGGGGTAATAAAATAACTAGCTAACTAACTAACCTTAAGAGCGGATAGAAAGTGGGTAACTGTATTTTGTTATTCTTGAACAACTTATTTTCAGATAACCATCAACCACAATGGCTAACTAGTTTGAAATTCCCAAGATGAAGAATAACTTTAATGCAAACATGTTATATCGAGTTAAGTTAACAAGCGGTTAATTGGGTTTACAATTTTGGATTTAAAACACAAGCAAAGTATATCTAGGGTCTGTCTATTGAACGACATGTCATATCAATAAGAGGGACTACACAAGATGTCTAGCCTAGGTTTAGAATTCTTTGTGCTCTTAGCGAGTATGAAGGAGAGGCACTCAGTAGAGAATTTTTATTAGCATACGGTTGGGGAATACATAATAAAGTTAACAATAATGTCACTGTTGCGATTTCTGAAATCAGAGCCTTATTGAAAAATAAGTCTAGTGTAGAACTAATCACAATTGGTGGAAGGGGATATCAAACGTGCAGTAAAAATAAAGGTATATTTAAGTGATAATAATCCCTTCAATATCTGTCAAAAAACAAGATATAGAATACTTTGTTTATCCCAGAGTTGAGTTGATTACAGATTGCATGAAACCACCCAGAATCTGATCTCATTTATACATCGCAAACCTAGGGACGCAAAACTAAAGGACCTGTAAAAGGGTAGCCAGTTGCCTAAAGTGAATTAGCACTTTTTGTTGTTATTGGCCATATCACGAAGTTCAAACTTTTTAATTTTACCCGTTGAGGTCTTTGGAAGATCTGCAAACACCACTCTAGTAGGGGCTTTGAAACGCGGCATATGATCGCGACAGAAATTAATAATCTCATGTGCAGTGGCAGGCTGTCCTGGTTTTAACGTCACAAAGGCACAGGGAGTTTCGCCCCATTTAGCATGTTCCATGGCAACAACTGCAGCTTCCTGTATTGACGGATGGCGATAAAGTACATCTTCTATTTCGATACTGGAGATATTTTCCCCTCCAGAGATGATGATATCTTTTGAACGGTCCTTAATCTCGATGTAACCATCTGCATGCCACACTGCCAAATCGCCAGAATGAAACCAACCTCCCTCAAACGCCTTGTTAGTGGTTGTCGGATTTTTCAGATAACCCTTCATAACTAGGTTTCCCTGCATAAAAATTTCCCCCATAGTTAGGCCATCTTGGGGCACCGGCTTAAGGGTGGCTGGATCGGCTACCATCAGGCCGTCTAGCATCGGCGTGCGCACCCCTTGACGCGATTTCAACTGTGCTTGTTTTTCTAGCGGCAGTTTGCTCCAATCATCATGCCATGCACAGACAACTGAGGGGCCGTAGGTTTCGGTCAAACCGTAAACATGGGTCACTTTAAACCCGAGCGCTTCCATGCCTTGGATCACAGCGGCAGGCGGAGGCGCGCCAGCAGTCATGACGTTAACCTTGTGTTCGATACCTGATTTGATCGAGTCATCAGCTAGATTGAGCATATTCAATACGATTGGCGCGGCACAAAAATAGCCTACCTTTTCTTGCTTGATTGAATCGAAGATGGCATCAGCTCGCACATGACGCAGACAAACGTTAACGCCAGCCATCAACGCAACGGTCCATGGAAAGCACCATCCGTTGCAGTGGAACATCGGCAGCGTCCAAAGATAAATCGGGTGCTGATGCATGCCCCAAGACATTGCGTTGCTGATCGCATTGAGGTAAGCACCGCGATGATGGTAAACCACACCTTTGGGGTCACCGGTCGTGCCTGATGTATAATTCAGTGTAATTGCATCCCATTCATCTTTGGGTGGCTGCCAGTGATAACTGAGTTCACCGCTTGCTAGAAACGCTTCGTAATCGATGGAACCAATCAACTCGCCACCCTGCCAATAAAGATCGTCGATGTCGATGACCAAATATTTATTGGGTATCATTTTGAGCGCTTTTGCGACCATTTCACTGAACTCTCTATCGACAAACAGCACTTTGGCTTCGGCATGCTGCAGGATAAAGGCAAAGGTTTCGGAATCGAGTCGTGTATTGATGGAGTTGAGCACTGCGCCACACATAGGCACGGCAAAATGCAATTCAAAATGTTCTGGGATATTTGGGGCAATGAGCGATACAGTATGCCCCTTACCAATACCATGTTTACTCAATGCACTGGCCATTTGCTGGCAGCGCTGATAAGTTTGAGCCCAGTTTCTGCGAGTGTCACCATGAACCACCGCAGTGCGCTCCGGGTATACCTTAGCGGCTCGCTGCATAAACGTCATCGGTGAAAGCGCCGTAAAATTTGCGCTGTGCTTGTCGAGATGGTCTTCGTAAGGACTACTACTGTCGATCATGGTGAAGCTCCTTTATGTATGTTCTACTAAGAAATTTGCCTTTCAGAGTAGCCTTAGTTTGTCATGAAACTAACACACTTTTTTCAACAAAAGCATCTTTGAGTAAGGTGATCTTAAAACAAAATAATTAAAAAGGTTTGCGCTGTTTGGGCTGTTGCAATTTGTTTAATCTGGGTTGTTCCGCTGTTTTCTGCTTTTTTTATGAGTTTAGAATAAGTATTTATAACTTTATTGAGTACTTTCCGTTTGGCAAACTCACTAACCAATAATTATTCATCAATTATCCTTTGTTTACTCTAAAATACACAACAACGTTACTGAATTCCAAATAAGCAGTGGAGTAGGGCAATGACAAGTTAAGTAACAAGAAATAAGGAATATTGCACAGCTGAAAATTTCCTATGTAATTATTGTTCATGCCAAAATATGGTGTCCCCAGCTGGAATCGAACCAACATCTAAGCCTTAGGAGGGCCTCGTTTTATCCATTAAACTATGGGGACAACTTTAAATTTTAATGCGCACTTAAAATGACACTTCTTAAGTGGCCCTGCTTGAAATTAAGGTCTGCAGGACGAGCGTTAGTGTGCGCGAAAATAAGAAGTAAAACAACAGTGACTTTTGATGAAGTGAGCAAATCCAACCTTATTGTCGCGCAACATAGTCATTTGCTTGAATATTCGCTAGTAAACTGCGATCGCGGCTAGTTACCGTTGCTGTTTCGGCAAATACTTGAGTGACCACAAGCGCGGTAGGGTGCAATACAAATTGCTTATACTCTTGACCAAAAGAATCCCTAATTTGTATTACACTAAACAGAGTTAATGTATCGCCCGCTTTAACTTTTTGATTTTTACCTAGGTTTATTTGCAACTGATTATTGGCGACCGCCAAAATTCTGCCCATTGTGGGTTCACAAACCGCAAACTCTTCTAAATCTATTGCTGAGGTCTGCATGGTTTTAAGTATGGCTCGGCCATAACGACTTCGCCAAAATTGGTCTGAATTGACATCCAGTTTACGGGTCATATCAAATTCCCAAGCCTCTGACGTACGATATTTTTTAGTCATTAGTTCTTCGCCTGACGCCCCATTCAATAAGGTTAATGTGTAAGCAAAGTTACGAACAGCTTGTTCACCTTCCCAAAATTTAAATGCATTTGCTTGATTACGTTCAACACTAATATCATCTATAGTGACGGCAAGTACATATTGTACATCGGTTTTTTGAGCTAATTTACTGGCTTGAATTTGTTGGTCAGTATTGTGCCAGTTAAGCGTGTAGGGCTCTACTTCACTGAGCGTTAATGTGGTGCTTATTTGCGAAAATATTTCTTGCAGCTTTAATGCTGCCGCAGCGCCTAATTTATGTATTTGTCCATCTGCTGCTTGTGAACCATAGCGAATAGGGAAATAGGTTGTAGCCAATCTTTTCGTATAGTCAGCAGCTGAACATTGAGTCTCTTGTGAAAAAATATCGGCGCGAATAGACACCGTAACATAGCCATCCGAATATACCTCGTCTATAAGTTCAAGCGTGTTAACTTCACCGCTTGAGCGAATTTCTAAATGATCATCCAATAACAAACCGTTAGTCATTTGTTGCACGCTTCTAACTGATGCGCCCGCAAAAAGTAATGCTTGCTTGATAGCCTCTTCGGTAGCCTGTTGTTTTGCAGCTGTTTTATCACCATTTAAAATAGCAGCTTGTCCTGTTGCTGAAAACCATGCTGCACTGACTGTTTGGCCTAGGGTTAATGTGGTTAATAATAATGTGTAAGTTATACAGTGTACAAATTTCATTGGTCAATTCACTTTTTGGCTTGTATGGAGACTACTTAGTGGCGCGCATCAACAATTCGTGATTAGCGCGCAGGTGCTTTCTATACACAAAGCTATACAATTTATGTGCCACACTATTCAGTTTTCAGTTCTGTGAAAAATGGTGCATATTTTGCATTGATCCTTCTATCGTCAAACGTTGAATAAACGCACTGATTGATGGGGCCCTTAACTAGCCGCATAATCAATAAAAATATGGATAGGTAGAAAATGCCAAAGATGAAAAAAATACGCGTCATTGTAGCTTCAGTTGCAGTTATCACTTGTTTAGGCCTATCAGGCTGTAGTTCGATGTTTACTAAACATGTAGAGTGGGAAACCATTGAGCCGGCAAGTTATCCTGTGCTAACCGCCGTAGGATATGCGCCAATTTCAGCGCAACTTGGCAGCGATGAGTCTACAAAAACACTAATGGCGATAAAAGCATCAAAATTGGATGCTTATCGAGAACTTGCTGAGCAGGTTTTTGGCCAAAAAGTTGACGGTGAGCAGGAGTTGGCAAACCTAATTTTAACCAACAATCAATTGAAAAGCTCAGTCGAGGGTGTAATACGCGGCGCGAGAGTGCTAAAAAGTTACCCTGTAGGTGAAGACACTTATGCAACTGAACTTGAGCTGGATATGTCTCGTGTTTTTGATATTTACTTGTCGACAGCAAAACCTAAGAAAATTAGAAAAGTGACCTATTATTAAAGCATATTAACTAGAACAATATGCACAGTTCTAGGATAAGTTAACTTTTATTAAGCCAGCATCGTTCGCTGGCTTTCTTATGCGCGAAAAAATCTTATTGCCCTGCAATAGCCGCAACAATAGTGATAAATACGAATAGTAGTGAGAGGCGGGATTGGTAATGAGAAACAAGGATGGTAGTGATAAACGAAAGTAGTAGTCCAATCTAGGGCATTTTATTACTTTTTTTTAAAGAATAGGCATATCTGGTGATTATGTATTACCGTTATGCAGTGTATCCTTTTGACCCACTATCACCTGTAGTTTTGCCCCTTCGGTCATAGGTCATAGACTCGCGAGCGCGAAGTTCCATCATAAGGTTGCGAAGATGCGTCAGGCGCAATTGGCTTTGTTCGACCGATTTTGCATTTATTTGGCTTAGATATTTGCATTCATGAATAATCTTTTTGCAACTGTCCATCGCGGCTAAGGCTTCTTCGATACTTTCACCGCTCGCCCTTGCTTTCTCGAATAAAGAAGATATAGAATTATCCTGCTCTTCAATCAAGGTAAGCATTTCTTCTTTGTCTTTCAACAACCCCATCAACGTTTCAGGCTCTCTGGAACTGATCAGGTGAAGCTCATTTTCTAATAATGTTTTCAAAGCAGTCAACTGCTCTGTTTGTTCATCAATTGCACTTAATAAACTCTTCATCATTTAGACCCTAAGCTCCATTGCCGAAAATTTGAGTTTCCAATTTGGCAATTTTCTGCGCCAACACTTCAGGATTTATTTTGTAATCACCATTAGTGATAGCCTGCTTTAACTTATCCACTTTTTCTTGATTTACTGGTGCCTCTACGTCTTTCTTCTGCGCCTGTGAAAGCTGTTGTGCAGACGATGTTAATGACACAGAGTCTTGGCGCAACACAGCTGACTGCGTAGCGACTTGTGCTGCTTTTGTATCCGTCGATTGGCCCTGCATTTGCTGTTGTGCCAGCTTTTGCCCATCAATTTGCGGTTTGTTTATGTTGTTGTTTATATTATTTATAGTCATCATTTTTTCCAGAACCAATAACACCTCATTAATGTTATCGACTTCGTATGTGCTAACCTTAGCAAGAAAGTGAAATAAAATCACATTTTCTGCAGCTTTTGCTCAAAATACTACGTCTTATTTTTATTCATAACGCCAAAGCGTCAAAATTTTATCTCTTTGTATTAAATTTGGATACTAACTTCGCGCGTACTGGACACCGTTGCAGATACTATTTTTTTGGATGAGGCGTTCTGCACTCTTATTGTGTCGCCTAAGTTTCCGTCCTGTTGCGCAATACCCGATACCTTTAGACTTAAACCAACAGATACCGCCATTATTGTTACTTTGTCACCTTTACAAACGAAGCAAAGCATACCGTCATTAATAATTTGGCCTGGTCTAACTCGGCGCTTAAGTCTTGCTCCCACTAAGTTTTCAGTGTTGCTGTAAGTCGATCCTCTAAGCCTGTTAGTCGGTATATCGGCAATGTATATATTTTTTTCAGTTAAAAGTGAGCCCGGACTCATTGTCTGTGACGTAACTACCACCGGTTTTGTTTGTTCTACCTGTACTGACGTAAAAAGATACCAGTTCGTATTAGGGCAAGTCACTTTTACCGATACGTTTGATTGTTTAAGACTAGCACTGGAGGATTCAAATTCAAATGGTGCCTTACAGGCGGGTATATGTATTCGACTATCAACTTCGGCTGCTTGAATATTCACATCAGCGCTATTGTCAATAAATGCATTTTGTTGAACATACAACGCTGCTTGATGCTGTATACTCTGATGCATAGACGCATTTGCGGTAGTCGCAAATATGATTAAAAAATAGGTCAAGCCAATGCCTAACGTTGTCGATAAATAATTAATTCTGTTTGTTTGCATTTGTCTTTTACCTGTTTTTCTCTTGTTGTGGTGAATAAAATTGCACGACTCAGATTGCACGGCGCAGATTGCACGGCGCAGATAGTGTCAAAAGTTCGGCACATTTAACGCTTAAACGTGTTTCTTTAATACGGTATATTAGATATGGCAACAATCATGCCTAAACTGAAATTGGAGGTAATGAATGTCCAGTATTATGGATTCGGTTAATCAACGAACGCAGTTAGTGGGTCAAAATCGACTGGAACTTCTGCTGTTCAGACTCAATGGTAAACAGCGTTTTGGCATCAATGTATTTAAAGTGCGTGAAGTCTTACAATGCCCCCCGTTGACACAAATACCCAAACTCAACGCCTTGGTTCGTGGCATTGCTCGCATCCGTGGCCAAACCATCTCAGTTATTGATTTGAGCTTAGCCACTGGTGGACGTAAGATTGAAAACGTAGACTATGGATATATTATCATCGCGGAATATAACCGCTCTGTGCAAGGGTTTTTAGTCGGTTCAGTTGATCGCATTATCAATACTAATTGGGATGCTATTCTGCCACCACCGAAAGGAATAGGTAAAGCAAGCTACTTAACTGCTGTTACCGAAGTGGAGGATGAGCTTATCGAAATTCTCGACGTCGAAAAGATTTTAAATGGCATTTCGCCATTGAAAACCGATATTAGCCAAGATCTAGCCGACAGCTTGGATGTGAAAAAGAGCGCAGGAAAAATAATTTTCATTGTGGATGATTCTTCTGTAGCCAGGAACCAAGTTAAAAAAGCATTAACGCCTTTAGGCTTGGAGATTGAAGTTGCCGAAAATGGACTAGAGGCGCTGAACCGGCTAAAAGAGATTGCGAGTGAAACCGGCGATGTTACTGATAGAGTTGGTATTCTTGTTTCAGATATTGAAATGCCAGTAATGGATGGTTACACATTAACTTCTGAAGTTAAAAATAACCCCGAATTATCACGCTTGCATGTTGTATTGCATACCTCATTAAGTGGAGTATTCAATCAGGCAATGGTGAAAAAAGTGGGAGCAGATGATTTTATTGTTAAATCACACCCTGATGAACTCGCCACTGCCGTTGGAAAATGGTTAGGTACAGACTTAAAAGCGAAATAATGCTAAGTGAATAAACAATTATCTCCAATTTCGTATGAAAAATTTTGCCACTTCTTGTATTCAAAGACTGGCATAGTGCTAGGTCAAACAAAACAGTATTTGGTGAGAAGCAGAATGGTGCCATTAATGCGTGATTTTGCCACTAGTGACATCAATAGCCTCATTCAAAACGTGATATCACAGCGAAATCGGCTCTTAACCCAGGCTGCACTTGAGGCGATGACGACCAATGAGACTCTATGGTTTAGAGATAATTATCCCTTCGAAATTCTACGCAGCGCAATATTGCCGAAGCTGGTGCAAAAACAAGACAGACTAAGAATTTGGAGTGCGGCTAGCTCCACAGGTCAAGAGGCATATTCCATTGCCATGACCATTGCTGAATTTTTAAGGGTAAATAGAGGGGCTTTTAATAGAGGCATCGAAATCATTGGTACTGACCTGTCAACTGCAGTGATAAAAACGGCGAGTACTGGTACCTATGATACGTTGTCATTAAATAGAGGGTTAAATGATGATTTTAAACGCCGCTATTTTACGCTCAACTCAGACCAGAGCATGACAATCAACGCAGATATTAGAAAGTGGGTTTCGTTTCGCCATTTTAATCTAACCTCAAGTTTTGCTGCCTTTGGTAAATTTGATATTGTATTTTGCCGTAACGTACTGATTTATTTTGATGCGGAAAGAAAAACGGTGATACTGCAAGATATTTCCGCTTGTTTGCAGTCAGAGGGTACCTTGTTACTTGGTGCTTCTGAATCATTAGGCGGTGCTAGTGACAAGTTCAAAATGATTACTCAGCCTACAGGCCTCTACTACCGGAAAGTCTAGTATCTACTTCCGTAATAAAAAAACACTTCTTTTCGCTGCATTCTATGTATTGGCACATGACTTGCTAAACATCGTCAAGTAGGTTTGTAAAATGAGCGAAACACATGGCCATTAGTTTAGACAAATTAGTTGGATTTCATCAAAAAGCACTTTCTGTTCGCAGTGACAGAATGGAAGTCATTTCTGGTAATCTGGCAAACGCAAATACCCCTGGATATAAGGCGCGAGATATT
>Ga0307978_1002877_pt1 | contig 11884 bp, 12 predicted proteins | sample OrgLakmetage1056_FD_203151 | JGI IMG/M metagenome (GOLD analysis project Ga0307978, IMG submission 203151) | Saline water microbial communities from Organic Lake, Antarctica - #1056 | ecosystem: Environmental > Aquatic > Non-marine Saline and Alkaline > Saline | place: Antarctica: Organic Lake...
CGTTCGGAATGCATGGGCATTCCAAAAACCAGAACAGGAAGGCCCGCCCATTGGCGGAAAGGGAAACAGACCCCGACCGCATCACGCAAGGAGGGTCACAAATGACCAAAGAGAAATTTGACGTTTATTCCCATGTCACCAATCAGATTACCGCGCAGATCGAGGCGGGAACACCGCCGTGGCGCAAGCCGTGGACTGGAGGCGGGGCATCGGTCAGCTTGCCGGAACGGTTCAACGGCGAAGCCTATCGGGGCATCAATATCCTGATGCTTTGGGCAGCGGCTATGGCCAAGGATTACAGCTCAGCCCGTTGGATGACATTCAACCAAGCCAAGCAACTTGGGGGCCATGTCCGCAAGGGCGAGAAATCCGCCACTGTTGTGAAATACGGCACCGTCGAGCGGGAAGACGAGAACGGCGAAGAGCGCCAGATTCCCTATGCCAAGGCCTACCGCGTATTCAATGCCGACCAGATCGAGGGCTTGGACGCTGAATTCTACATCCTGCCCGATCCGCCCCGCGATCTTGGCACTGTGGCCGACCCCGAGCTGGAGGCCTTCTTTGCCGCGAGTGGTGCGCAAATCGACAGCACCGAGGAGCCGCGCGCCTATTACAACATCAAGACGGACCGCATCCACATGCCGCTGATCGCGACGTTTCATCGTGGCGCAGGATATTACGGCACCTTGGCGCATGAGCTGACCCACTGGACGGGAGCCACAAAGCGGCTGGACCGTTTGGGGCGGTTCAATGACCGCAAGGCCTATGCGTTCGAGGAGCTGGTGGCAGAGATTGGGAACTGCATGCTTTGCGCCCAGATCGGTGTGGAGCCGGAATTCGACCAGAGCGCGGCCTATGTCGAAGGTTGGCTTGAGGCGATGAAAGAAGACAACCGCGCGATATTCCGGGCCGCGTCGGAGGCGCAGAAGGCTGTGGATTACATCATGGACCGAGCCGCGCAGGCCGACCGGATGGCCGCAGAGTAACAGACCGCCCGCCAAACGATTGAAGCCCCCGTCGGCAGGCGGGGGTTTTTTGCGTTGCGGCACGATCCTGATGTGGGTGGTTTCCGAGGGTGACCTGTCGGAGGGCAACCTGAAGGCCCCCCGCCGACAGGCCCGGCGCTTCGCGCGGACAGTCATTATATGCCCGGAAACGGTCGTTTTAGCCTGTGACAGAAACGTATGAGTTTTGGGCTGCACAGGTCCTACTGTTGCCAATGACTGGTCAGCAAAAGAGGCTAGAAGGATCACATCCACGATGTCACTGTGGTCTCGGCAAGCTCAAGGAAAGTCGCTTCCATCGCAGCTTTTTGAACTGTAAACTGGGATAAGACTTGATTGAGAGGTCAAAAAATTGGGCCAAAAAATATTCGAAAAAGCCGCCCGCTGGTTGATTTTCAGCGTCACTATTTCGCTTGTTCCATTGATTTTTACAGCTATCAGCTTGGCATCGAGGGGCAATTCATTCGACCTGATTGATATCATCGGTAACGGAGAACTTCTGTTGATCTCAACCGCCCTTTGCGCCGCCTCAGTTGGTGAGTTGTTTGGTACCAGTCCGAAGTATCGCACGTTAAAGATTGTTTTGGGTGGAATTGCTGTCGTCTTGTTAATGCTAGCGGCACTGAATTTCGCCGATATCTCTGCTGCAAAAACATCGGGAACTCAAATCGTACCTGATGTATTGAAGGCGACCTCGCTCTACATCTTCTTTTCGAGCATCATCGTCAGCGGTGGCTGCATTGTTGTGTCTGAGGTCGAATGATGCTGGATTTTGAACAACTCGACATCAGCATCCTCGTAAGCTTAGTCGCAGCGTCAGCTAGCATAGTCGTAGCAATGATGGCTTTTATCATGTCGCAGAGAAATAGGCGGGACCTCGAAGTTGCGATGCTAAGGCAAAACCAAATCACTGAGGGGGATGGTCAACATCTCTCTAGCGCGTTGGAAAAATGCAGAGGGCGGATTATGATAGTTGAGCCGGGTTTGCCTGCTTTACTTGAATTTCAGGATGAGTACCTTCGACTGGCTCGAGAGGGGGTAAAAGTTCGAATTTTAGTTACAGAGGTCTCTGATACCGAGCTATCCTCTCGTACCTCTGAAATCAAAGCGGCATTTAGAAAGCGTTACAAACTGCTTCGGGCAATGGTTGAAAAGAGTGATGGACAGATCTTCGTAAGGGCTCAAGCAAACCGAGTTCAATCTCCAATCGTGTTAATTGACGGTTCTCTGTTTGTTTTTCCATTCCACAATTTTTTTAACTATTCGTCGCTCAATGTATCAGGTTCGCCAATGTTTTGTATAGACGATTTGGAACAAACCGAGAGGTTCTATCGAGCCTTTGAAGAACGTTGGGAGACTAGCGATCGACCAAGATTCCTGACGTCCAACGATTGAATCATTTGGACCAATGCGCATGGTAGATAATAATCCCCTGCCAATACCAGTGCGCCAAAAACGGTCCTTTCTGCCGGTGGCACAAACTCAGTGCCAAAACTGCTATTGAGCGAACGAGCCAAGGGTTCTAAATGTTGCCCTAACCAATCAGAGGCGACCAATGATCAGGTTGCTACACTCCTTGGCAAACAAAATAGATGCGAACTGGATGTTAGATGCCGATTGCCGATGGGGAAAAAATAAGAAAATTCCGTGAAGATGCAGGGTTTTCGCAGACTGATCTCGCAGAAAGAGGGGAAATTTCGCGTGCTACAATCCGACGAGCGGAAAACGGGTTTAATGTCACTATTACCTCAATACGCGCGATAGCTCACGCACTCAGCATAGCCCGTGGAAGAGACGTAACGGCACAAAGCATCACCGTTGATCATACATCAATAGAGAAAAGTATCGTTGATATTTCGCCCTCAACAGAACCCCACAAGCTACGAAAGATATTGGCAGAAAGAGGAATTACACAAAAAGAAGTTGCTTATGAAACCGAGATTTCCCAAGCTCATCTATCTGCGGTATTGGCTGGAAAACGTCGTTTAAGACCGGATGTAGCGGCCCGGATATTGGACTTCCTTGATAATTATCCACGTGATTTCCCAACCTTTGAATTTGAACGGGTAGAGAGCACACCCGTCATATGGAACGATGACAAAAGCGCTCGATTGAAAAAGCTCAAAGACGCGGCTGACACGATCCCCAATCAAAACCCCCTCGTCCGCTTTGGTATTTCAGATAACGCCAAGCTCAACCTGATCCCCACTCTTGCAGAAGAAAACGACTATGACACCATCGAAGCGCTGAGATCGGAGCTGCTAGCAGTTCAAGGGCCCATCGAACTTCTGAAGGAAAGATACGCCAAGAGCCCGAACGTGCCGCAAGCAGGCTTGTTCGGCCCTTTGGCATCAAAATACGCAGAAGAACTCTCAAAAGACCTAAAAGACATCAACTACACAGTCCTCTATGCAAGAGGATCACGCTTCTATGCTGCACGGCGGCGTGCTTCCCAACAGATTGAATCCGGTGAGTGGCCAGAGCTTGACGCCGATGAGAATGAAGCAATCGACGCGATATGTGATCTTCACGGTCCGATGATCATGGCGTCCGCTGCCGGGCGCAAACTTGTCGAGGATGCGCATCAATACGAAGTGCCGCCGGAGGTATACGAGGAAGATCAGAAGACCATTGAAGAATTTGGCCAGGTCATCGCTGCCGAAACAGAGCTCGTAGAGCCCGAAACGGCCGAGGCATACCGCGAACTCACAGCCAAGACAGAAGGTGATCCACAACCTGCTCGCAGCAGGGGGTTGGGCATGGCAGCGACTGGGTCGGCTCTAACCGTAGTCGTCGGTGGTGCCGCGTGGTATGGCGCTGGCGGAGCGGTTGCCACATTCATCGTACCTGCTACCGCGCTTGGAGCGGCGGGTTTAGTCGGAGGCTTCTTCTGGGAGGCTATCAAAACGATGCCTCGCTTCAAGAAAGCCACTAACACTGTTGGCGATCAGTTCGAAAAAGCCATCGATAAAGCAGAGAAGCACGCCGACGAGAAGGAAAGAGCACTGCTGAAGGGGATGGCCGATCTTGTTGAGCGCAAGAGACCGCTTTTTGAGAAAGTAGCAAACCTTCGTCCAGAGTTTGGATGGGCCAAGAAGTTCATCAGCAAACCAAACGATCAACCGAAGAAGGAACCACTCGATCTCGGTGATGTACTTAGATCAGCTAGCAGCGAACTGCTCAAAAGAGCGCATAGAGAAGGAATCAAAATCACCGAGGCGCGGCTGCACGAGAAGTCGATCATTCTCGGTGATCCAGGACAGCTTCAAAACGCCTTTCGGAACCTGATGATAAACGCCGTCCAGAACATCGGAGCAGGAAAGGCATCTGGTAAGGAAATCGAACTAAAGATTACTGCCATCGACTTTGCATCCGACACAACTCCCGGCACCTTTATCGTGTCTGTTCACGACAATGGTACTGGGATACGGTCAGAAAACTTGCCGCGTATCTTCGATCAAGGCTTCCGTGAGGCCGTAACTCCGGCAGGTATGGGCTACGGCCTTTTCATAACTAGACAGATCATTGAAGAGCATGGCGGTTCAATACGTGTCAATTCAGAGTTCGGCAGCGGCACAGAGTTTTTAGTGTCATTACCAGCACACAATGGTTGAGCCGCACGATTGCGAGCGGCCAAAAACGCTCGTTTGTGCCGGGTTTCCCGGCCCCACGCCAAATCAACCGCTTAGCTATGGCAAAAACCCCCGGCAAAACCTTTGCAGTTTTGGCAGGTTTTGGTCACAGTGATTTATGATTATTGGATATGCCCGCGTCAGCACTGACGACCAGAACCTTGATGCACAAACCGACGCTCTAACGGCGGTGGGAGCTGGAAAGTTATTCGCGGATAAGATCAGCGGATCGAAGCGTGAACGACCAGAACTTGACAGGATGCTGGAGCAGCTCCGCGACGGTGATGTTGTGACTGTCACCAAATACGACCGCCTTGCTCGATCCCTAAAAGACCTTCTGGAGATCGTGGAGAGCATCGGCGAGCGCGGTGCCGGCTTTCGGTCACTGGCCGAGGACATCGACACGACGACGCCGGCGGGCCGTCTGGTGTTTCACGTATTTGCGTCTATCGCTCAGTTTGAGCGAGAACGCATCTCCGAGCGTACGAGGGAAGGTTTACAGGCGGCAAAAGTGCGCGGGCGTGTCGGTGGCCGTCCTCCTGCCCTCACGACCGTCCAGAAAGAAGAAGCTCGCCGTATGCGCGACGATGAGCAACGCACGATTTCCGAGATTGCACGACTGTTCAAGGTCAGCGAGCGGACAGTGCGCCGCGCCTAACTTCGTTGATGTGTTCTATTATGGCTTTTGATAAGAACGAAACACAATTTATCAAAGGCTTTCATATGCAGATGTCGTTCCCAAAGTGTCCCTCCTGGTATGACCTACGGGGGTTAGGGCGGTCTCCTATTTCAAGGATGACTATTCTAATACCTATCTTTGGGACTCTGATATTATTTAGCAGCGCTTTAAACGAGTTCATCAGCCTAAGCGCTACTATTTTGGAAATTGATCCTGAGACTGCCGTACAGATTTCAAGACGAAATTCATTTTTTCTCTATTTTGGACTTCTCGTATTCTCCCTTAGTACCTTGGCATATAATGCTCTATGCCCGCCAGTGGTGAAAGAATTTCCGACAGAATACGACTACTATGATGCAGAATTAAGGATCATAACCAAAGATCGAGCAACCCGACTTCAGGGCGACCTAAATTCTCAGTTTCAAGAAGACTTAGAGTATAAGTTCAGTTTAACGGAAGATGATGCCAAAGCAGCGCGCGCACTTGGATTCTTCAACAATAACACATCGGAAAGCCGAGAGTTCTGGCTCAAAGCGAAGTCACAACCTGTCGCCGACCTGCTTCAAAAACACTACCGGTTGGAAAATGCCTCACGAGTAGGTGTCCGCCGCGCTATCTACGGCGCATACTTGGCTTCTTTTGTCCTGATCGCCGTTCCATCAGTCATAACTCTGTGGAAAGTGCTTCAAGTTTTTTGATTGGCTCTATTCAATAACTGAACTTACGTCTCCGGTAATTGCGAGTGCGGAAACAACGTCAAAGAGCAGGATCAATGAATCCGTCGTTAGTCCTCGGTACAGCAAATCGTAGATCAATTCGAAGTGCATTTCCTGTTTCAGACTGAAGTTTGTTCCAGTATGAACTCGAAGGTTCATCATCGCAAAATGGAGCGCGAACATCGCGTTTGCTAGGGTATCAGCGTCTTCTGGCGCATGTCTGCCAGTGGCATGGCCCATTTGTGGAAAGATCAGTGGTGAAAAGTGCATGAGCCACTTCACGGCATATGCCGCACGTTTTATTGGGTTAGCTTTCTGTTTGATTGGGTTCGGCAGATGATACGCTTTATATCTCGCTACATCATCATAGATTGCAACCACAGCGAGATATAGCAATGAAGAATCAATTTCAACCTTTACGTCCTGACCCTCATTGTACTCATCACAGAATTTATCAGCGATGTCGAAAAAATCCTTAAACCGTTCTTGGATCGTAGCTTCATCAAAAAGGAAATCTTGCATCGTATACCTCTAAAAAAAAGGGCGCCATAAAAGGCGCCCCGTCGGTTTGAAACCAGCTCAAGACTCATCCGCGAGGGATAGATCGATCTCGAAATAGTTTAGATGCTTCTCGCATACGGCTTATGTCAGACGAGGCTGTCTCAGCCGAAACACGTTTTAAGGCGTCGCCGTCATAATCGTCAGAAGAGTTCTCTTTACGAGCATGCGCAATATGATACAGGAGCCCATCTTGCTGAGAGACGGCTGCATAGGCTTCCGATGCGGTCATTCTGGTTCTTGTCTCAGTCATGGGGCACCCTCCTTGGCGTCCGTTCATTTCAATAGTAACTCATGGCCAACTTCTTGGCTAAGCTCTGCCGAGAGCGCTGATGCCAGTTTAGATAGGGTCAACTCGCTGACTTCAAGACCCCGCTCTGCGTTACTCACAGTGGTACGGTCGAGCTCTGCCTTACGAGCAAGGCCATTCTGAGACAGCCTTGCCTGAAGTCTCATAGTTTTCAGTTTTCCGTTACACTGTGGCATTTTTTTCTCGTTGTCTCATTCATTGGACGCTGCTCGTACATCGGCTTTCAACTGAAAGCAACCACTATCAACACAGTTCCACATAATTCGACACCTTACCACAACTTTCTGCCGAGTTCGGCTATGTTCAACCACATGCTCCTACAGAAATCCGCTTAAATAGACATGAATCTACCGCGCGATGCAGAAATGACCGTTTGATCTTGGCTAAGCAATATAGTCTTCACCTACCGCACTCTCATAAAGAGCTTTTGCGCTCGACGATGCGTTTATCGCGTCTCTGACGTGTTGCTCTTTCAGATCTAGAACTCGAAAGCCTCCATCAAGCTTGGAAACGGCTTCGATTCTACGGAAATTTCCGCCATGTTCTTCTGCATAGACGGCAAGTCCCTTCAGCTTTGGAAGAGCATCGGCCAGATGATGGCCGTGGGGGTCCACGATGTCCGATGAAAGAGAGCCATCAGCAAGGGTGCTGAAAAAAATGAAATCGGGACGAACTATTCGTATTTCCCCCCCTTCTTCGTAAGTTACACCGAGAGAGTCTTGGCTGGCACGTGAAGGGTTACGATACCAAGCCACGGTTTCGTTGCGTTGCAGCTCCGCGAGCAAAACCTTGTCCTCCCATTCATTAAACAGCTCTGGAAACAGCCCTTCATCGTCACACAGAAGATGTTTTTCAAAACGTGGAAGGTCAAACTCAGTGCCGTTTGGATCGCGCGCAGTGGTTGGCTGCAGCCAAGTCTTGGGTTGGGCCAGATTAACGTCCAGAGGATCGGCGCTCATTTCGCGAACCTGCCGATAGACGTCTTGGCGCTCGTCATTGAGACCTTTTATGGCGACCCGATGTGCAGTTAGCCATTGATTGGCAAGCTTTTCCGCTTCTGCTTCGAGATAGTCCTTCAACGTAGGAACCAGACCAATGGCCGCTACATCGGTGTGTGCCTCTATGAGAGCCTCTTCAGGGTCTTTGCCGTCTGGTGCTTGGCGCGCTAGGTGCTCACTATAGGTCTTGGACAAATCGGGCGTTACAACACGGGCGGCCCGTTTATAGGCATCCTCGATTACGGCATAATCCGCAGCCTCTATGAAGTCGTCAAAAGTCATGGCCTTTGTCTCAACGTCTGCCTTCACGGTCTTGCCTTCAACTGTAAGCACTGCTTCCCGCGCCTTCTTAATCTCTTCGGCGTATCTGACCTGTGCCGCATCTAGAGCCTTGTGCATTTCCGCATGAGCGATTTTGCCTGCATTCGCCATGAGACCGTCTGCAGCCAATTCGTGAGCCAAGGCGGTCAGGCGCTTAATGGGGCGCGCTTGCTTCTTTGGAAGGGTCTGTGAAGGTAGAGAAAGTAGTTTCTCCCAAACCTCAGGCAAAATTGCTGGATTTGGTTTCATTTCTTTGGGATTGACTAAGACACGCCGTCCCGGAAGTGGATCACCTGCATCTCCCCCGGTCATCAGCGCGGTTACAACCGCTTCGACGGAGGTCTTGTTGAAATGCGGCAGTAGGCAATCTACTGCGTTCAAACGGTCGTTGCCTGGGATACGGCGGGCAAGCGGCGTCCGAACCATTCGGCCCAAAAGCTGAGTAATGTGAGTCTTGTCCGTTGCTGCCCTGAACGACACCATCACTTCTGCACGGGGGCAATCCCAGCCGGTACTAATGGCGTCTTTGGCGACAAGGATACGCACCCAATCCGACTCCTGAACACGCTCCGGTTGGATGTAGGGTGCAGAAAAACTGCCAAAAACTTCTGTCTTATGTTCTCCAAAGACGTTGAAAACACTATCGCGTGGCAAGTCGGGCCATTCTTCGAAGATGGTATCCAACCACGTGGCAATCACTAGGGGATCAGGTGAATTTGGTACTTGCAAAACCATAAGGGGGCGAACGGTATCAGCGTCATCCTGTTGCTTGGCGTACTCGTCCCAAGCCAAAGAAATCTCGCGCAACTTTCCCGTTCCTCTGCGGAGCAGAACAGTCGAAAAATCACCAGTCTCGTCTGGCACGTCCAGATTGATCGTGTCTTTTAACAAACCAGATTCTTGAACCAGTTTAGAATTCACGATCACATTGGGAAGTGTAGCGCGACCCTCCATGCCTTGGATTGCGTCGTTGAAACGCTCCACAGTCGCAGAAATGCCCCAGACAACAGGAATACCGGCAACGCCGCCTGTCCCATTGATGAGCTGTTTGACGATGGTGGGTTTGCTGTCACCGCGTGTGCGGCCTTCCTTCATCCCACGATGCGCTTCATCAAGAATGAGATAGAGCGTTAGATCAGGATCATCGATGGTATTCTGTATGGTGTCCCAGATCGTGTGGGAGCGCATGTCAGGCATGATCCGTTGCCCATCAGCGGTTTCCAAGGTTGGATCGTCGACATCGTGTCCGCGGACCAAAAGGCTGTTCTTTGACAGCTTCTGGGTATTGAGGAAATATACCTTCCCCGGCTCGAATGTCTCCCGAGAAAATGTGGCACCAACTGTTGTGAGGTTGGAAAGCGTAAGCTTGTCAGAGGCTTCTTGCAGCCGCCAGAAGGACTGTTCGTTTAGGGATGGATCATCACTGAACCAAATAACCACTGCACCGGGATCAGGCTCAAAATCGTAGTCATCATTGCCATAGAACACAGCCTCGAATACGGCGGCGGCCATGACAGTTTTACCAGCACCAGTTGTAGCAGTCAGGGAGAATGCGTGTTTGTCGCCATCTTCATGCCAACGTTTTTGGGCTTTTTTTAGATTGATGAGAACGTCCTTAACGGCGTCGTCTTGGTAATCTTTAAGTGTAAATTTCATGTCTTAGCGTCCCATCGCGAAACGGAAATTGGTGAGATAGGATTCATAAAGCCGGACAGGTTCAACATTGTCGGGCAAGCGTTGGGCGACCGATTGAAAGCGTCGGTCGTCGTCTGTCACGATGTAGGCGAAACTGACACCGCCCTTGGCCTCAACTGCGTCACTGAACGGCGCGGCTTGGTCCAGATCGATGAGTAAGCCATAGGTGTCGGCCACGTCCCAGCCTTGGTCTGGAATGTCGTTGATCCTTCGCCCTTCGCTGCCCGCTCGCATCCATAGTAGAGGAGCAATCCGAGCGAAAGCACGGTTGTGGCTGATTGAGACTGGTGTTTCATATGTGAGAGTGAAGAACTCGGCATTTTCTGCAAAGCCCTCCGCCATTGGAAATTCATCAGTAAACTTATAATCGCCTTCTATCACGCGGCCTTCTGCGGTTTTGCCGATGATCGCTGCGGCGATGCGTGGTTTTGTGATATGATCACAAATACCCTATTTTTCCCAATCTGCGTCTCCCGGACGAAGGCCTTCTTTTCGAAGTGTTGACTGCTCATTGGCAGCCACTTCGTTGTTTGTAATAGATATACTTTGTCGTCGCCCATTATCCTGTCTGTTCAACCGCGCGACGGCATGGGCCGTCGTTCCCGACCCACTAAAGAAATCCAGTATGATTGCATTGGGTTTTTTTGAAACGACGAACCTAAGACAATCTTCCACTGCATAAAGGGACTTTGGATATGGAAACCGACGATTTGGAACTAGGTTTTTCAGTACGCCAGCCCCATGTTCGCTTGCGCTATGAGAAACCATGTTCCACAAAGTGCCGGGATTGCGAGTGCCGACAGAATCCGCATATTCGATTATTAGAGCGCCTTCATCCTCTCGGCCAACAGCTTTGACTTCACCATTTTCGATCATTCCTCGAATGCCCGACTGTAGATACGATATTGATCTAGCACCCGTTTTCTTGTCTCGCCTACCAAATTTTGCATGACCAATTTTTAGATACTCTCTCAACGATTTAGGGCTAAGTCGCCACATCATCTCTTGGCCATTTTGGTCAATAGGCCAGATGGCAAGAGTACCCGAGGGCGGTTTTATTGACTGGGGATCAACATCTGCAACAGGAGGCTCACCTGTTGAGTGGTATGCCCCTGTTTCATTATCGATAAAAACCGGAAAGAACATTGATGGAATTCTAGAACGCCTACTGCCTTCACCGTTACGCATCAGACCAGCCCATCTAACTTTTCGACCAGAATCCGTCACTTCTCGGATCATATCTGTCCGCCAGGGTGATGCTATTGCAGCGCCAAAAAATACATAAAAAATGTATTCATCTACTCTACTGAACCGACCCGTTCGTGCAGAGCCTTTAGGATTGATCACGCTTGTGATCATCTGGATGCTGGCTTCTGGAAACACTTGTTCCAGTAAAATCCCCAACCGTAGATACTCTTTTTCATCAATTGTTATAATCAGAACTGCGTCAGTTGGGTTAAGCAATTCCTTCGCGACAAGAAGGCGTCTCTCAATCATCGCCAACCATTTTGAGTGCCGATAGAGGTCTTCTTCTTCGACATAATCGTTGTTGTATTTCCAATCACGCGCGCCCGAGTTGTATGGCGGATCAATATAGATTGCGTCGATTTGGCCTCGATGGGTGAAGGTCAGAGCTTCCAAAGCATGGAAGTTTTCGCCGTTGATCACAGTGTGATATGGCCTATCACCGCCCCGCTCGACCTTTCCAGTACTGACAAGACCGGGGTAAATATAGTCACGAAACTCCGCCACCACGACAAGGTCCTCAATGGGGACATCAATGGGATCGGCCAGACCGTGCGCCTGGGGAAACACCAGATGAGCAACCCTTTTCCCACCTAGGGGTCCGCTCCGGTAGAGGGCAGAATAGTACGTTAAGCTCCTCGGTCACTGTTTTGGCCACCTGTACTCGCCCGTGATGAGGATATGCGCCCATCCAAGAGGCCCCATCGGAAGGTTTGTGCGTAGGAT
>Ga0307978_1002879_pt1 | contig 11881 bp, 12 predicted proteins | sample OrgLakmetage1056_FD_203151 | JGI IMG/M metagenome (GOLD analysis project Ga0307978, IMG submission 203151) | Saline water microbial communities from Organic Lake, Antarctica - #1056 | ecosystem: Environmental > Aquatic > Non-marine Saline and Alkaline > Saline | place: Antarctica: Organic Lake...
CTCCCTGACACAGGCGGGCTGCCGGAAACGCATCCTGGTGTTCTTCGACAAACCTAAACCTCACAGCTTTTGGCTCGCGAAGAACTGCGTTGCTTTTTTTAGGATTTCCCTCTCCTCCTTGAGAATGAGGTTCTCGCGTCAAAGCCGGTCATTCTCTAGGGCGAGACCTGAATCCTCTCTCGACACCACATCCGTATCTCGATGCGCTGTGATCCATTTGTTCAGCGCCGACATGCCCACGTCAAGATCATCCGCCACGTGCTTGCGCGTAAGCCCGCTCGCCAGTGCATGCGCAGCGCATCCTTACGGAATTCGTCTGTCCGTGTTCGTCCCATAGTTCATCCCCTTTGTTGCAGAATATGCCATCAAAGGAGCGGCACCAAACCGCGACAGGGCCATTTACGCAGGACCCACTTGTTTAGCCTTGGCCCAGCCCTCCCGATCGGAGGGTGCGCCGAAGGTCCGGCGCTACAAAGACAGAGGGCTGTTCTTCGTTCGGTGGGGCGGCGTCGATGGAAATGTCTCGCAGCGCGTCATACAATTTGCTCCGCAATTTTGGGATGTCCTCCTCGATCAACTCGTTGAGCACATCGCGATCCACCCGTTTCATTTTGGCAAACGACTCCAATCCATGCTTTTCGGCTACCTCGCGAGCCCGTGGGCGCACCTCTTCCCACATTGCGCGCAGATCCTCCGCTCGATCGCGTACTAACAATTCGCGATCGTGGAGCCCCTCGAAGATCTCATCAAACTGGTTGATAATCCGTTTCTTCTTGTGGGGAAAAGACACCAGTTTGAGGAGCCAGAATGTGGTGGCTGAGGCCCCGAAGACGGCTAGCAATATAAGGGGGGCGATAAGGCCTGTCACCAACGCGCCACCGCCCAAGGCAGCGAACAAAAACACCATGACGGCATAGGAGCGTACCCGCGATCGTCGGTACCGTTTAGCAGCCTCGTCGATGACGAACGCGTGCAGGCGCAGCCGCTCGGCGAATGACTGCATTTGCGTTATCTGATTGTCCATTCGGCGCGTCGGGGTGCGGCGGAGTTCATCGATCAGGTCGTTCCGCGCCTTCTCGAAGTCTTCCATAGGCAACTCTGATCTGGGCTTTCCCTTAAGCGGCACAAAAGTGTTGTAGATCATGGGTAAGTCTTTGCGCGGAATGACCTTACCTAGGTTCCAACACAGGGCGCCGTAGGCGCGGGCGAAGTCGTGCAGGTTTTGGCACTGATCCATCTTATTAAGTACGATCAGTAACTTGTGGTCTATTCCGTTTAGCGACTCCTTGAAAACCTGCAGTGTCTCACCGGTCGTACCCGGCTTATCCGGATCGAAGAAGACCATCACTAGATCTGCACGCTCAGCAAACCAGCGGACGACTCCGGGAAAGTCGAAGCCCCGGCCGTTCTCTTCTTTTGCCGCGTCGATCATCCCTGGGCTGTCGATGAGCGTCACGGTGCGGAGCAGCTCGGCCGGCTGCAACTTTAGGCGTATATGAGAGACAAGCTGGTCGCCAAAGTGCCGTAAGCCCTCGTAAGGCAGGTCTGGATTGCTGACGACCGAAGGGCCGTCGCGATCAGTTGCATGAGGGCCATACGTGATGATCGTGAAGTTGTCGTCAGTTGGCGCCACGCCGGTCTTCTGCACCTCGATACCAAGCAAGTGATTCACGAAAGTAGACTTGCCCGACGAGTGATTGCCGAGCATTAATACTTGCGGGGGACGCCGCAGTTCCCCGACTGTCGGGGGACGTCGGAACATGAACTGCTTTGCAAGGGGGTCGAGAGGGTCGCTATAGAACTCTCGAATCATGTCTGCGAACTGTTCCATTACTTTCTGCAAAGGTTGCTCCCTTTCAGTGACGTGAAGCAGTTTTGGCGATCGTGGTCTAATGCCGACCGTAAATTGGTAAAACTGCGACACCACTGGCGTTGTGCAGCCTTGGCATCATACGGAACAAGCGTAGTCTGCGGGGGTATCGTCACTTCTATGACCTCCTTGCGTATCTGAACAGATAAACGCGCTGGCACTGGGTTTCATCCCGAGAAATCAGACAGGAATGACAATCAGAAAATAAGTGTGTTCTGCGGGGATGAAAATGGACGCACGCGCGTTATTATATAAATGTATTAGGAGAATGCGATGGCCGTGCGGAAAGAACTTGAACGAAGTATACATGATTATACCGCAAGTCTAAGACGCTATGCACTTGTCCTAACACGAAACAGTGACGCCGCAGAGGATCTCGTACAAGAAACACTGGTAAAAGCGATCGCCGCCTCGGAAAGTTGGGAGCTCGGTACCGACCTTCGGGTTTGGATGTTTCGCATCATGCACAACACCCACGTGAGCGAGCGTCGTCGCCACCAGGTGCGCGAGCTGGCAAAGCCCATGCTGCCTAAGCCGTTGGATGTAAGTGATCCGACCACGCGCATTGAGCTACAGCAAGTTCTTGATGCGCTCGACCAACTCCCCGAGTCGCAACGCCAGCCAATCGTCCTCATAGCGCTGCAAGAGATGAGTTATGCCGAGGCCGCGCGTATTCTCGATGTGCCGCTCGGCACGTTTTATAGTCGGATTGGCCGAGGGCGCACAGCCCTACGCCAGATCGTTGAAGGATTGAAACCAACCCGGCCCAAGCTGCTTCTTTGTAGGGGGAAAAAGGAATGATCGAAAACTCAAATATGGGTATCAATGCCTATCTTGACGGCGAACTTGGGCCCGAAGAAGCTGCTGAGATCGAAGCCCAATTGGATGAGGATCCCGAAGCCCGCGCTCAGTTCGACGCCTTTTCCCTGCAGAAGGCTCATCTTAGTGATGCTATGGATGTTCTAGATGCGAGCCCGCCGAATCTTGAGACTGCAAGGCTTGAGCGCCGTCTTACATTAGCCATTCACCGGCGCAGTATGCCGCGTGAGATGTTCGCGTTCGGTGCATGGAGTCGCAGAGGGTCTCAGATTGCAGCGACTGGCGCGTTCGTGGCGATTGGCTGGTGGGCGGGCAATGCATCATGGTCCCCACAGTCCGGTGTGCCTGAATACGTGGCCGAAGCAGTTGGGGGGCATTTGGTCTTTGCCGAGGACGCGCTGCACCCGGTCGAGTTCTCCGGTGGACAGACTGATGGCGCTACAAAGTGGCTCTCTGAAAAGATTGGGGTTCCCATAACCGCACCAGATCTCGCGAAGCATGGCATGACCCTTGTTGGGTCGCGCCTTCTGGGAACGAAAGAAGGGCCTCTTGGGCAATTCATCTACGAAAACACTAATGGTGGACGGTATTCGCTGACACTAAGTCGGCATCTGGCCAATCAGCCAATTTTACCTTTTCAGGTGGCGGAATATCCAAACCGTTCAGTGGGATATTGGAGCACAACCGATATCGATTATGCGATGATAGGCGGTGACGATGCAACGTTGATACGGACACTGGCGCAAAACCTGGGCGCAGGTATCTGGCGCGATTAAGTACTACCGTCAACAAGAAGAGGCATCGCTGCGCGGTGCCTCTTCTTGTTTTGGGGAGCTTTGAGTTTCTTACATCTGATGCGGCATCGTTGGCCAAATGACTGTCCTGTAGCAAAGTCATTTTTCTTTAAAATAAATGATATAATTTTTGTGATTATCGGGATGGAAAGGGCTCGCGACACGTTCTTTAGTTATGGCCGATGGGTAAAAGTATTACCCGATGTACGGCCCCGCAATAACTGAAGGAGGATACGATGGAATTACAACTTCAACCCGGCAATCAGGAACAACTGGAGGAGGACACGTTGAAGCCAGAGGTTCAACTCGACCATGAGGAACAGCCGAAAGATAATACGGTGAAATCGCTCGTTCAGCCTGACCTTAAAGAAGAGCCGAATGAGGACGCATTGAAACCGCTGATCCAACCCGAACATGAGGAACAGCCAAAAGAGCACACGGCAAAATCAGAGATTCAGCTCGACCACCCGGAACAGCCGAAAGAGGACGCGGTGACAACGCTCATCCAACCCGACCAAGAGGAACAGCCGAAAGCGGACACGGTTATTAGCTGGATGAAGAGCAGCTGGAAGAAGATCACGGGGAGCAGCTGATTCGACTTTGTCATCAGGGGCTCGTTATAGCGGCGCTTGTCACTGTAGCTGCGGCATTGTTTCATTTCGCTATTGCTCTGAAATGCTAAAAGGCTGTGGTGGGCCACTTGATGGAGCTGTAATCGCGATCGCCGTGGCCAAGGTAATCTTGCGGGCCCAGTTGCGATGACGTTTCGCCTCTGATCGGGTTGAGCACGCTGATGGTTCTTGTCCCGTTATTTGCGTTGCAGATGCAGATAATTGCCGCACGAATTCTGTGGATGCTGAGCGCAGTCGTTGCCGAGATTAGGTAATGCTGCACATTTCGAAGTAACTAGAACACAGCAGCCGTTCACGTTAGTCAAGAATAGCCGAATTGACGTTCTACTCTTGTTTGCCGGAGTGGTGTGTCCGCTTCTGCGCAAAAAAGAGGCCGATCTCTGCGTCGGCCTCTTTTTCGATACGTCGCAGGGATGAACCGCGCACGCTGCACGTTTTTATTACGAATGCGGTTCACGAAGAGATCCGCCCCATCCGGTCATTGTTCAAACGACCGAAAGGCTCCGGGCCCCTCTGGCAACCGCATGGCAGCGGGTTGCGATGTCGGAACCTTCGCTCCAGAGCCTTTTGGCGTTGCCCTAGGAGATTCTATGACCGTTCATGACGTTCCGTCAATCGACCGGAAGCAAGCGCCGCTGGCCGCTACTGAGCTGAACAAAGAGGCCGCCGACGTAGTGCTATCGCCCGGACGAGGGGGACGCACATTTGCAACCGGTACGGTGCTTGTCGTCCTTTGGGCCGGGTTCCACTGGAATGACCTTACCAGCTGGGCAGTGGGCGTCCCCATGGCACTGATCGGCGGTGCGCTCACGCTTTTCTTGCCAGCCTCTGTGCCTGCCCGGCTTTCACCTCTAGGTGCGCTGCGCTTTGCAAAATTTGCGATCGTTGGAATCATTTGTGGAGCCATCGATGTGAGCCGACGTAGTGTGTCGCCGCTGACACTTCAGCCTGGGTGCATTGCCTGGCGCACTCACCTGCCCGCGGGTCAGCCACGTCGGCTGTTTGCCGTGGCGATCACGCTTCTGCCAGGGACGCTGACCGCGCGGATTGAGGACGACATGCTCACGATACATGCACTTGACCTGTCGGATGCCACGCGCGCTGAACTCGCAGCGTTGGAGGCCCATATTGCCGGACTTTACAGACTTGATCACAAGGAGATGGCGCCATGATCCTGAATTTCCTCGCGCTTTGTACGCTTTTCGCGACGCTCGCCGCTTTGCCCAGACTCATTCTTGGCCCGACTGCCGCAGATCGTATCCTTGCCGCGCAACTTGCCGGGACGGGAACGGTTGCAACTCTGATCGTTCTGGGCGCGGCGGATAATGCGCCTGCGATGTTTGACACCGCGCTCGTTTTTGCCGCGCTTTCTGCGGTGACCGGGCTTGCCTTTGTTGCCTTGCGGAGGAAACGACTATGACCCCAATTTTGTATGTGCTTGGCCTGACGCTGACAACTGCTGGCGTGGGCTTCCTATTGATAGCGGCTTTGGGCGTTTGGCGCCTTCCCGACGTCATGTCTAGGCTCCACGCGCTGACCAAGGCGGATACTGCAGGACTGACTCTGATCGCACTGGGTGCAGCCTGCCTTACAGGACGCCTCGACACGCTTCTAGCGCTTGGACTTTGCATAATATTGGTTGGACTGTCGGGCGCAACCATGGGCCATTTAATCGCGCGCACGCATCTATCAGAAACTGACTCCGAATGAGTTTGGCTTTTGATATCCTGCTGACCATTGGCATTTTTTTTACCGCCGCCGCCACACTTGGAATGCGTGATCGCGTCGGCTCTGTTGTGGGGTTTGTAGTTGCTGGACTGTTGGTGGCTCTCTCTTGGGTGCGCCTCGGCGCTCCGGATGTAGCTCTTGCTGAGGCCGCAATCGGCGCTGGTCTTACCGGTGCTCTATTGCTACGAAGTTCCGGGCGCCTGAAACCAGTTGAACGGCTCATATCGCCGCCCAGCCACCGATTTATTGTGGCATTGATCGCAGCTGCTTTCGCTGGTGCCCTCGCTTGGGCCGTTTATACCGCCTCAGGTGCGGCTCTCTATCCGGCGCTTGTCAGCGAACGGCTGGCCTCAAGCGGTGTGACCAACCCCGTGACAGCAGTTTTGTTGAACTTCCGTGCTTGGGATACATTGCTTGAGATTGCGGTTCTGTTCGCGGCTCTCATTCTGGTCCGGATCGTCGCTCCGGCGGTCCCGCAGCCGGTCGCGCTGGGAGAGTTGATGCTGCCGTTCGCGCGCATCATTGTGCCGATGTGCGCCTTTCTCGCCGGACATCTACTTTGGCAAGGCGCGAGCGTACCGGGGGGGGCCTTTCAAGCCGGCGCGATGTTGGCTGGCGGACTGCTTGTCCTAATGCTGGGCGGTTTTGCAGCGCCCACGCCGCGCCTCATGTCTTGGGGAGCAATGCTTGCTCTCGTGGGACTTGCTGTGTTCTCACTCGCGGCGCTTGGCGCTGAGGTCTTGACGGGCACACTTTTGCTCTACCCCGACGGTACTGCAAAATTCTGGATCCTCGGGATCGAGGCGGCGCTGACACTTTCCATTGCCGCCATGCTTTGTCTGCTGTTCTGTGGCGTGCCCCGGAGGCCTCTGAAATGACGTCTGACCTTATTTACATCTGCGCCGGGTCCGGCCTCGTAGGGCTGGCGCTGTACCGGCTCTCTACTTGCCGTGACATGCTGTTGCGCGTGCTGTCGTTGAACGTTCTGGCGGTGGGGGTTGCAATGCTTTTTCTTGCGTCTGCGCGTCATGCAGGCATCACAGATGCAGTGCCACAGGCCTTTGTTCTGACCGGAATCGTAGTTCTTGTAGCGGTCACTGCTGCGCTATTGGCTCTGGCCGAACGGGTTGATGGGCAGGACGATGAGTGACATTTCATTACTTGTCCTGCTGCCTTTGCTTGCGTCTGTTGGCGCAGCGGCGACCCCGCGCGCTTCTGAGCTTTGGGGCCTACCAGCAACCGCTCTGACCGCCGTTCTGGCCTTGTGGCTAACACTGGATGTACTTCAGGACGGCGCGCGCGAAGTCGCCATCGGCGGTTGGGCCGCACCGCTTGGGATCGTTTTTGTCGCCGACGGGCTGGCTGCGCTGATGCTGCTTATGACTTCAGGGGTTGGCATCGTCGTGGCCATTCAGGCAACAAGCTGGGGCGTTTGGCCGTCAAGCGCCGGGTCCGAAGAAGCGGCATCGCTGCGTGCTGGTTTCTGGCCGCTCTGGCTCGCGACGCTAGGGGCCATGAACGCCTTGTTCCTGTCCGGTGACCTCTTCAACATCTATGTCGCTTTCGAAATCCTGGGCCTGACCGCTGTCGGTCTGACGGCGCTATCGGGCACGCGCAGTGCGTTGCGTGCCGCCTTCGATTACCTGAGTGCAGGTCTTGCGGGCAGCCTTATGCTTTTGCTTGGCGTTGCGTTGGCCTACAGCGCGATTGGTCGCGTGGATCTTGAGGCCGTGCCAATGTTGGCCGAGACTATCACAAGGCGGATCGCGCTCGCGCTTCTTGTCACCGGTCTTGCGGTCAAAGCTGCGCTCTTTCCGCTGCATTTCTGGATGCCTGCAGCACATTCAAGCGCAGCACCTGTGGCCAGCGCTTTGTTGTCGGCGCTTGTCGTTAAGGGTGCGCTTTATGTTATTCTTCGCATCTCGATTGAGGGCGGTGCGGGCATGGAGGCGGTACGCTTTGCGCTAGCGATAATGGGGGCTGGCGCGATGCTTTGGGGTGCCTGGGGGGCACTTCGGGCCACGCGGCTAAAGCTGCTGGTTGCGCAGTCGACCATCGCGCAAATCGGTCTGATCGCGCTTGCAATTGGCGTTGCAGGTGACAGCTTGCAGCAAAACGGTCTTTGGCAGGCCGCCGCGCTCTTGATGCTGTCGCATGCATTTGCCAAGGCAGCTATGTTCATCGCTGTTGGACGCATCGCAGAAGAGCTAGGGCACGACCGAATATCGGGTCTGAACCGGAAGGAGTTGCGCCCTGGCGCTGCTGAGTTTGCCTTTGCGATCGCCTCCGTCAGCCTCATTGGCTTGCCTCCCACCGCTGGCTTCATTGGTAAGTGGTTGCTGATAGATGGGCTAATCGCGCGAGGCGCATGGATCTGGGTCGCGCTGATCCTGATCGGCACGGCGCTTTCCGCAGCCTATCTTTCCCGTGTCGTGTCGCGCTGCCTACGGGGCGGCCCGCATATCGCCGCCAGCGCCCATCATCCTGCTTGGAGCACCGGCGATATCACAGCCCTTGGGCTTGCCACGTCGGCTCTGGTACTTGGCCTTGCCTCGGCACTGCCACTCACTCTTCTGGAGATCACTGTAAAATGAGCGAGTTCCTGCCCATCGCAATTCTGATGACGTCGCTTGGTGTCGCGCCGATCATCCTGATGATGCCAGAGCATGCCAGCCGGCTGAGGACGACCGTAAATCTCGCTGCGGCAAGCCTGAAACTCGCTCTGGTCGTGTGGCTGACTTTCGTAGTTGTGCAGGGCGGATCTCCTGACCTGCGTTTCACGGTCGCGCCGGGGCTGGATCTGCATCTAAAGGCAGATGCGCTGTCTGTTCTGTTCCTTGCCCTTTCGGCAATTCTGTGGCTGATTACTACGATTTATGCGATCGGATATCTGGAAAATGGGGTGGATCGCAGCCGCTTTTTTGGCTTCTTTACATTATGCGTCGCGTCAACCGTCGGCATCGCCATGGCGGGCAACCTCTTCACCTTCTTAATCTTCTTTGAGCTACTGACGCTTGCCACTTGGCCGCTTGTCGTCCATCGCGGCACAGCCGAGGCGCACCGCGCTGGGAGAATCTATCTTGCCTATACCCTTGGTGGGGGGCTTGCGCTGACGTTTGGCACGATCTGGCTCTATGCTCTGGCGGGTGATGTGACGTTCACGCCGCGCGGCGTGTTAGGCGATCTGCCGCAGACCGACTCCATTGCGCTGATCGCTATCTTCGTACTGCTGATCGCTGGTGTCGGCGTCAAGGCGGCGTTGGTGCCGCTGCATGGCTGGCTACCGCTATCAATGGTCGCCCCGGCACCGGTCAGCGCGCTTTTACATGCCGTAGCTGTCGTCAAGGCTGGTGCCTTTGGCATCATGCGCATCGTCTATGATGTTTTTGGGGTGGAAACCGTACAAGAGCTTGGTCTTTCCACACCGCTCGCCTTGCTGGCCGCCATTACGATAATATGGGGTTCTGTTTGTGCATTAAGACAGGACGATCTGAAAAAACGGCTGGCCTATTCGACCGTGAGCCAAGTCAGCTATATCACGCTAGGGGTTGCGCTTGTCTCACCTCTGGCAGCGATTGGTGGACTGACGCACCTGATCCATCAGGGCATCATGAAAATCACGCTCTTCCTTGCGGCTGGCAACTTTGCCGAGGCGCAGGGGGTCAAGACGGTGAGTGCGATGAATGGCATGGGCCGCCTCATGCCTGTCTCAATGGTTGCCTTTACGATTGGAGCCCTTGGGATGATCGGCGTCCCACCCCTCGCTGGATTTTTGAGTAAATGGTATTTGGGCGCCGGTGGTCTTCAGGCGGGGCAACCTGCGGTTATTGCGCTGCTCGCAGGGTCGAGCCTGATGAACGCCGCCTACTTTCTGCCGATCCTCTATCGGGCGTGGTTTCTTGATCCACCAGAGCCGGCACCGGTCCGCCGAAAGCTCGGCTGGATGCTTGTGATTCCGCCAGCTTTGACCGCCGCTCTGATCGTCGCCGCCGGTCTTTTTGCAAACGCGCCGTTCAGCCCGCTTGGCTGGACTCGCTTTATCGTTTCGTTGGAATACCTGTGATTGAATTACCGCTCTGGCTCGTGCCAACCGCGCCGATAGTGTTGGTTCTAGCGCTGTGCATTCCGCACCTCAGGCCCTACGTTCGTGCATTGGTGCCACTGGCACCGCTACCGGCGCTGCTGGTGGCGCTTGCTGATCCTTTCCCTGTGCCAATCCGTATCGACTTTCTGCTGCTGGGGACTGACCTTGCGGTGACAGAAACCGCAGCACCCTTTTTGGTGTTCACGGCACTTCTCTGGGGTGTTGCAGGGTGGCAGCTGATGCGGCTGCTTGCAGATGACCCCGCCCAGAACCGTGCCACGTTGTGTTTTCTTTTCGCGATGGCCGGCAATCTGGGCCTATTGATCGCGCAAGACATGGCTGCGTTCTACACCTTCTTCGCGATGATGAGCTTGGCCTCCTGGGGGCTGGTGCTGCACGGTGGCGGTGTGGCGCAGACCTTTGCGGGACGGGTCTATATCGTCTTTGCCATTGCCGGTGAGATTGCTCTTTTTGCAGGCTTGGCGATGGGCGCTTTTGCCATGGGTGATTTGCGGCTGTCCGCCATGACAGGTGACGCCGTACCCGTGATTGCAACTGTGCTGGTGTCGACCGGGTTCTTGATTAAACTTGGCGCTGTGCCGCTGCACATTTGGTTGCCGCTGGCACATGCTGCGGCTCCTGCCCCGGCAAGCGCTGTACTTTCGGGGGCGATGTTAAAAGCCGGACTGTTCGGTTTGATCTCCGTGCTGCCGCTTGGCCAGACTGCGCTACCCGAGATCGCGGTGGCGTTCGCCGCGATGGCGCTGGCCGGTCTTGCCCTCGCCCCCATGCTTGGGCTGGTCCAAGGGGATCCCAAGGCGGTGCTGGCCTATTCCAGTATCGGCCAGATGAGCCTTATCCTGCTGGGGCTGTCCGCAGCACTAGCCGCGCCAGAAATATGGCCCCTGATCGCGCCGGCATTAGTATTATTGGCCGCCAATCACGCTTTTGCCAAGGCGGCGCTTTTCCTTGGCGTCCCGGCGGTCTGGTCCGTGGAACGGGGTGGACTGCGCATTGTGGTGCTGGCGGTGCTGGCGTTGCCCGCACTGGTGCTTTCTGGGATGCCGGGGACGAGCGGCTGGCTGGCTAAGGACGCTTTGAAGGCCGCGCTGGGGGCTGCGCCTGAAGGATGGGCCATCTGGCTTGGCGCAGCGTTTTTCGTGGCAAGCCTCGGGACCGCACTTCTGATGATGCGCGCACTCTTCTTGCTGGCGACGGCTGCGTACAAGCCCGAGATCGCGCGCGATGTCGCGTGGCCGTGGCTTGCGATGACTTCGCTGGTCATCTTTGGCCTCGGAGTTGTCAATATTGCGCCTGACGCACCCAAAGCCTTCTCCGTGGCCTACCTCCTGCCGCTTGCGACTGCCGGAGTTCTCACGGCACTGGGTGGCGTGATTTTGCACTACGCAGGCCTGCGCATAGAACCTGCGGCACCGGGTGAATTACTCGGGATGGTACGGAACGTTTCGCAGCCAAAGCCAGTTCTTTCGCCCGTACCGGCAAAGCGAGGTCACCCTCTTGTTAGTCGCCGCCCAGCTACAGCCCTACTTCGGCCAGAGCATGGGGGGCTCGCGGTCCTGAGCATAGCGGTGGCACTGGCGTTAGTCATGGCGCTAATGCCCGCAACCGCGCCAGTGGCACCGTCATCACCTACGGCCGAATACGCTCAATAAGGTCTGTGCGTCGTCTCAGGACTGTTGGGACTGGCGCTGGACGAGGACGTATTCTGGACGGCACTGGTCTTGTCGCGGTTTAGTTCCGGTCTCTTTCGAGCAATGTTTGCTATGAAGGAGATATGGAATTGCAACGAGATACACAGCTGAGTTTTGCCGTGATGCCGTGATGCTGTGCTGATCGCCACGACGAGTGGTTTAACGCGGCCGCAGCTTTCATCGGGTTTAGGGGTTGGCCTATCGACGCTGAACAAGTGGGTTCAGCGACATCCACTGCCCAA
>Ga0307978_1002880_pt1 | contig 11881 bp, 6 predicted proteins | sample OrgLakmetage1056_FD_203151 | JGI IMG/M metagenome (GOLD analysis project Ga0307978, IMG submission 203151) | Saline water microbial communities from Organic Lake, Antarctica - #1056 | ecosystem: Environmental > Aquatic > Non-marine Saline and Alkaline > Saline | place: Antarctica: Organic Lake...
GACCGGCTTAGTGATTAGTTTAGGCATTATTTTAGCCATGGCCTTCCCTATGCGCTCTGTTGCGCATGATCTTGCTGGATCAAATCAATATAGTACTGCTCAAGTTGCTTGGTAATAGCGTGACTTCCTACGCCTACTTTACGACCATCCACTTCAGCTACCGGCGTTAGGCCAGCAAAGGTGCCGGTAATAAAGGCTTCATCTGCGCCATATACGTCTGCAAGCGTAAAGTTACGCTCAAACACTGGCACGCCATTGGCTTTGCACACATTAATAACATTGCGCCGAGTAATGCCATCTAAACAAAAGTCACCGCTAGAAGTCCACACTTCTTGTCCGCGCACAATAAAAAAGTGAGTAGAATTGCAGGTAGCCACAAAACCATGTGGGTCGAGCATCAGGGCTTCGTCGGCTTGCGCTTTAGCCGCTTGAATGCAGGCAAATATACAGTTAAGTTTTGAATGGGTGTTTAACTTGGGGTCTTGCACATCAGGGTAACCGCGGCGCACATGTGTGGTAAACAAACTCACCCCTTCTCCTTTTGCTAATCCTAATGCCTTTTTATGCTCAGCGATAATCACAATAGTCGCTGCAGATATAGTCACTCGCGGGTCTTGATAAGGCGTAGCCTTTTCGCCGCGCGTTACCATCAAGCGAATATGCACACCGTCTTGCATATTGTTTGCTGCGCAAGTGGCGTAAATACGCTCAACCAGTTGCTCAGGCGTCACACCAATATCCATATCTAAGGCTTTAGCGCCGTCGAACAAACGACGCATATGCTGATCAATAAAGGCAAGGTAGCCTTGATGCAAGCGAATGCCCTCCCACACCCCATCGCCCAAAATAAAACCGCTGTCAAAAACAGAAATCTTTGCCTCTTTGCGCGGGAATAATTCGCCGTTGATGTTAATTAGGATGCTTTGATTGCGCGGGTCGTCAATGTATTGGTGGGTGCCTTTGGCCATTTTGCTTTTCTTATATAACGACAGGAAGCCTTACCATATAAAAAATAAGGGCAATTGAAAACCTTTCTATTTAGATTAAATTAGCGAGTGAATATTAGCCCAAATCTACCGCATAATGATAGTTGTCGCTGCGGCAAAGGCTTTCCCGATACTCAATTAGCTTTCCTTCAAGAGACTGCGTTAATCGGGTAAAGCTAAGCACGGGCTCTCCTGTTACGATTCCTAGCTTTTCAGCCACATCGGCATTGGCAATCACTGCTTTAATTTCATCGTGAGTGTTTTGTACGGTTAGACTAAATTCGGTTTGATAAAAATGGTACAGCGTATGTGGCACTTCCGTCTTGTCGGTAAGCTGAGCAAAGTACTTAGTGGGTAAGTAAATAGTTTCTAGTATGCAGGGCTCGTCGTGTAAAAAACGCAGACGTTTTAACACAATGACCGATTCACCTTTTGATAGCTCAAGTGCATCACGCACCATCTCATTAGGCGACGTTTCTTTACGCGATAGCAATATTGCTTTGGGTAATTCAGGAGTTTGGCCGTCAGCAATCAATGGGAAAAACCGATACAAACTATTGTTGCCGGCATATTCAGATACAAAAGTCCCTACGCCTTGGCGACGAGTAAGCACTTTGTCATTGGTAAGTTTATTCAAAGCTTTGCGCACCGTACCTTGACTTACGCGCAGCTCACTGGCTAATTCAAATTCACTGGGAAGCTTTTCACCGGGCTTCCAGCGCTGCTCCACAATGAGCTGAATCAGGTGCTCTTCCACTTGCTTGTAAAGCGGCTGCAGCACCGGTGTGGCTGGACTGAGTTTACTATCGAATCGTTTAGTTGCCATAATCGCGTCATTGTTGATGAATAATTACTTACCTAGATGATGATGCACCAAAGTACTGTGTTTAAGCAATCACTTAAGCAATAACTCCAACAACAACCCAAGCAAAAACTTGAGTTATAGCTAGTCAATATCACCTACTTTAAAACATGACTTTATCAAAATTTGTACAAATTTATTGCATCTTGTTAACTTCTTGGTAACCTAAGGCTCTCTGATGTCTTATATAAGACACTAGACAAACAAAACACACTGGAGAGCACCATGTTGATTAAACCAACTAAACTGCACAAAGGGATCACGCAAGCATTGGCATTATCAGCCTGTTTAAGTGTCGGGATTTCTGCACAAGCGCAAGAAGCACCTGTTGAAGCGGATGACAAACGAAACCTTGAAGTCATTACCGTTACCTCACAAAAGCGAGTTGAAAATTTAAATGAAGTTCCCGTAGCCGTATCTGTGCTGCGCGAGGAGCAAATTAATGCAGCCTTTGCGACAAATATTGAAGGGCTGCAGGCTTTAGTTCCTTCAGTCAGTTTTAGGAAGGGTACCACCACCAGAAACTCAGCCATCACCGTACGCGGAATTGGTACTATTTCTTTTAGTGTTGCAGCCGAGCCAAGTGTATCAACCGTGGTTGATGGCGTAGTGCTTGGTCGTTCCGGCCAAGCCTTTATGGACCTTTATGATTTAGAGCGTATTGAAGTATTGCGTGGTCCACAAGGTACTCTATTTGGTAAAAATGCTTCTGCGGGTGTCGTCAATATCACCACCAAACGTCCAACCGATGAAGTAGGCGGGATGTTTGAAGCGACCTTGTTACAGGGCAACGAATATCGTTTGCGCGGAAGTATCCATGGCGCCATCAACGACAATGCAAACGGCAGTTTAACCCTCATGCGCTCCCAGTTTGATGGCTACATCACCAACGTATTTAATAATGAAACGGTTAATGGCTACGATAAAGAAGGCGTACGTGCCATGATTGACTATAACGTCAGCGATAGCACTGACGTACTCTTCATCTTTGAAAACGTTAAATCCAACGATGACTGTTGTGCCGATTTAGAGCTTACGCCAAGTGGCCGTCATCAATCTGAAGCCTCACCAAATAGCACAGGGGTGGGTGATTTAGATTTAGACCAACGTGCGGTTGATCATGATTTTGAGACGCGCACAGTAGATGAGCACACCGCATTTTCTATTCAAGTAGATACCATGATGGGCGACCATCAACTTACTTCTATTACTGCCTATCGCAGCTGGGCAAATACTGAGTTCCGCGAAGGTGATTTTACATCTACCGCAGGTGATGCACCATTCCCTGTATTTGGTGTCCCTTTCCAATTACACGATATTGGCCCGCAGGAATGGGATCAAGTGTCGCAAGAGTTCAGAATCGCGTCTCCTCTAGGAAAAGACTTTGATTATCAAGCGGGTGTTTTTTGGTGGCAGCAAAAATCAGAGCGTAACTTTACACGTGAAGCAAGTTGCCAAAACAACGGTGGTCAATTTCCAGCTGCTATCGGTGCGTATTTAAGTGGCACACTTGGTATTGTTGACCCTACAAGCGCGCAAATTGATCAGTTCATTGCTGACGAAGGACTAAGCTGTTTGGCGAATGATATTGTTAGCGCCACAGGCTTTATGGAGACGCAGTTTGATAACTGGGCAGTATTTGCCGACGGTAAATATCATATTAATGACGACCTGCGTTTGTTGTTTGGTGCACGCTATACCAGCGACGAAGTAAGCTATTCGCACAACCGCCGTAGTAACGACCAATATTCTCGTACGGGTGTTGGCGTTCGTGGTTTTGACACCAACTTTGATGGCGAAACAGACGAAACTGATCTGTCCGGTAAACTTGGTGTGCAATACGACATAAACGACAACAGCATGGCGTATTTTACCTTTTCGCAAGGCTATAAAGGACCAGCGTTTAACGTCTTTTACAACATGGCACCTAACGACACCTTACCGATTGGGCCAGAAACCTCAGACTCATTTGAGCTAGGTTATAAATATGCTAGCCGAGATCTTGTGGTTAACGCTGCTGTTTTCCGCACTGAAATCGACGGATTCCAAGCCAACAATCCAGAGTTATTAGACGGTGTATTTATCACCCGATTAACTAATGCTGGCTCGGTTATTACTGAAGGTGTTGAATTAGACTTTATTTGGCAAGTGAGCGATCAGTTTAGCTTATTTGGTGGCTTAGCCACCGTCGATGCTGTGGTAGATGAATTCAGATGCCCAGTTGGCTTAACAACATGTGATGGTAATACCGGCGCTGACTTACCCTTCTCGCCAGATCTTAAATACTCACTTAGCGGCGAGTACTTTTGGGAATACGACAGCATGGATGTGATTTTAAATGCATCTTATGTATATACCGATGAAATCTTTTCAGGCGCGCCAGGAACAACACCTGAGTCAAACCCTGAAGGTTTGTTGCCAGATTATGGCATCTTAAGCGCAAGCTTGGCCTTTTCGTTTAATGACGACGATATGCGCATATCTCTGATTGCGAAGAACTTAACTGACGAGAGCTTTGTGACAGCTTATAGTGGTGACAATTTCCGCTATCAAATACCACGTGACGCCGATCGGCACTTTGGTGTGCAGTTCCGCATGAGGTTCTAAATTACAATAGAGCACCACATTGAAAACGGCAGATTATCTGCCGTTTTTTTGTTTTAATTTTTAACGCCATAATAAATAACGTCAAGGACAAGGGTTTATTTTACTTGTTATGACTGAAGCAGGTAGTATTCAATACGAAGCAAACAAATAGGGAATGAACCTTCAATGCATGAGTCAGAAGTTATTTTTGAAGCAACGAGGCTTATGCAGGTTGCTAACTTCAAAGATGCGGCAGAAAAACTAAAGGGCGTAGCAAGCGAACTACCGAAATCATATAAAGTATGGTCATTGCTAAGTAAGTGTTTGTTTGAAGAAGGCAGTTTACAGGACGCAGTGCAAGCCAGCCAGCATGCCCAACGCATTGATCCATTAGAACAAGATTTTCAGCGCATTCAAGTTTTGATACAAACGCATTCCTTTAATGAGGCATCGCAAATAGCCAATGCAATGCTTTCCAAATATAGCAACCACCCAAAAGCACTTTATACCCTCGCTCACATTGCCATCAAAAAAAGCGAACCTGAAACAAGTATTTCTATTCTTGAGACCGCACTCATTGATTCACCGGCAAATTTAACACTACGAAACATGCTCACTAACAGCTATGCATCGGCTGGCTACTTTAGTAAAGCTCTGCAAGCAGCAAAAATGTTAGTAGCGCTAGATGAAAGCTTTGACTCCCTTTGGACTTTGATTGGCTTACAGCTGAAATATGGGCAGTATGAGGGCTTACTGGCCGCGTGCGAGCGAGCTATGATTTATGTTGGCGAGAATGTTAGCCAAAGTGCGCTAAGAACCAGTCAGCTTCAACTAATTAGAGGGCAAGCATTGCGTATCATAGGTAAACGAAAAGAATCTGTTCAAGCCTTGAAGCATAGCCTCGCAAGCGACCCACTTAATGCCGATGCATGGTGGGCATTAGCGGATATGAAAGACTATGTATTTTCAGAAGATGAGATGAAACAAATTGAAAGTATTATTGCATTGTCGCAAGTCGATAAAAGGTTGCGTTGTATTGCAACATTTGCACTAGCCAAAGCAAGTGAACAAAAGGTTAGCCCCAGTGAATTAATGGCACTATACAATAAAGCGAATGCTTTAGGCGCTTCTGAGCATTATGATCCCAAGATGCTCGAAAACGAATTTAACGCTCGCATCAATACTTACAATGCAAAGAGTTTAATCACACAAGCTAGTGGTGCTAACCAGCAGCAGCCTAAGCAACCGACCCCTATCTTCATTGTTGGACTTCCTCGCTCAGGTTCAACATTAGTAGAACAGATACTCGCCAGTCACAAGAACATTACTGCCACATTAGAGCAAGCGACCCTGCCCATTATAGAAAGCCGCGCACACGCTTTATGTATGCAACGCTATAATTTGCCTCTCACGCAAGCTTTAGACAAACTCACCGGCGATGAACTGTCTCAATTAGGTCAGGCTTATTTAGATGAAAGCGCGCTTTTTAGAAGTAAAAACACCGACTTCTTTATTGATAAACAACCCTTTAATTTTCGTCTGATTGGATTTATTCACAAGATATTACCGCACGCAATTGTAATTGATGTGCGTCGTAATCCGCTCGACTGCGGTTTCAGCCTTTATAAGCAATACTTTCATTCCGGTGTTGAGTTTAGTTACAAGCTGAATCATATTGGTGCAGTCTATGATGCCTACCTTAAAATCATGAAGCATTGGAGTAATGTTTTACCTTCAAAAGTAGTGAAACTTCAATATGAGACATTAGTGAATGACCCAGAGCAAGAAATACGCGACCTGCTAGCCAATGTTGGTGTGCAGTTTGAAGAGCGTTGCTTACACTTTTATCAAACTAAAAGAAGCATTCATACCGCAAGTAGTGAACAAGTACGAAAGCCGCTTAACAAAAACGGTATTGGTGCATGGCGCAAAGTTGAAAGAGAATTATTGGAATTAGTTCGTAGTTTAGAGCAGGGCGATAAATACAAAACTAACGCCGCTCACGAAATCTAAGACCTGTGGATCATATTTTTTTGTTTTAGCCGCATATTTAGTAGTTCTGGCCTCTTTTGCACTATTATTGCGCGTATCAATGCACTAGTGTGGTGTTATTCCGTGCCGTTATTGGGATAGTTTTAACTTTAAGCTTGATACATAACACATAAATTAAATGGCATGGAATATGCGTAATAGTTTCCTTAGGCGCACTTTGCACGCATTCATAAGCGCGAAATTATACTAATAAAAGCACAAAATCTTTAGAGATTAAGGAATAACACACATGAAAACACATTCAAATAAACAGGACTTTAAACGCTCAGCAGTATCACTCTGCATCGCTGCAACATTAGGGATATCAGCTTCAGGCGCGACCTATGCTCAAGAATCGCAAGCCGAGCAAGAAAAATCCGTAGAAGTAATAGATATCACGGGTTCTCGTATTCCGTCAGATCCTAACGTCATGTCCTCAGTACCGATGCAATCACTCGATAGCAAGGATATTGTGCGTTCTGGCGAACTCAACTTAGCTGATATCGTTAACGATATTCCTGCACTTATTTCATCTAATACTGCAGAAAATAACGACACTGGCTCAAACTCACTAAACTTGCGTGGCTTAGGCGGTGCAAGAACACTTACATTAGTAAATGGCCGTCGCCACGTAGCAGGTTTCAGAGGAACCTCCGCGGTCGATGTGGGCACTATTCCTAGAGCCTTAGTTGAGCGCGTTGAAGTGACCACAGGTGGTGCATCAGCTGTATACGGGGCGGATGCCGTAACAGGGGTAGTCAACTTCGTATTAAAGGACGATTTTGAAGGCGTTCAGCTCAACGTAACGGGTGCTGTACCAGAAGAAGCTGGCGGCGCATCATTTGCGTTTGATGGTGCATTTGGTAAGAACTTTGATAATGACAAAGGTAATGTGGTCTTCACTGTCTCGTTAGAACGAGAAGAAGAGCTTTTACACGGCGATCGCAGTTGGTCTCGTAATAATGGTTTAGGTGGCGTAGTACCAAACCCGGACTATGATGAAAATGATCCTAACAGCCCACAGCGCATCATAGTATCAGATATTCGTTATTGGTTATCATCAAATGAGGGCTCTATTGCACCAGGATTTGGTGGCTCGAGCAGAACTCCTGTATACGTAGACATTAACAATAATGGCACCGCAGATTGCCAAGAATCACGTGGCGGCAGTGCGGGTTTCTTAGCAGGTTGTTGGTTAACTAATGCAGACGGTAGCGTCCGCGTTAATCAAGATGGTCCTATTTATGATGGCCTGCTTAGTAGTGGTGGTGATGGAGCGAAATTCAATTTTGATAACGACACCTTAATGCCCACCACCAATAAAATGGTGCTTAATTTAAACGGAAATTATGAGCTTACTGACGATGTAAATGCATTTTTTGAAGCAAAGTACGTTAGATCAGATTCTACTTTTTACGCGGAATACGACTCATATTACGACACCTTGTTTATTCCATCTGATAACCCCTTTATTCCAGCAGAGCTGCAACCAGTAGTTGACCAAACTGGTGGGTTGTTAATCACCCAAGATGCATTTACCTGGGATGATGACGAAACGAATTATACACGAGAGACAATGCGTTTTGTCGGAGGCTTCGACTGGGATTATTCATTTGACCATTCACTAGAGTTTGTCATTAATCACGGTCAATTCAAAAACACCACCGATTATTCTGAGCAGTATGCCGACAGAATATTTTCTTCAATTGATGCAGTAACTGGTCCAAACGGTACGCCAGTTTGTCGCTCAGATATTGACCCAAATGCCGCTTACGAAATTGACTACTTTGCTTTTAATGCGAACTATGCGAATGGTAACTTCTTTAGTGACCGTTATTATACCTTCACACCAGGTGACGGCCAATGTGCCCCATTAAACCCGTTTGGCGCTGATGCACTAAGTGATGAGGCCAAAGCCTTTGTCACCGCGCGCAAACAAGACCAACTGACCATTGAACAGACCGTAATTTCACTTACAGGTGTAGGTCAATTTGATTTTCTTGATGGCATCATTGATGGTTCGCTTGGCTATGCAACAGGCATTGAATATCGTGAAGAATCCAGTGATAACCGATTAGATCCTCTCGACTTAGGAATCTTACCAGAAGGTACTTCATTTACACCAGGTGCATTAGTGAGCGATGTATCTCCATGGTTGAACTTCCTAACTGGAATAGACAACGTTACACGTTTCAATACGGCAGGTGAATACGATGTAGTCGATGCCTTTGTAGAAGTTCGATTACCTATCTTTCTTGACCGTCAATTTGCCTATGAATTTACTGTAGATGGCGCTGTTCGCGTTGCAGATTACTCAACTTTAGGTAATGCCACCACTTGGAAGCTCGGATTCTCTTACAGCCCGGTTGAGAGCTTTAATCTTCGGGGTACGGTTTCAGAAGCGGTTAGAGCACCTAACATTACGGAGCTATTTGACCCTCAACTGCCCATCACTATTAACTTAAATACTGATCCATGTGACCCGTCAAATATTGATGCCGGAACTAATTTCCGACAAGCTAACTGTGTAGCAGATTTACAAGCTCGAGGAGTTGCTACTGAAGATATTGTTGATGCTAATGGCAACTACGTATGGCTAAACCCACTAACAGCGCGTTTTTCAGGTACTGAGGGTGGTAACCCTGACCTAGACGTTGAAACTGCAGAAACGCTTACGCTCGGAGCAGTATTTAGACCTACTTTTGTTGAAGGTCTGACACTTACCCTAGATTATTGGGAAGTGGAAATTGAGGACGCTATTGCTGCCGTTGGTGCAGCAGAAATTCTCAACGGCTGTTATGATTCCGCCAACTTCCCAGACGTACCTTTCTGTGACCAGTTTGCTCGACGTGCTGATGGTGGACTAAACGACCTCACAACAGGTGATTCAAACTTTGCCCGTGTTGAAGCTGAAGGTATCGATTTCTCAGTGAACTATCAATTTAGCATTGAAGACAATGATTTTGGTGTTAGCGTTGTGGGCACGAGACAGAAATCTCTTAATCGCTTCTTCAATCCGCTCGACTTAACAGATGTGAATGTAGTACTTGAAGAAATTCAAGTACCTAAAACCTCAGGAAATGTTCAGTTGAGCTGGGCCCGCGGCGATTTCAACATTGCGTATCAAACCACATATCAGAGTCGACAAGCCTATGGTGCAGTAGAAAACTCACTTGGTCTTAACGGCAACGCGCTTTTATATGGCGGCGCAGGTCAAGGCTTCTATGGCAGCACTGTGATTCAGGATATCAATGCAAGTTATCAAATAGATGACAATATATTGGTTTTCGGTGGTATCAATAACTTGGCTGATAAATCACCCTTCAGTATTTCAGAAGCGTGGCCTACTGGTCCAAGAGGGCGCACTATCTTCTTTGGTGTGAATTACACACTATAATAGAAAATTGATAAATGGATGTATGAGGCGCTGAGCGCTAAGTACATCCATTTTTTTTTGCGTTTTTTCCTCTTTTGATCCTTACCGCATCAATTACACCTTTTTACGCAAATCACTATCTTTGAAATTATGAATTAATGCAGTAGCTTTACTGCGTCACCATACAAGCTTCAGCCGAATCTTCTAACACCGTCAACCATTCTTCGCCGTAGTTATCAATAAACCACTGTCGCATCTTACTTGAGGCAGCTTTAAAGGCTTCTTTTTCTTCTAAACTTGGGCGGTATACTGTACCGCCAGCTTCTTCAAAAATACGATAGGAATTAGCTTCTTCATTTGCTACTAAGTCACTCGCCGCAGCTTTTTGCTCTGCAAACGCACTTTCAATTAGGGCTTTTATGTCATCAGGGTATTGTTGCCATACCGGCTCAGAAAACCACCATAAAGCCGCCATATAACTATGACCATCAAGTACAATATAATTTAAATGCTCTTCTAGCTTTGCACCAATAATGTCTTGAATACCATTTTTACTACCTTCCACCACACCCGTAGCAAGCGCAGTATAGAGCTCACTCCATGAAATAGGAGTTGGATTAGCGCCCAGTTGACGCACTAACTCTTGTTGAATTGCGGCTGGAGTTGTACGAATTTTTTGACCGATTAGGTCTTGCGGTTTACGAATAGGGGTTCGGGTAGTAGCAAAGTTTCGCCAACCACCGGTGTTCGACACCCCAATTAAGCGTAAATTTAAGCCATCTTGCAGCACCGTTCCTCGAATTTTATCAAAGATAGGGCCATCAAGAACGCATTCGGCGTGTTTGTTATTTAAAAATACGTAGGGCAAATCTAATACTTGGGCTGGAGCAAAAAAGTTACCAGTACCGCCAGCGGTGCTTGGAAACATCTCAAGCACACCAGATTGTAAATTTGCAATGCACTCAGGGACGCTGCCACAAAACTGCCCTGAAGGATAAACTTTGACCTCTACTCTGCCCTCACTCTCACGCTCAATATAGGTTTTGAAGGCCATTAAACCAATATAGTCCTCATCTTTAGGTGAGCCTTGAATAGCAGCCTTAATGGTAAATTCAGCTTGGCTGAATCCCGAGCGATAAATACCCACAGCGCACATTATGACTATCAGCCCATATATGCTCAATAAGGTGATACGTTTTGTTGTCATTACGCATATCCAAAGAGGCGCGGTAGCGTCATAGTCAAGGCCGGAAAGTAAGTAATCAAAATGATGACAAATGCTTCAACCGCTAAAAAGGGGAGCATTTCGTAGGCAATATTTTCGGTCTTTTCGCCTGAGACCGATGCAGCCACAAAGAGCACCAGCCCCATAGGTGGAGTTGCCAGCCCAACGGTTAAATTAACACACATAATAACCGCAAAGTGCAGTGGGTCGATACCAAGGGATATAAAGATTGGCGCTAAAACCGGTCCCAAAATCAAAATCGCTGGACCAGCATCTAAAAACATACCGATAGCGAATAAAAATAAGTTGATCACCAACAACAATAGCAGCACATTTTCTGTCAATTGTGATATTTCACCCGCGAGTAAGTCTGCCATGCCAGACACGGTAATGATCCACGCAAAGGTCACTGCGGCGCCAACTAATAATAGAATAGTGCCAGATTGCACGGCGGCATTTACAAAGATACGCGGTAGCTTATTAGTCGACAGTGTCTTAGTCACAAATAAGGTAATGATGAGTGCATAACCTGCGGCCACAGCAGCGGCTTCGGTTGGCGTAAATACACCGAGCAGTATACCGCCGAGTAGAATAACGGGCGTCAATAAGGGCAAAAACGACAATTTGAATGCCGCACCGCGTTCAGACCAACTTGCTTTGCTATTTGCTACTGGATAATTCCGTTTCTTAGCAATTCGGCTGGTAACAATCATCAACCCAGCGCAAATCAATAAGCCAGGTACAATGCCTGCTAGAAACATGCCTGCAACCGACACGTTCATAATAAAGGCATATAAAATCATGATCCCCGAAGG
>Ga0307978_1002882_pt1 | contig 11878 bp, 7 predicted proteins | sample OrgLakmetage1056_FD_203151 | JGI IMG/M metagenome (GOLD analysis project Ga0307978, IMG submission 203151) | Saline water microbial communities from Organic Lake, Antarctica - #1056 | ecosystem: Environmental > Aquatic > Non-marine Saline and Alkaline > Saline | place: Antarctica: Organic Lake...
TTACACTCATCCTGCAAATCCTTTTCATTTTTATAGAGCCAAGCAATGTGCAAAAACATGACGAAGCTCACTTTCAGCTCTATTCTCTCGGCACGCGCTGTATTGGGCCCTGATTGTTTCAAGAAGAAACCCTTTGCAGGAGGTGTTCACCATGATTTTTTGGATTGTGTGGAGAAACCGGCCAAAGGTAGCCAACAACCGGCGGTAGCTCGGCGTTCACATAAAGGTGCTGAAGAAGACGAAAATCTAAAAGAGGGATTTTTGTTGCAGCAGTGGATGGATACAGGAGTTTACGAGGCCATTGACAAGCAGTATCTTAAGACCTTATCATTGATCATCGCCAAATCGGACAAGGTGGAGGACGAACTCAGCGACGAAGTCCTAGAGAATTACACCATTAAGTACCAGTACGCTGATAACGGTGACGTCCTCATGGCAACGAGCGAAGACGGCGAAGCTGTTGTGTGCACCAAAGAAAATAGTGCGTACTTACACTTTCAGTATCTCAAGTTATTTCGTAAGCTTTCAAATAACAACTACACCTCCTGGCCTACCACCTCTTAATTTTTGTACTTGTTACCATGCTCATATGTCATCCATTTTTTCCCAACACACAGTGCTTGCAATGGCGACGCAAATGCTACGCAACTTGGCCATGTTTGGAGAATCGCTGCCTGAGCTGCCGCAAAAGCGCACAGTGGTCCTGAAGCTGAAATACTATCCTCACACGCCCGCCGATTATGAGCCACGTTTTTTTCGTGCAGCTTCGTCCGAGGCATACAGCAAGTTCAATAGTAAGCCAAAGCGTGTTCTACTAGGTGGCCTCAGCAGCGGTCATCATGCCCTCAGCTTAAGCTTCACGGGTGCGGATTGGCTTTTCGAGGACGGCATTGACGAGGAGACGTTCGAGAGTAATTTGGAAACCAAGAACAGCAATGAATGCAATTCTCAAACCCCTACTAGCATGAGTCCCAACAGCCAAGAAACAGCATCAACAGCATCAGAGCAGAGTAACATCGATGTAGAAGATAAAGATGTCAAACTGCGTGGTAACTTTGAATGTCATCCAGAGGTAATGGATGAGCACGACAGCAATAACGAGGATACGACGAACGGGGAGCAAGGCGGAATGCGGCCGCCAGCTAACAGCCAGCAGTCTGGCAAGCACAATCATCAACGGGGAACAAATAAGCAACCACCACACAATCAAAAACACACTCATGATGTCGACGATCTCGAGTCTCACTTCGGTCGCCTCGATGCTTCGGGCAGTGGAGGCAAGTGCCTTGGTGAAAGACGTGATGAAGAGAACAAGGGAGCAAATGGGAAAGCACTTAACCGTCAAAAACAAGTAAATGACTCGGCTGAGTGCAGTGATCTAGAAGACATCGAAGATACCTTTGACGATGATAAGACAATTCAAGAAGAAGAAGATGGCGATGATGATAAGACGCGACTTGATGAAGATGAATTTAGTGAAGATGATGAAGCACCGACGCAAGTTGCTCCGCTGCCCGCACAAAAGCAAGACGAAATTGCAGTTTTGAATTACTTGCACGGCAAGAAATCTGCAAGCGTAAGCGTCCTCAGTATCATGGTCAAGATGGACGAGCTTGCTGTGGCTGCACTTCTCGAGCAGCTTGCCCAGCGTGGATTAGTAGCCAAAAAAGGCGGTGGCCGATGGAGCATCATCGACTCAGGAAACAAGCGTGGGCCAGATGACGTGGAGTCCATCACGTCAGATAGCCAGATGTCAGTGGCATCATCCCGTGATACTGCATTTTCTACAAAAATCAATGCACAATCTAAGCAAACCCCAAAAGTGGGACATATGTCGCTCAAAGCCCCTGGGGTTTCGATCGAAAAAGATGCCCAGTCCAACGCCTCTTCAACTGCCACACCGCTGAAGGACAAGGCCGCATCTAAGCATGCTATGCCTCCGCCTCAACTTCCACTTACGCGAAATAAGAACAGCAAACGCACGGCCGCTGAGAGTCTGCCCGAAAATTTGAACGACTCGGAACTCCGCGACGACATCGATGATCTTGGCGGTGTGAGCTTGTCACAATGTTCACAAAGCTCACAGGGGTTATCCCAGTCGCGATCCAAATACTCCATTGCTGAAATTCGCCAATCAAAGAAGCGGCGCTCTGGTTACCGCCGTTAAATGCAAGGGTTCAGCTCGTAAACGTACTTTTCATTATCGTTTTTAATGAATCGCGTACACCTAAGTCATAACTCGTATCTTTTATCCCACAATAACTGCGCGAGTACAAGATAATTCTAGCTCTTACGCCGCACTTGTGTTGAAATGTACGTGCATCTTTTTATATTCATGTTATTTTCACATGCAAGGTTAAAGTAAGGTGTTCACTGTAGGCTTTGTGATACGTAACCCAATTACGCAATTAATAATTAGCTCGATGCATTAAAGATTATAGTTACAGCTCGATTGTGATTGTTCTACCTACTACCGCACGAAATTCGGAATTGTGGTTGTGAAATTGGGAGATGAAAGAGAGAAGAGAGGGAGATAGAGAACCACCTCACGCCTCTTCTCTTACCAAAAAAAGTGGGGCTTTTTGTTCAGCTTTTTGTGGGCCGCGCGTAGTGTAGTAGTAGTAGTAGTAGTAGTAGTAGTAGTAGTAATAGTAGTAGTAGTTTAGTAAGTTGTAATTTTGTAAGTACGTTACAAGTTACAATTAAGTAATTCGCACTTTACGAGAGCCCGAGGAACTCCGAGGAAATATAATTAGTATATCTCCTTCTGGATAACCAGCGACCAGTGACCGGGACTTAGACTTCTGGCTTTACCGCCGTCCGACTATTGTTTTTCCTTTAATCTTTCAGTTTCCAATATTCCAGTTTCAATTCCAATCCTACATCCTAGCGTCCTACGTAGTGGTTATTGATTATTACAAGGCCACGCCCATACCATCATAGAGCTGCGTGCTATGGGCTCCTGGTGTCTATATAACTTCAAATTTAATTCAATTTTGCCTGAATATACAAACGAAGAGATCAATCTAGCACATACCTATGCGCCGTACGTATAAACACTGATCCTGATCAAAAGTCCGCCTTAGATAAAGCCTCCGCGCCCAATGGAAACCCTTGCTGAAGCTCCTGCCTCCAGACGAGAATGCTTCGTCACAGTTGCTAGATTTTCACTTAAAACTACTCGAACGCTCGCTACAGAGGTCCAACTTTGTCCAAGCGCGGGCTTAATTTCAAGCGCTGCATTTTCTGAACCTTTCATTGTGCTCGTCGTCGAAGAGCCATGAGCACTACCAATATGAGTTTTGCTTGTGTTACTTTCGATCCCATGGTTCACGCTTCCACGACTGTCGCGTGCTTCGTTGGTTATAAGCACGCCAACTGCATGAACTGAGGCTAAGCGACGCAGCGATGCAACCAAATGACCTAGCATAGCTTGTCCCGAGAATCCGCCGAGCTGCCGCGCATCGCCACCCAAAATTGGTGCAACTAGTGCCGTAACGGAGTCCAAAATCAATAACGATGGGCCAGGTTCAGAGCACGTATCGCCTTCTTCAAGATTTCGATCATTGATTTCGTTTTCACTTTCAATAGCATCACCATGCTGTTTGGAACCGAGGGAACAAGTAATTCGCTCGAGATTGTCAAGAGCGTCAAAAATATCAAACACGGGGATGACGTGGATTCGAGACATCGCCCCTTGCAACTCTCCAGGTGACGGCGTGGTTGGCGCTTGGAGAGAATCTGATGATTTTAAGTGTGTAGAATTACTGTTGGCGCGGCAGCGCGCTATATCTAAGCACCGACGTGCACTGAAGCAGTTGCCGACATCGAGGTAGACGACTGTATGGCCTTGGAGCGCAGCGAGCACCGCCGCGGTCAAACATAGCTGCGTTTTGCCACAACCGCTGCGTCCAATCACTTCGGTTATATCAGTCAACTGTAAACCATTGTCCAAGACTTTGTCTAGCGCCTCAGATCCTGTGCTGAGGTTTAAGCTTAGGCCAGCGTAGATAGATGACAAAGTTCCTACTGAGTCAAAAGGCCATTGTGCACTGATCGAAGACCGTCCACCAACGGCTATCTGCGCGGCCAGAGATCCATCTATGTTACGAAGCCGGGATGGAGCGCAATGTCGTGCAACGAGTTGTCGAAAGGAGTCTAATGCGTGTGCTGGCAGCCGTAGCTCGTTCGCGAGATACGATGTGTCACGCGACAGGAGCATCTCCGCGGTACGGATTGGAACCTTTAAGTCCGCTAATGCCGCAACAAGTGCTTTACTAGAATCATCCACAGCGAAATGGGAAAGTGGAGGCATGATAGTATGAAACGAGCTCCTCTTTGACTCTTTTGAGAACGCCGTCGAAGACAAGAATTTCAAAATGCACTACAAATACCCTATAAGTGCTACTTAGCTTGCGTCTAATGTTAGATAACAAAACTAGAATTCACCGCCGCCTAATCTCATGATTATTTGTATGAAACTTCCAGCTTTTCATGCCGCTGTATCTTATCGCCTGCGCGTAACATGAAGTGGAAAAGAGCCATGGTACAAAAATGTTTGAAAAGTCGAGGGGCATACATGCGGGGTGCGAGGATGCGAGGAATCCTCACCCTGTATGTTGAGCGGAAGTGGCGCGGAAGAGCTGGAAAATGGAGAATGTCACGGACCCATAATCAGCTTATCTTGATGAAATACTCGTCGGGAAGGAGGGCCTCCTTTCAACAAGCTAGCGATTGTTAGAGGAATTGTTCAAAGTAACTCCTATCGCCTGGCCTGAAGCCTCAGTCGACGCGTAACTCGTATTGGTTCACGTTCATACCGAAGGGTACAGCAGGTGCTGTAGAGCATTTTTGCTGAAGGTAACATCTCCAAGCGCCAAGAATTAAATCAAAGAAATATTTTCGTGCTCCACTTCGCTATGGCTAGCATCGATGACAAAATTCGCAGAGTTTTTTGGGTCTCAGTTCACGAAGCCTTGGCTACGGACTCCACGCATGCAACTGCTTTGTGCAGCGAAGCTGCAGAGATTCTTCACGAAGAGTGGCCCACAGACGGCGGACCCAGGAGTAGAGTTCGCCAGATTACTCGAAGTCGAGCCGAATTTCCTGCCTCCTTTTTGTTATTGCAAGGTACTGGGAATGAGGAGAAGGTTGTGGGCCATGTTTCCCTCCGTCCAGCGGCAGAAATTGCGGATGGTTTATCCGCCATTGCGTACTCTGTAATTGTAGCGCCTTGTTCCCGTAGATGCGGCCTCGGCAAGATTCTGATGAAGCACGCCGAAGATGAGGCTCGGCTGCGCGGTTTTTCGTATCTCTATTTATTTACAGACGACCAACAAGTATTCTACGAGACTTGTGGCTACTCTGTGTGCGAACGAATTGCCGCCGTGGGTGCTGTAGCTGTCAAGTACTTATCCCAGCCAGGCGAATTAGAGGGTTTGCAGAAAATGCTTGCTGCCCAAGCTGCCAGGGCTTTAAACTCAAATAGATCTGAAGGGGTTGCCGAAAGTATTACAGACCGAGTTCACAGCGACGGCTCTATAGCGAGTGAGAAAGCAGTATGGTTGCGCAAGGCCCTCGTAGAGTCGACACTGCCACAGCCCACTCTCATAAAGGACGACATCGACTGTCTAGTAGCCGCTGCTAAAGCAAAAGGGCAGGAATTGTTTCCCACTGCAGCTAGCAGAGAGCTCGAGGCTGCGGCGTTATCCAAGTTGCGAGAAGTACTCGAGATCTCAGTCGCAAAGAACTCTTTAGTGAAGGATTCCTCACTACAGGCGCCATTGCAGCCGAGTGAGCGCCAGGACGACTGGACTGGAATATTATTGTCCGGCTTGACCTGGGAGCGACAAGTTGGTCCGTCTTGCGGGCTCGCACTTTTGCGCATAATACGCCGTTTCCTCGCTGAACATCGCTCTGACTCGAGCACGCAGAAAGTAACGCACGATATCGAGAATGCTAGTGCTTCGCTGGCAACTCATTGCAACGAAGCCGTAAGCTTCTTACCGACCCGGCCTCTTGCGCCCGATGCATCACTCTTGGCTGAGGCCAAGGCACGCGGGTACTCGCACGAAGGAGAAATGTTTAACATTCGTCATATGGTGCGTATTCTGCTACGTATATGGGGGAAAACAAGTTTTACTGTTTTCAGATCACTAATACCGTTTCTTTTTCTAGTATTCTTTATTTTAAACTCCAAAGCCCAAGATTTAATTTTGTTATTCTTCTATCGCAGGCGGAACTTGCTGCTGACGCATGCGGTGAGCACTTTTCCTTGCAGCCCTTCACCGTGCAAACGCTCCTAGCATGCCTTCGGGCGGGTTCCCCAGCTGTTGTGGCTTATGACCGCGACCCGAACACGCACTTGCCGTGCTTGCAACAAGGCACCAGCGCGCATTGGGGTGCAGTTCGAGGTGTTGTCTTCTTAAGTACTCAGGCGTCTGGCAGTACCTCTACTAGAAACTTTGAAGGCTCGGCCACTGAAAACAATTATGATGCTAGCGTGAACGACAATGGCTCATTGATGGTCCTCGTGGAGCACACCATGAGCGCGCACCCTTTTGTGTACTCCTTTGCTGAACTCGTTGCGTCGAATGCCCAACTGCACATGGCCAAGAAAGATACTGCCCGTTGGGTGGTGCCAGAAGGCGGGCCAAATCTACGAGGCTTGCTCGTGCCTACGGTATCGATTTCACCTCAAGAGATTTGAGCTCGACTCGCCAAAGTAAGTGCATGGCATTTAATCGAACGACCTAATCGTCAGATTACAAAGCAAAGCGCCCGAAAACGGATAAGTGTAAATCCTAGGTCTTATATGTAGCTCTTACAATCGAACTAATGATCCACCTCATATGGCCCTCTGGCAACCGTACATTGCTTGATGTACACAAAAAATACATGGTACATTCCGCGCGGTCTTCCATATATAGGTATATAACACAGTTTTTATTAGTTGTAAGGTGCAATCGGGCTACATCTGCGATTGGCTTCTTAGCGAAAGCCCTGCAACAGCTCTCTGACCCATATCCCGCATGTACTCTTATCACTTATCATTAGCGAGGACTCCCTTTAAACTGCGCCTCCTTGCCTCCTTGGGATTTGGCGAAGGCGACAACCGCATGCCCAAGCGACCCCTAAATGCGAGATGTAGATGCAGCATCGTTCAGCTGCAAGAAACCGCATCACCCCAGGTCGGCTGCATGTTTATCGGCGTCGGCCTGTCCAAGTCGCAGGACGAAGGGTGAGCGGTCGGTGAGCGGGTGAGCGGGATTGTTTGAGTCAACGGATATACGGATATACAGGGATGTGACAAAGTTACAGGGACAACCTTTATTTTTAAACTTTTCCGACAGACGACGAAATAACTGCAAACAGCTGCCACAAGGGAGACCCCGCGATACAAACCCCTCCGTTCCTAAGGGGATGGCTTCATCTATACGCGTGTCGTATGAGGGCGAAATGCGGAATTTCCTTGTGTACCCCGGGCAGCCCGTTGAGGAGCTAAAGGTGCGTCCACATCATTTTGCGAGTGCGCGCCAAAATGCGCCAAAATGCAGTATAGTCACGGGATGCTCTGCCAGCGACTTTGACTTGACGGCGAAAACGCAGCAGTGACTGATTCATATAATTATGTAATCGGAAAGATAATATTTTTTTACTTTCTTTCGCATCTGTTCTCTCAGATGGTACTCTTGGCGGCATTCGACGTTGAAGCGCAAGTGGTGGGCCTGCGAGACGTCGAAGAAGACGTGCACTACCCAATCACCCTCATGACGAAGGCGCCGGGCTTTGTAAGCGCCTATACAATTTTTAAGCGCTGCTTAGTTTTCTTCTTTCTATATTTTAAGCGCTTATTTTTTGCGGAGAAGGGCGCTTCCATACTCAGGATACTGACACCTGACACCTCTTTCGGTTGCGCAGTTCGCATCGAAACCTTTTCTGGAGCTTTGCGTGCTGCCAGAAGAAGAAGACGAGGATGACGACGACAACAGTGCCGATAGCGAATATGAGACTGGCTATTTGACGGCCGGCGAAGTGCGCGCTTCTGTGCCGTCGCCGTCGTCGACAGGGAGCCCTACCCAGGCCAAATCGGGTGCTATGCCCACCCCGCCACCATCGTCGACGTCTCTTTCGACCGTGGCCAAGCAGCTGGAAGCCGCCAAAGAGCTGACCAACATGGGCGCGTACGACATGGCCGCCCTGCTCCGCTTTTTCTTGGCGGCAGCGAGCGCGAACGGCACCCTGAGCCGCGCTGCGTTCATGGAAAGGTTTGCCACCCTCGTGGACCGGTGCTTCGACGGCGCCCCGCCCACTGCCGAGACCGCGCAAATGCTTGCCCAAGAAAAAACCCTTGCAAACTTTCTCTTCGGGTCCGTTTCGCTACATTTTACGAATGATAAAAGTGCACTCGGTCCTTTTATCAGTGTTTTTTTTGTAGCCTACCCTTGAGGACTTTTAACGTGCCGTGCTCCCTGTCTTTTATGTGGCAGTTTTTTCGACGTGAATGGGAGCGGCGCAGTGGACCTCCCTGAGCTCGGCGCTGGCCTCGCTGTACTCTGTGCCGGCGCGCGAGATGACAAGGTACGTTTGGTGCTTCTAATTTGCCGTGTGTTGTTCCAGGAATGATAAACTTTAAATAGTCCGAGGCATGCTTTAACATCATGAGAATCCCCGCCGATCTTTTACTTTTCTCTTGTGTGCATCACCTACGCACATAATTGCAGCACCGTTTTCTATTTGTTCTCTCAGGTGGCGTCAGCCCTTGCATTGTTCGACGAAGACGGTGACGGGTTTCTGGAGCTGTCCGAGCTGGTGAGGTATTTGGAGGCCACGTTTCGAGTGCTGTATGCGGCTACCCCCGGCACCGCGGTGGAGCTGAGGCACACCCCCAAGACCATTGCCCAGGCCACCGCGCAGCAGTGCTTCCTGGACGCGGGCGCCAACAGCGAGCAGGCGGTGTCGGCGGCTTACTTCCAAGCGTGGTACAACCGAGGCCAAGGAGGAGGCGGCGGCCCTGCCGCTGCCCCGGCCCCAGCCCTGCCGCCGCCCCCAGCGCCTGACCATTTGCCGTGGCCTTCGCTGCCGCCTGCCCCGCCGCCTCAGAGCAACAGCGGCAACAACAACGGTGGCGGCGGCAGCTTCGGGTTTGCGTCGCCGTCGTTTGCCGAAATGAGCGCAGCCACGCAGCTGGGCACCACCCCCGTGGACGTGGTGTTTCACCGGCTCGCGCACAGCGCCAACGCGCAGGGCCTCTTGACCCGCGGGGCCTTCGAAACCTGCGTGTTCTCGTTTGCGGAGGAGCCATTCTACGATGGCGCGAGCATTGCCCGCGTGCAGCCAGTGCTCAACTGCCTCTTTAACGTGTTCGACAAGGACAAGAGTGGCGCTGTGTCCTTCGACGAGGTCGCCAGCGGCCTCTCGGTGCTCTGCGGCGGCACTCGGGATGAAAAAGTGGAAGCGGCGTTCCAGCTCTTCGACACCAACGGGGATGGGGTCATCAGCGCCTCGGAGATGCAGGTGTACCTGGCGTCAGTGTTTGCAGTGCTTTTCGAAGCTTCGCCCGACATTGGAGCGCGGTTGAGCGTGGGGGCTGAGGACCTGGCGACGGTGACCACGGAGGAAGCCTTTGCGCTGATGGACTCGGACCAGGACGGCTACTTGACCTTCGACGAGTTCCGCGCGTGGTACCAGAAGAGCGGCCCCGGTGGCGAAGACGACGGCGACGAAGACGAGGAGGAGGAGGACGAAGAAGAAGCGGAATACGACAGCCAGGGGCAACTGGTGGTGCGTGGGTTTACGCTCAAAGAGCTGCGGGACATCAGCGGCCTGGGGGCCTTGCCGGTGCACGACGTGTTTGGGCTCTTTGCGGCCGCGGCCAACGATGCGGGGGAAATTGACCGGGACATGTTTGGCGAGTGCGTGGCCCACGTGGCGGACAACAAGTTGAGCGCGGGGACCCTGGACCGCATCACCGACGAGCTCTTTGAGGTCTTTGACGCCGACGGGAACGGGTTGGTGGACTTTACGGAGCTGGCCAGCGGCCTCTCGGTGCTCTGCGGCGGCACGCGCGACGACAAGGTGCAAGCGGCGTTCCAGCTCTTTGACACCAACGGGGATGGCGTGATCAGCTTGGAAGAAATGACGGCGTACTTGAGCTCGGTCTTCAAGTTGGTGTACGCGACTAAGCCTGAGCTATATGAATCCTTGCGGTGCGGTCCCGAGGAGCTTGGGATTGTCACTGCGCAGCAAGCCTTCGCAGACGCCGACGCCAACCAAGACGGCTCGATTTCTTTCGACGAGTTCCAGCAGTGGTACCAGGCTGGCGGCTTCGACGCCCTTTCGGGGGTGGGCAAGGTACAGGGTGGAAACAAGACCAAGGCAAGCGAACCAGCCGCTTTGACGCTGGTGGCCATCAAGCTTGCCACTGGCCTGGACCAGTGCGAAGTCGACGACGTGGTCGAGTTGTTCGTGCGTGGTGCCGACTCCGAGGGGCAGATCGCACAGGCGGCGTTCGTGCGCTGCTTCCAAGTCCTGGCGGCGGCTCTGGAAAGCAACGGGGCCACGGTGCAAGGCGGCCCGGCAGAGCGGGCGCAGGTGCACAGCCAGCTGTTTGCGCTTTTCGACCCCAGCGGCAGTGGCTACGCGGATGCCATCGAGCTCATCAGCGGCTTGACCGTGCTGTGCGGGGGCAAGCGCTCCGAGAAAGTGCGGGCCGCGTTTCAGTTGCACGACGGCGACGACGACGGGTGCCTGTCGTTCGACGAGCTCTGCGCGTACTTGGCGTCCATTTACAAGGTGCTGTACGAGGGCAACCGCGGCGCGCACGCCCACGGCCCCGCGGTCCAGGACACCTCGACTCTGGCGGTGGCTACCGCCAACGCAGCGTTTGCGGCCTTGCCGGCGGCGGTTCACCGCGGCACAATGTCACTCGAAGAATTCACGCATTGGTACTCCACGGCACCGTCCTTTGAAGTGGAACTGGGCAGTGTTGGCGAGAGCGACCAGCAAGGCAATGGTGCCACACCCGCCATGAGCATGCAGCGCGCGCGTTGGTTGCTCAACCTGGACCGGCACAGCCTCAACGACGTACTCGACACCCTGGTGGAAGCGGGGCCCGACGGGCACTTGACCTTGGAACAGTTCAGCCACGCGTTGCTTCTCCTCATGCGCTTGGGCGGCAACCTCGACGCTCGGAGCTCCAGTGGGGCGACCTCGCGCGAGTATTCGGAAGCCCTAAACTTGGTCGAAGCCATCTTCGAGGAATTTGACGTGGCTGGCCAAGGCCGCGTGGACTTGTCGCAGCTTACGAGTGGGCTGAGCATTCTGTTCCCCGTGCCGATGGCGGCCAAGGTCAATTTCGCGTTTGCCCTGTACGACGCCGACGGCGATGGCCTCGTGAGCTTTTCCGAGCTGGTGGAGTACTTGGCCTCGGTGTTTGCGGTGCTCTTTGTGAGTGCGCCGGAATTGCGGCCCAGCAGTTCCCTGAATGCGGAGGAGTTGGCGGAGGCCACTGCGACCCAAGCCTTTGGAGAAGTGGGCTTGACGCCGCAACACAAATTGCCGAAGCACCTCTTCAAAGCGTTCGTGGAGCGCGGTCTGGGCTTTTCCTAAGCGCCTCGAAGCCCATTCGCATTCCTTGTGTCGATGGTATTGTTGGTAGCCACAAGTGAAAATCTCGAGAGAGTCTCTACTGTAAGAGGCCGTTATGAGCCGTGCGGGATCGCACACGGTGATTGAGGGAAATTAGTACAGGGGAGACCCCGGAGTGGGAGAAACCCTGTGCGGCTGATCAGTGATCAGGCCGTATGGATAATGATAATGGTTAAATAAGTCGTTGAGTCCTTTCCAAATCTCAGATTAGGGCGGATGTGTACCCTAT